>OJKC01000922.1_pt1 | contig 20631 bp, 11 predicted proteins | sample 1596401 | NCBI WGS metagenome assembly OJKC01 (sample SAMEA4350162, study PRJEB24818) | metagenome | biome: human; feature: gut; material: faeces | place: Denmark | collected 2013-09 | reverse complement strand
TTCTTATGCCGGTCGATGTGTCAGCATTGCGAGCACTCATTTGACTAAGAAAAAAATGAATATACTAATATTAAAATACCTATAAAAGGTTATGAAGAACAAAAACAATTTCATCCCCACTGCCAAGCAGCTGGCCGAACGAAGCCGGCTGTTGGTGAGCCTGTCTTTATGTCTGGCTACACCGTTTTCTGCACTGGTCGCTGCGAATACCGTAGAGCATGCTTCCTCTATAGAAAAGGTATGGCAAGACGGGCGGAAACAAATCAAGGGTGTCGTAACGGATGAGAATGGCGATCCATTGCCCGGCATCAACGTTTATGTGAAAGGGACAACAATTGGCGTCCGTACTGATCTGGACGGTTCTTATGTACTGAATGTACCATCTAATGCCAAGATTCTGGTGTTCTCCTGTATCGGTATCAAGACCGAGGAAATTCAGATTGGTAAACGGTCAGAGATCAGCGTCGTCATGAAAGAAGACATCAACCAGTTGGGCGATGTGGTGGTAACCGGTATCTTTACCCGTTCCAAAGAGACTTACACCGGTGCCGTGACTTCGGTGACACAAGAACAATTGCAGAATTATCGTGGTCAGAACTTGATTCAGACCTTGAAGAATATCGATGCTTCCCTGAATATCCCGGTGAATAACCTGGCGGGTAGTGACCCGAACCATATCCCGACGATGAACATCCGTGGAGCCTCCACGCTGCCGACCGATATCCGTCGTGTGGCAACGGAGAGTTCCGTGAACAACCCGGTGGTGATGCTCGACGGTTTCGAAGTGCCTTTCTCACGCCTCATGGATATGAACGACAGCGAAATTGAGTCCATCAATATCCTGAAGGATGCCTCGGCAACCGCCATCTATGGTTCGCGCGGCGCCAACGGTGTCATCGTCATCGTCACCAAGAAACCTGCACCCGGACGCTTGAAGGTACAAGGTACGGCACGCATCAACCTGGAGTTCCCGGATTTGTCTTCCTACCACATGCTGAATGCAAGTGAGAAACTGGAACTTGAAAAAATCGTCGGCGTCTACAAGTCGTCAAAGGACATGGACCAGCAGAGCCTCTATGACGACTATTACAATGAACGCCTGAAAGCGGTGCTCGAAGGTACCGATACCGACTGGCTCAGCAAGCCGCTTCGCAACGGTGTGGGACAGGGATACAACGTACGTCTGGAAGGCGGTAGCGATGAGTTCCGCTGGAGTATGGACGGCAACTATAACCTTGTGAACGGTGTCATGAAGGGTTCCAAGCGTCAGACCATCTCCAACAGCCTTACCTTAATCTATATGGTCAAGAACTTCCGCTTCCAGAACTATTCATACATCACCAACACAAGTTCTGAGAAAAGTAAATATGCCAACACAAGTTCTAAGGAAAGTGAATATGGTGGCGGATTCAGCACCTTTGTCAGCATGCAGCCGTACAATGCCCCGTATGATAAGGACGGCAAGCTGGTGCGTTATTTCCCCACCACGCTGCACAGTTCTTCGTCGGTAGTGACCAACCCGCTCTATGAAGGCACGCTGAACAACAAGGATACCAGCAACTCGTTTACCTTCACCAACAACTTCTCTGTGGACTGGACCATCCTGCCGGAGCTGATTTTGCGCGGACAGTTGAGCATCTCGAAAGGCTATAACCGGACCGATGTTTTCCTTTCGGCAGAATCGGGTGCTTTTACCGGAACGAATTACCGTTCGGTGGCAGGCATGCGCAAGAAAGGTACCTACGACAATACCCGTCGGGAGGACTATTCGTTTGATGCCAACTTTACGCTCAACTATAACAAGATTCTGGCAGAAAAGCACATGGTTTACGTAGGTTTGAACTACATGGTACGGGATGCCTATGCGGACATCATGGGTGTGAAGGCGGAAGGCTTCAGCAACGAGAACCTGCGTCACATCTCAAACGCTACCCAGTGGTCTTCCTCCGATTATTACAAGAAGCCGACGGGTGGTGAAAGCACGAGCCGTCAGGTGGGCTTTGCCGCCAACTTGAACTACACGTATGACAACCGTTACTATGTGGATGGTTCCTATCGTCTGGATGGTTCGTCCGAGTTTGGTGCCGATAAACGCTTTGCTCCGTTCTGGAGTGTCGGTCTGGGATGGAATATGCACAATGAAAAATTCCTGCGTTCCAATTTCCTCAATACGTTGCGCCTGAGATTTTCTGTAGGAGAGACCGGTACGATGAACTTCTCTACGGCCAGTGTCATCACGACGTATGCCTACAACTCCAGCCGGCAATATCTGAACTGGAACACTGCCAGCCTGATGGGATGGGGTAACCCCTCGCTCACCTGGCAAAAGACCCGGGAATATAACGTCGGGACAGAGTTCGCCTTCTTCCAGAACCTCATCAACGGACGTTTTGATGTCTACAAGAAGACCACGACAAACCTGCTCTCCAAGATGGAATTGCCCAATGCCATGGGTTTCACAAGCTATGACAGCAATGTGGGCTCCATTGAAAACACCGGTTTCGAGTTGTCATTGAACGGTTACATCCTGCGCAACTATGCACGGGACTATCGTTGGAGTGTCGGGGTACAATTGGTATATGATAAAAACAAGATCGGCAAGCTGTCGGAAGCCTTGAAAGAGCAGAACCGGTTCATGCAGAACTCCAGCCGTGACGTCAGCAACCTGCTGTATGAGGGCTATCCGGTGAACTCTATCTGGGCAGTCCGCTCTCTGGGTATCGACCCCAGTTACGGTAATGAAGTCCTGATAGACAATCATGGCAATGTGACCAGTGTCATGCGTGCCGAGGAAAAAGTCTTTCTGGGTAGCGGTGACCCGCTCTATCGTGGTATTGCCAACTCGCAGTTCTATTGGAAAGGCTTCTATGTGAATATGTCGTTCACCTACCGTTGGGGCGGCTTGGAGATGAACCAGACCCTGCATGACCGTGTGGAGGTGTCTGTCAGCCGTATCATGGACTCCAACGTGGATGAGCGTGTATTGAAGGCCCGCTGGATGAAGCCCGGTGACCTCGTTGAGTTCCGCAACTTTGATGCTTCCGCCAGTTCGGGTGTCTCTTCCCGTTTTGTGCAGAAAGACCGCACATTGGAACTGTCGAGCCTGAATGTGGGCTACCGTTTCGAGTCGGAAGCTTTCCGGAAACGCACGAAGTTGAACTATTTGAATTTCAGTATCAATATGTCGAACGTGGCCTATTGGTCGACCATCAAGCAGGAACGCGGTACGTCCTACCCGTTTGCGCGCAATGTGATCGGAACTGTGACGATTGCCTATTGATACCTGTTGAAACGAGCATTTCAAAACTTTAATATGAGCATTATGAACTACAATAAGATTATAACCGGAGTATTAAGTCTTTGTCTGGCAGCATCCGTGACCGGTTGTTCCGACTGGCTGGATGTGAAACAAGACACGGTGGTGGAGGAGAAGGACCAGTTTGCGACCTACTCGGGCTTCCAGGATGCCTTGACGGATTGCTATGCCAGCCTCGCCAGCAGCAGTCTTTATGGCGGCGTGTTGACCATGGGTCTGCCCGATGTGTTGGCGAATATCTACCAGGAGCCGAACAGGGAACGTGCCACCTCAAACTACTATCTGTATCACCACGACTACAGCCAGCAGTCGTTGAAAAACTCCTTCGACAACATCTATACGGAGCTGTATCGCAACATTGTGCAGTGCAACATCATTATACGTCATACCAACGATGTTCCTTCGGTATTGACGGAAGAGCAGCGTGAGCTCATTGCCGGAGAGGCACATGCCGTGAAGGCGTTGTGTCACTTTGAAATCTTGCGCCTGTTCGGTCCTGTTCCGACTGAGGGGGCAACCTCTGACATCAAACTCTACTACACCGACGTGTCCGACATCACAACGCGTCCCGTGGAGTGCGATTATACGATGTTCGTAGACCGCATCCGGGCAGAGTTCAACGAGGCACGTACGCTGTTGGCTGGTGTGGACCCGGTGTTGAAGTACAACTTTGATGAGCTGAATAAATTCGGTACAGATGGATTTGAGTATGTGACCTTGAAAGACGAGAAGTATACCGTTCTCCGTCAGTTCCGCCTGAACTATTGGGCTGTCAGAGCTTTGCAAGCCCGTATGGAGCTTTACGTAGGCAATAAGGCGGAAGCAGGAAAGATTGCCCGTGAAATCCTGGCTGCCAAGACGGCTGAAGGTAAGCCATTGGTAGAGCTGAGTACGCTGAAAGACATGTCCGATGCATGCTTGTGCAGTCCTTCTGAGGGATTGTTCCTGCTGAGTGTTCCGGAGGTCGTGTCGACAGCCGATGGTTATTTTGGTTTCAAATCGACCACGGTGGATGGCGCCTCAATCAATACACTGCCGGAAGAGACCCTGAAAGATGTGATTTTCGACGACAAGCTGGTGAGCGAGGACAAACGCTATCTCGAAGGCTGGAAGGTCGTAGCACAGACCGGTGGCGGTGCCAAGGTACCTGTCCTGCTGAAATATTTCAGTGAGGAAGAGAAGGATGCCGAGGTCACGCTGAAGATGCAGACCAAGCAGCAGGTGGTGCCGGTGATGCGTCTGTCAGAGCTTTACCTGATGCTGATGGAGACATCGACAGACCTGGCTGAAGTCAACAGGCTGTATAAGGAATACATGCTTGCCCGTAACGTCAACCTGCAGGCGGATGCCTTTACCACCCTGGATGCCGTGGCTGCCGCTTTGCCCCGTGAATACATGCGTGAGTTCTATGGCGAAGGCATCATCTTCTATTTCTACAAGCGCAGAGCGATGGAGAAGGATTTCCTGTATGGCATGAAGGACTTCAAGAAGGAAGCCTATGTATTGCCGTTTGCCGATGCTCAGAAGCGGGCAGAAGAAATCAAGAAGGCGGAAGAAGCCAAGAAAAATGGCAAATGAAAGACTGATTAGAAAGAACCAATAAAAACTGATTGATAATATGAATGCTAGAAAGTTTACATATTCCTTGGTCGCCCTGCTGGCTTTAACCGGAATCTTGGGAAGTTGCTCGGATGAGGGACTGCCGCTTTATAATCAGAAGAAGGGGATGCTCAGTTTCAATGCGTCGGAAACAGCCAATAAAACCTTCTCGTTTATGTCCCGGGGAAGAGCTGTGATGCAGGACACGGTGTGGTTCACACTCGATTTGATAGGTCCATCCGTGGATTATGACCGCTACTATGAATTGGAACAGATTATCCCGAAGGATAGTGTCACACAGGACAGTGTGCCCAAGCCTACGGATGCTCCGAAAACGATTACCGCAGAAGCAGGTGTACATTACCTGGCATTTGACAGCCCGGAAGCAAAGAAACTGCAACGTTTCCCTGCCAATGCCATTCGTACCAAGGTGCCCATCGTGCTCTTGCGCGACACGTCCTTGAAGACGAAGGAGGTTACCCTGAACTTCAAGTTGAAGGTTTCAGACGACTTTGATTTGGGTTATAAGGAATATCAGACACGTACCATCAAGTTCAGCGACAAGCTGGTGAAGCCTAACCTGTGGGTTCCTTATTTCTTTGGTACATACGGACCGGAGAAGCATATGTTCATGATTGAAGCAACTAAGGATCCTTGGGATGACGATTATCTGAAAAAGTTGGGAGCCATCATTCAATATGGTTCTCCTACGATTGATGTGATTCGTCAAGCCTATGTACGGAATCTGGTGACCCGATTGGCAGGGATGCTGGACAAGGAGAATGAGGCACGAAAGGCGCGTGGAGAGGATGTACTCCGTGAGAAAGATGGCACTCCTGTGACCTTCAAAACTAGGTGATAATCGCATATCGCATATCGAGTGAAATGTATTTAACAGAAGAATGATTATGAAACAGACGATTTATATCTTGTTAGGCTTGTTCTTGACCACCTTCTATGCTTGCATCGAGGACAAGTCCACTGTGGCAGAGCTTGACATTGACGACCTGCACATCGCGGGGGTCAAACAGCACTACTCCATCAAGTCCTTGGGGTCTCTGAATGTTGAGCCAACGGTGTATTCCCAATATGCCGACGATAAGTTCCGTTATGAGTGGTACCTGTACGACCAGAAGCAGGACAACACCTTGACGGATGACATGGTGAAAGGCTTTCTGGTCAGCGAGGATTCCGTCCTGAACTATCAGGTGAATGTGAAGAGCGGTAACTATAACCTTCTTTTGAAGGTCTTTTCAGAGAAGACCGGTCTGATGGCACAGGCAAAGGCTTCTGTCGGTGTGGCAGAGACCAACGGATTCTTTATCTTGAAAGAGACCGAAGAGGGAAATACCGACATGGACCTCCTGGCTATCTCGTTCGATAATTCCAGACCGCAGTTTTATGCTGATCGCGTGAAGTCCCTGATGGGAGAAAGCTTCAAAGGAAAACCTGTACACTTGGACATCATCTATGAACAGGCATTCCTGGACCCTGATAGTCTGGCTGTCGGTCGCGAGTTCCCTGCCATTGACAACACCTTCTGCGTAACTACCGATGCCGGTGATATTCACTTCGTGCGTTATGCAGACTTCTTGGATATCATGCCTAAGGAATATATGTTCTACACCGAGCAGCCCTCTTTGATTCCTTATCGTGTGATTCGCTCTACGGGATTCTATGTATTTCTCTTTGCCAATACGGGCGTGCACTATGTAAGTAAGGGAGATCGGCAGTACGTTGACCGGGGATCTTTTTCGGATGCCGTGTCAGGTTGTCCTCCTGCAAGTACGCATGTGATTGCTGAGCGGGTGGGGTTGCTATTCATGTATTGGGATCAGGCCTCAAAGTCTTTTGGAGGATACAATGGCTATTTCTATTATCCTACAGAACTGTCATCGGAAGTCAAAGGGTATGGTATGACCGATTTGCCTTATGAAATGCAGTTTATGGGACACACTGAAGGGGCGAAGGATGAAATCAATCTTGCAGTCCTTCGTGAAAAGGATAATTCAGCCTCTTACATCTATTTCTTGGATGCACCTTTTTCAGGTTTAACAGTGACTTTGGATTCGGTTGCAAAGTTTGATAAGAGCTCGCTCTTGAATCAGGCAACAGAATTTGCCATCAACTCCGGCGGGACTATTAACAGTGCTCCTTATCTCTATTTCATTGTAGATAATAAGTTCTATGCACACTCCCTGGTGACAGACCGTCCGGCTGAAGAGGTGCGGTTGGAAGGTATTGGTTCCGGTGAGACCATAACCTATGTATCCAATCCGTATTGGAAAGATGAAGATAGACCCGAAAGAAACTTTGACTATGTAATTGTCGGCACTCAGCAAGGGAATACCTATAAGGTATACTTCTACAACATCATTGGTGGTAAGCCTTTTGGAGCTCCCGTTTATACGGTGACAGGCAAAGGCAAGCTGAAGCAGGTGAACTATGTTTCTTCTGTCTATAGTAATCGTATATCGTATCCTTTCTTGGATCATTAATCCTTGCCTTACGTAAGTGAAATTGAACGATTTAATCACTGACAACCAACGAACGAATGAGAAAGAAAAATATACTACCTCTGCTACTCCTGACGACGATGCCGTTTTCTGTACTGTATGCGACAGCAGTAAAAACAGGAATGAATGTGCCCCGTCCCAACGATGTGATGCAGGTGAAGACTGTCAAAGGGCAGGTGCTCGATTCGGAGGGGAGTCCTTTGGCGGGAGTTTCCATCAAGGTGGAAGGTACCCGTCAGGGAGTGGTCTCTGATGTGAACGGGAACTTTGTCCTCAATTTGCCGGGTGGACAGGATGCCAACCTTGTGTTTTCCTTCATCGGGATGAAAACACAGGTTGTCCACTCTTCCAAAGCCGGGAATAACGGACTGACCGTGACAATGAAGGATGATGCGACAGTGCTTGGTGAAGTAGTGGCAACCGGAATGCAACAGGTGAAAAAATATCAGATGACCGGTAGTGCATGGGTGATTACCGCCAAGGATATCAAGGACCAAGGTATCACATCCATTGACCGCATTCTTGAAGGTATGGTTGCGGGACTGAACAGCACCACGCTGTCGGGTGCACCGGGAGTGCGCTCGCAGATTACAATCCGGGGAGCCAACTCACTCAATGGCAATACCGAACCGCTATGGATTGTAGACGGGTTGCCCTTGCAACAGGGTGTGCCTACGAACAACAGCGGAAACTATGCTCAGACCATCATGCAGGACGGAGTGGGGAACATCATGCCCGAAGACATTGAATCCATCAGTGTCCTCAAGGATGCTTCGGCCGCTGCCATCTATGGTGCACGGGCTGCGAATGGTGTGATTGTGATAACTACCAAGAAAGGCTTCCGCTCGAAGACACAAGTCTCCTATACCGGTGATTATGAGATATCCTCAGCGCCAAAGGTAGACCTGGACATGATGAACTCTGCCGAGAAGCTGGCTTATGAACAGTCCGTCATCGATGCTTTTGGAACGGATTATACCTTCGCTGTCGGACGTCGCGGTGCCTTGTTGCAGAAGAAACTGAGCGGGTATATTACCGCATCAGAGATGGAGGCTGAAATGGCGCGTTTGGCAGCTACCCATACGGACTGGTTTGACGAAATCTTCCGGATGGCTCAATCGCAGCAGCACAGCCTGAATCTTCGTGGTGGTAATGAGGAGCTGACCTATTATACCTCGGTGAACTATACGGGGAAAACGGGCGTCCTGAAAGCCAATAAATACGACAATACAGGTGTGTTGGTCAAATTGGACTATCGTCCGTCTGCACAATGGATTTTCGGATTGAACGTCTCGGGGAACGTGCGTAAGAACCAAGAGCATGCTTCCGCCATCGATCCTTTCCATTATGCGACCTTTGCCAATCCTTACGAGCGTCCGTATGAGGATAACGGCGATTATGCTTCAGACCTCAGTTATCTGACACAGAACTACTCGTATGTGACGGCTTCCGGATATACGTATGACCGTTTCAACATCCTGCGTGAGCTCGACCAGACCCGGAAGAAAGATACCGGACTGGATGCGAGTGCTACGTTCAACGTGAAGTTTGAACCGCAGAATGGGTTGATATTCACCTTGATGTTCCAACGTAACATGAGCTATAACTATGGCTCCCTGGAAGTGGATCCCGGTACCTATACATCCTATGTCAGGGAAACACTGGTGCGTGCAGCCTATAAAGAGCTGCAACGGCTGCCCGATAAATATGACAACGGCGAATTCAATGAGTCGTCCGGACGGTCCAGTTCCTGGAGCGGGCGTTTTCAGGTGGACTATTCTTTCAACATCAGGAAAGACCATCTTTTCACGTTGTTGGGAGCTGTAGACGCCTCTTCACGCAAGTTCAACAATTTCGATGTCACTTCGCCGGTCTATTATTCGGATTACCGCATCATCGGAATGCCCGAGATGCAGCATGTCGATTATGAGAACATACGGAAGACTGCGTTGGAATCTCTTTATCGCACGGATGAAGGGCAGGACCGCACACTCTCCTACATCGCCAACTTGCGTTACGGTTACCAGGACCGCTATGTGCTGAATATGAATGCCCGTCTGGATGGTGCAGATGTCATTGGTGACAAAAATCAGTTCACTCCTCTGTGGTCTGTCGGCGGACGTTACAACATACACCGGGAGCCGTTCTTCAAGAGCAGCTTTGTCAATGAACTGGTGTTGCGCGCTTCCTTCGGTTATACTGGTCTGATAGACAGGACGGCTTATCCTTTTGCCGTGATAGGCTATGGCAGCGATTTGTATATGGGCAACCGGTACGTAGACTCTTATGAATTTCCGAACCACTCTGTGAAGTGGTCGCGCAAACGGGACTTTAACGTCGGCATGGAGATGTCTGTGTGGAACAACCGCATCTCTCTGACAGCCGATTATTACAACAACCGTACGACAGATGTGCTGACCGACTTGCATGTACCCTATTCGACCGGACGGAGCCAAGTGCGTGCCAATGGTGGTATCGTGAAGAATTCCGGAGTCGAGTTTGCCCTCAATGTAGCATGGGTCGACACGAAGGACTGGCGTTTCAATACACGTTTCAACATCTCCTCCAACAAGAATGTCATTGTGCGTTCCATGCACAACTATGCGTCTTATCAGGAGCTGATTGAGAGTTCGGTCAGCAAGGGAGGAGCCTATGACCTGGAAGGTCAGGAAACGCAATCCGTCTATGGCTGGAAGTTTGCCGGAGTCAATCCGCAGACAGGTAATCCGCGCTATTATCTGACGGAAGCCGGAAAAGCCGCTTATGCCGCCATCTTGGAATCGGAAGCGGATAAGGAACGGTTTGCTGATATCCTGCCGTCGCTGACGGAGGTGACAGATTATGTGGACTTTGACATCACCAGTGATGCTTCGAACAAGCAGCTTCTGATGCCATCCCTGCAATACCTGGGTCGGTTGAATCCCAAATATGTAGGTGGATTCACCACCTATTTGCGCTACAAACGTTGGGACCTGACTACGAACTGGACGTTCAAGGCGGGACATATTGTTCCAACGTTCAATGATTACAAGGAGGCGCCACGCAGCTATGATCCCGACCGGGGGAAGGCCTTTATGAACGTTCCCGATTGGTATTCGAGCGACTTGGCTGTGTCCGGGACAAACCGTCAGCGTAAATACTTGGGTTATTGGCAGACACCGGGAGATGAAACGGATGTACACCGCTTTGCTCCGCGGAGTCAGAATGACTATTGGGCGACTCTTGTTACCGACCAACAGTACGAAAAGGGCGATTATCTGCGCATGACCAATATTTCACTGACCTATCGTTTCGACAACGATTTAATCCGGAAATGGGGACTGAGCAATCTGACCCTCGGACTGGATGCCCGTAATTTGGTGACCTTTACCAAGTATAGAGGTATTGACGTTGCTACCGGTTCTGCTTTCAGCTATCCTGTGGCGAAGGAAGTCAGTCTGAGATTGCGTGTAAGTTTGTAACAGACCACAGTATGAACCTTTAAAGAAATAAAAGATGAAAGGACGAATGACACTTGTTTGCTTGGGCACACTGGGGGGTATCCTGTGGATGCTGTCGGCATGCTCTGACTTTCTGGATGTGACACCGCGTGGAAAGCGTGTGGTTCAGAATGTGGAGGATCATCGGGATATTCTGGCAAACTACCTGTATTTCATGAAAAAACCGCAGCGGGACCAAATGGAGTTGTTTGGAGTGAGCGGCTATTATTATGCCTACCCTTGGATGAACAATGCACAATTCTTTGCCAGTTATACAGGCGAAGCTCCGTTACCTCGCAATCGGCAGAACTATGATCCGGCGAAACAACAGTGGACCCCTTATGCACTGCGTATGCTCAACTGGACCAATATCGGAGAGGCCTCTCAGGCATGGATTCAGTATTATCAGATGGCAGGACCGCTCAACATGCTGATCCAGGACATTGATGATGCGGAAGGGGATGATGATATGCGTCGTTATGTGAAGGGAGAAGCTTTGGTCTGGCGTGCTTATGCTTACTTCAAGTTGCTCCAATATTATGCTCCATACAAAGACAATGCCGTCGGGATTCCTTTGTTCCTGAATCCTGCCGATAACATTGGTACGGCGATGCCGCCCCGAAGTACGCAGGCAGAGGTCTTCAAGCAGATTATAGACGACTGTCGCCTCGTATTGGAATACTTGAAACTGACACCTGCCCAGACGTGGAACCTTGCCTATCGGGAAGACTTCACACATGCCATGCTGGCTGCCGTGTACCTTTGGAAAGCCGGTTCGGGAGCTGCTGAACCCGATGATTGGAAACATGCCAAAGAGGAGGCGGAAGCTGCTATTGGTGGGCGTCACCTGCTGTCTTCCACTGAAGAGCTGAAGAACTTGTTTGACTGTAGTGCGGCACGTCTCACGACGACCGACAGCAACCCCGAGTTCTTTATCCGTCTGGTGGATGACGGTGATGGATATACAGTGCTCAGTGCCGCTGCTTATTATCCGATTGCAGGCGAGGGCTTTGAGAGTATGGTACCGGCTGACCCGGAGATTCTGAAGCTTTATGCCGACAATGACCGCCGCAAAGCGTTCTACTTTGTAGAGAATCCGGTGCCGATGTCTGATGTATTTGGTACCCAGCCGGAGCCCATCCCTTTGGGAGCTCCTGTTCCGGGTATTTTCAATGACAAATACAATCGTCAGCTCATCCTGGACGCTTATTCCCTGCTGCTTGGTTCAGAGCCTTCAGTGTCCGGTGTCTTCATGCCGTTCCGTCTGGCGGAGATGTTTCTCATCAAGGCTGAGGCTGCTTGCCGGATGGGGGATGTCAATACCGGGTTGGAGACCTTGCGCGCTTTCAGGGCATCACGCTATGATAATCCGGAGGATTTTACGGGGGATGCTGAGCGCGTGTTGCAGGAGATCCTGAACGAACGCAAGCGGGAGTTCTTCATGGAATACGATAGCTGGTGGCTCGACATGAAACGGTTGGGAAAGACCATGAAACGTGAGCTGAATGGAGAAACCTATGAATTGAAGGGTGACGACTTCAAGTACACATTCCCCGTTCCGACAGGAGAATTGAAGGACAACAAGAATATCCGTCAGCTGGAAGAGTGGTATGAGTATTTCCAATAGGAACAACGGTGTCTAATATAAATGAAGAATAAGACAATGAGAACGTATAAAACATATAGGAACATATTCGGATTGGCTGTGTGCCTGTCTTTGCCCGTGCTGACTGCCTGTTCGCCTGATGATGAACCTGTCGCCGACATCCATCATGCCGATGCAGGTGCCATGACGCGCATTGAGCTGAAGCCACAGAATACCCGGTTGATTGCCGACGGGAGGGCTACACTTGACCTGCTTCCGCTGGTTTACTACACTGCCGGTGAGGAAGAGATGCAGATGCTCGCAGACCGTGTCGGAGAAGACTGGTTCGAGTATACAGCCAACGGACATCCTGTAGGGCGTTATTATTCGACCAAAGAGCAAAGTCTGGTGGGTAAGCAGATAGAACTGAAGGTAGTGGCAAAAGACAACCGTCAGTTGGCGGGAACTTCTACCGTCACTATCCTGGCTCCTGCCGTCAAGAAGAAAGAGTATGTCATACCGGTTGTGTTCCATGTGATCCGTGAACGTTCGGATGAAGAACGTACCGGACTGGTCTATGAGAAGGCGCTTTTTGACCAGATGATTGAGCGATTCAATAAGGTTTTTGCTGGAGAGGCATCTACATCTCCCGTCGGAGTGGATACTTATATCCGCTTTAAAGCCGCTCGTTTTGCCGAGGACGGAACGTTGCTTCTGGAACCGGGCGTCAATCGGGTCTTGGTGGATGACAAGATGTTGGAGAGCCCTCACTATGCAGAACTGATTCGGTCGAATCGGTTGAACTGGAATCCGCAACGTTACCTGAATATCTGGTTGTTCCAGCGTGGACAGAAATCTCTGACGGACGCTCAGACCGGTTCCTGTAAGCCGGCTTATCGGGAAAGCGGTGCCACTGAAGAGCCGCAAGGACTTGCTTTGGTGGACTATGTTCCCGGAACTTCGGAGTTTGCTGTAGATAATTCCGGCATTATCTATCAGATATCTTCCATCAAGTATGGGTTGCGCAGTGCAACGGCGAATACGATTTATCCCGGTTACAATGAGCTGATACACTATGTGGGCACTTATCTGGGACTGTTGCCTTCGTTCGGCATACCTTATCCCTTGCCTGATATCCCGAATGGAGAGGATTATTGTGATGACACGGTGCCCTATATGATTCAGCCGGGGCAATCCAACGAATATTCCTACAAGACAACGGATACTTGCTATTTCCTTTCAGAGAATCTGATGGATGACCCGACGGGATTTCATAACAGTGTATCCAAGCAGCAGGCTGAACGCATGCATTGGGTGCTGGAACATTGTCCCGACCGCTGGGCATGGAAGTCCGACTTTGCTTTCGTAGGAAAATGATTGTTCAATCAAACGATGGGGGGATGTAGTGTGGACAAGACTTTATCCTCATCGTATTAACATATGAATAGACTATGATAAGAAACAGATTAATCACCTTTTATTGCATGCTCTTGTGCTTTTGCCTGATGAATGTGGCTTGTGCACAAAGCAATAAAAGCAAGGAGTTTGTAATGCATGGCATCATCAAAGGTAAAGACATTCCGAAAGAGCTGGTGTTGACATACGAGAGGGATGGGAAGAGCATTGATTTGACATCCACTGTAGTTGATGGAGCTTTTTCCTTCCGTGGTGAAATCGATGAGCCGACTACAGCAGGTACCAGTCTTTTCAAGGAACCCATCTGGTTGGAACCGACAGACCAACTGTATTTGGAGATAGATACCGATAATGCCACACATCACCTGACCGGTTCGGCAACACAAGCCGTGCAGGATGAGTTCTATGCCGAGTTGCAGGCTATATATGTCCGTTCGATGGCAGGAGAGGAGACGCCGTCTTTTGACGCCAATCAGTTCCAGATGGATTTCATCCGCAGGCATCCGGAGTCCATGTTCTCTGTTTTCCTGCTTTATCCGTTAAGTACCAGTGAGGTCATACCTGTGGAGCAGATGGCGGAACTTTACAATGCGCTGTCTGCTGAAGGCAAGAACTCAGCATTCGGGCGTGAGATTGCATCGACGATAGCCCGTTTGCGTGGTAATGGCGATGGTCTGCCGGCTCCGGACTTTGAGGCATACGATGAAATCCACGACCGTATGGTAAGACTTTCTGATTTGCGTGGCAAGGTGGTGGTCTTGGACTTTTGGGCGCCGTGGTGTGGTCCTTGCCGTATGGGTTTCAAACATCTGAATGAGCTGTACAAGGCCCATCATGCTGAAGGTCTGGAAGTCGTGGCAGTTTACACCGACCGACGTTTCGAACCGGAAAAATGGAGAGAAGCTATTGAGAAAGACGGCGTGGGTGATTGGCATCATGTGAAGATTGCTGCCGATATGGCTGCACCACAGCCACAACCCGGAGATATCCGTTCCTACTATTATGTGCAGGCTATTCCGCGGAAGATCTTGATTGACCGTAACGGGATGATTGTCAAGACTTGGGTGGGTGTCAGCCGGCAATATGAAGAGGAGTTTGCAACCTTGCTCTCCAACGCATTGCAAGACAAAGTGAAAGAGACAAACAAATAGTAATTATACCTTAAACCAACAAAGAGATGAAAAAGAAAACTTTTTTCTTGAGCCTCCTGGCCGCCTTATTGGTGCTGGCTGGCTGTAAACCGGAGTTAATCACAGAGGAGAACACCCTGCGTCTGTCGCAATACAAGGTGACCTTCGAAGCAGACAAGGGGAGTCAGACTGTGAAAGTGGTCACTTCGTCGGCTGCACCGTGGACAACCATGTCGGCCGAAGAATCCACATGGCTTGCCTTGGAAAAGGGAGAGGACGGCACCACCCTGACCATTACGGCAGAGACGAACACGACTGCTGCTGAACGTCGTGCCAAGGTCATCATTGTCTGCGCCGGACTGACAGAGAGCATCGAGGTAGTGCAGGATGCGGGCAAGGAAAGTCTGACTGTAAATAAAGACGTAGTCAGCTTCGACCGGATGGGTGGCACGCAGAAGCTCACGTATGCTGCCAACACCAGCGATGTGACTTGCGAACTGGATGACGAAACTCCGTGGCTGACCTTCACAACGGACAACATGCTGCACGAGGTGACTCTCCGCGCTGAACCCAACACCGGCAATGTACGCAGTGCCAAGCTGATTCTGCATAATGGAAATGCCGAATTGGAAGTGACGGTGACACAGGCAGGCATGGGACGTGTTTACATCCCCTTCATTCCGAAATCCGGAACCTCGAACTATCTGCGTGCTGCCATTGACTACGAAGCACAGAACGGAAGCAACCAGCTGAACTATACCGAGGAGCAAGGCAAGACATTGATGACATTCATGCCCGCTGCCCCGAGCTTCAGCAAGGTGACGTATGATGTGGCTGAGGATAACACCATCTTCAATACCATCTCGCAAGTATTCACGCCCGACGATAAGGGACAGGTGAATGAGTTTGTCGAGGCTTTGATTGCATTCGGCTTTGAGAAGAATACGGATAAGAGCACAGAGGAAGTGGCTATCTACGGTTTGAAGTCTAACAAGTCCATCCGCCTGAATATGGTGAAAGAAGGTGCTGCTTACAACCTGACTTATTCCTATACGCTGGGCTTCCCCGAATTCCCCTTCGGTAAGGGATACGGACGTGCTTATGCCGATGTGAAAGGTGAGCTGGAAGCTGCCGGCTTGGCCCTCATCAAGGATCGGGATTGGAGTACGGAAGTCGACCACTATTACAAGACCACGATTTCCGGTATCGAGCACTACTATACCGAGAGCGCAGAAACACATCAGATCATTGAGGAAGGTCTTACCTTCTCAAGTGCCAGCAGAAACAACATGGTGGCCGTAGGAGATACCAATGGTTTTGAATTGAGCGACGAATTTGCCGAAATGTTGAAGACTGAAGGCTTTGAGTATGTGAAAGACAATCCGCGTCCCAATGGCTTGCAAAAGATTTATCAGAATGCGGAGAAGAAGCTGGAAATTCAGATCGGTTATTATCGTTCAGGTCTGACTATCCGTTATCTTCCCATGAACTAATAAAGTACACAAATCATGAGCAAACATATTCTATATAGTTGCTTGGCTACTACGTTGCTGGCATGTGCTTCATGCACGGATACGTTGCTCAGTGAGCAACCTGTTCCTCAGGGAGAGGAGCAGGTGCTCATCGGAGAGGACGCTATACCGGGTGTGTTGAACATCGAGGTGACAGAAGAGTTAGCCGACCGACTGGAAGCTATGGCCGACCAGCCTGCCACAAGGGCGGCGGCGGTCTTTACACGTGCTGCCGATGCTATCGGTACAGAACGCTTGGAACAGGTCTTCCACATTGGAGGCCGTTTTGAGGCGCGTCAGCGCAAAGCTGGGTTGCACCTGTGTTATCGCATCCGCTTTGACAAGACGGTGCCCGTGGCTGAAGCAGCTGCGCAATTGAAGAAAGAGGACGGCATCAGAATGGTGGAGGCTGTCTATCCTCGGAAGCAGGAAGAGGAGGCTACATGGCCGCAGTCACTCCCCATACAGCCTGCACCTGCTACACGTGCCACGAAGAACCTGCCGTTCAATGACCCCCTGCTGTACCAGCAATGGGCTTTGCATAACGACGGTACGGTGGTGGATTATACTGGTAAGGTACTGAAGGATTTTGAACCGGGAGCCGATGTCAATGCTTTCGAGGCTTGGAAGATTACAACCGGTACACCCAATGTCATTGTCGCAGTACTTGACCACGGGGTCTATTGGAAGCATGAAGACCTGAAAGATGCCATGTGGGTCAACGAGGCTGAACTGAACGGACAGCCGGGTGTTGATGATGATGGCAACGGCTATGTGGACGATGCCTATGGCTATAACTTTGCTGAGGACAAGCCGGATGTGGAGTCGGACAGCAATGACCACGGTACCCACTGTGCGGGCATCATCGGTGCGCGTGCAAACAATGGCAAGGGTATTGCCGGTATCGCCGGTGGTAACGGTCAGCCGGGAACCGGTGTGCGCATCATGAGCTGCCAGAATATCGGTGATGAGTGGTCTGACAGTGGTGAGTCCTTTGAATATGCAGCCGATATGGGTGCCGTCATAGCTTCTTGTTCATGGATGGCCCCGTTTGATCCCTATGAACGCTTTTCGGCATTCACCAAACGGGCGGTTGACTACTTCATCCAGTATGCCGGTTGTGACGAAAATGGCAATCAGCGTCCTGACTCTCCGATGAAGGGAGGAATCGTGATTGCTGCTGCCGGTAATGACGGCTGGATCACCACGGAACCGAAAGCATATCTCAAACATTATCCTGCTGGTTATGATCCGGTGGTGGCTGTGTCCTCCTTCGGTCCCAAACGGAAACGGGCCTGGTATAGCTGCTTTGGTGACTGGATTGATATCTGTGCTCCCGGCGGTGATACCATGTATCAAGGTTTAGGTGGCGATATACTGAGTACGGTGAAACCTACTAAAGACAATGGCAATACTGCATACTTGCCTAAGTGGGGCACATCACAGGCGACTCCCTACGTGTCGGGTATTGCTGCGCTGATCGTGTCTGCTAAGGGAGGTCCGGGCTTCACCAATGAGGATTGCAAGCACCGGTTGCTGACCGCCTTGCGTCCCTTTGACATTGATGCCGATAATCCGGAGTTTGCCGGGAAGTTGGGTGCAGGCTACATCGATGCAGCACTGGCGTTGGCTGACAACAAGCAGAAAGCACCGGAGAAAACTGCATTGACCGTGGTCGGGGCTACTGATCGCGTCACACTGACTTGGAATATTTGCAAGGATGAAGACGACGGCACCGCAGCTTTCTACCGTATTTATTATAGTAAAGAAGCCTTCACTGTTGCTGACTTCAGCAAAGCAAGGAACGTTCACGGTGCCGATATCAGTTATGTGGATGTCCGTGCTGTCGGTAAGCCTGCCGGTGAGGAGATGAAGCATGTTGTAACGCAACTCACTTCAAACGTCACCTGGCATTTCGCCATCGTGCCTACTGACCGTTGGGGACTGACAGCCGAGCCTGCGTTTGCCGAGACAACCACGACGAACCAGTTGCCGTACATCGAGAACATGCCGACGGATACCGTGAAAGTGAGCAACCTGAAGCCGACCGTGCTCACCCTCCATGTGGTGGAACCGGAAGGACACCGCTGGATCTGTGAGATTGAAGGCGATGACAACGGCTACAGCCTCAAGCGCGACAGCACCACGCTGCGCCTCATCATCCGTGCCGTGCGTCCGTTGGGCAAACATACCGTCGGATTGCACTTCCGCGATGAGCTGGGCGGTGAGGAGACCATCGAAATCCCTTACACCATCGTGCCTGCGGGAGATGAGACCGAGTCGGGGCTGTCGACGACCTTCACCATCCGCACGGTGGATGTGCCGAAGGGCATTCTCCTGCAGCCTTACTTCTCACTGGCGCAGGGACAGCAGATGACCTATACTTGCGAAGTGATGGAGACGGGCATTGTCAAAGCCGAGGTCTTTACCGACATGCTGAAGGTGACCCCCTTGGGTGCCGGACAGACCCGGGTACGTGTCACGGCAAGGGATGAACGCAACAACCGTCAGGTGCAGGACTTCCTCATCCGCGTGACCGAGGCTGCCACTGCCGAAGAGCCTTTTGTCTACGGCACGTATCCCTCGCTGTTGCATGACCGCCTCTACATCCAGCTCTCCGAGAAGAGCCGTGGGGCGAAAGCCATCATCCGCACAACTTCCGGTCGTGAAGTGATGCGCACCGACTTGCAGCCCAATGACGAGCTGGTGGCTCCCGTCGAGGTCAGCCATCTGGCACCGGGCGTGTACAAACTGGAGGTCGTTTCGCCTGCCGGAACCTATAAACAGACCATCATGAAAGGAGCTTGACTATGAACCATCTTTGGAATATCATCAAACAGACAAAGCTTGTACCTGTGCTGGCAGCCCTTGCGCTGCCGGCCTTGGTGCAGGCACAGAGCGGTCCCGAACTGTTGACGGTGAACCCTGACGCACGCAGTGCTGCCATGGGTGATGCCTCGTTGGGACGCGCCAAACGGATGTACATCTATACCAACCCCTCGGCAATCTTCTCGACCGACTGCCTCGTGGACGCTTCCGTGTCCTTTATGGGCTATTCGAAGTTTGACGGCGTGGACGGACGTCAGTGGGGGACAGCTGTCGGACTGGCAGGCAGACTGGGTGAGCGGCATGCTGTCTTCGGAGGCTTCCGTTACATCGGGGGCTTGAAGTTGGAAGCTTTCAGCGAGCAAGGCATCGACCGCAACTACACCATCAAGCCGGCAGACTACACCATCGACTTGGGCTATGCCTATTCCATCTCCCGTCATTGGGCGGCACACGCCGTATTGTCCTATGTCAACAGCCAAATCGGGCAGATGGGCGAGACCATGGCGGCAGCTGTCGGCATCAGCCGGATTGACGAACTGCTCCTGGGGAATCGTTTCTATTACTGGCGTACGCAGGTGCAGGTCTCTAATCTGGGTCCGGAGTTGACCTATGGCAAGGAGACCAAAGTGAAGCTCCCCACGACCCTGGCACTGGGTACGGAGCTGGCAACCTCGTTTACTCCTTCGTGGAGTGCGGCGTTGGCGGTGGGTGCCCGTCATCAGCTCAAGGCTGGAGAGACCAAGGCGACGACCGACATCAATGTGGGTGCCGAGGCTTCCTTCCGTCAATGGTCTTTGCGTGCCGGTAGCGTGATTCGCACCGACGATTCCCCGTCGATGCTGACGGCAGGCTTGGGCTTTGATGGGTACGGTTTCGAAGTGTCGGCTGCCTATCAGGTAGCTGCCAGCAAGTCCGATGCCGGAGACCGCTTCGGCCGTATGCTGCTGGGACTTCGTTACAATTTCTGACCTGAGGTGGACGTATCGTTGAATAGCCGATACGTATTCAGCTGATAAGGATACAAGGAGATGGGTGGACTGAGAGGTTCACCGGTCTCCTTGTTTCTTTTGTATGCATAAAAAAAAAGAAGGTGTGTCACGCTGGACACACCTTCTCTTTTTTGGATGTATGCTCGGCATGAGTATTAGCTAACGGGTGCAAGTCCCTAATGAGCCCTAATAGCGGGAATCATACAGCCCAAAGCAAGGGTGTCCATCGCGAGTTGGAATCTGAAAGAAGCTTGCGGCAAA
>OJKC01000916.1_pt1 | contig 20746 bp, 16 predicted proteins | sample 1596401 | NCBI WGS metagenome assembly OJKC01 (sample SAMEA4350162, study PRJEB24818) | metagenome | biome: human; feature: gut; material: faeces | place: Denmark | collected 2013-09 | reverse complement strand
TTGCTTTTCCCGGCCGGGCCGCCCCCGTATCCCGGCCCGCCTTATGACGTTCCTCGTGCTCAACACCGCAAACAATAAGCAGCAGCTCGGCAACAACATCTTCCAGGCATCCAGTATCGCACAGAAGTATAACTGTCAGCTCACAAGGCTCGACTTCCAACAGGAGGAAGGACTTATGAGCAGCTTGCCCTTGGGTCTCAACCAAATCGAAATTCAGCGAGGCTTGACCACATCAAGCGTCGCTATTTTTGTGCCTTTTACGACCCAAGAGCTGTTCCAGAACGGCGAAGAAGCTCTGTACTGCGGCATTAACGCTCTTTCCAACAACCTTATCATGGTTGACCGAAAGAAGCTGAAAAACCCCAACGGCTTGATTTTGGGTACGCCCGGTTCGGGTAAATCCTTTAGTGCCAAGCGTGAGATCGCAAACGTATTCCTCGTAACCGACGATGATATTATCATCTGCGACCCCGAAGCGGAATACGGTCCCCTTGTTGAGCGACTTCACGGACAGGTCATTCGCATTTCTCCGACCTCTCCGCACTTCATCAATCCGATGGACTTGAACCTCAACTACAGCGACGAGGAAAATCCGCTGTCGCTGAAATCCGACTTCATTCTGTCTCTCTGCGAGCTGATCGTCAGCGGCAAGGAGGGCTTACAGCCCGTTGAAAAAACGGTGATCGACCGTTGTGTGCGTTTGGTATATCGGGACTACTTGGCAGACCCCAAGCCCGAAAATATGCCTATCCTTGAAGATCTGTACAACGCTTTGCTGAAGCAGGACGAAAAGGAAGCTCACTATATCGCAACGGCGCTTGAAATCTATGTTACCGGCTCACTCAACGTATTCAACCACCGTACAAACGTGGACATTCACAGCCGCATCGTGTCCTACGACATTAAAGAGCTGGGCAAACAGCTCAAAAAGATCGGTATGCTGATCGTCCAAGACCAGGTGTGGAACAGAGTTACGGTCAACAGAGAGGCAAGAAAGTCCACCAGATACTACATCGACGAAATGCACCTGCTTTTGAAGGAGGAGCAGACGGCGGCATACTCGGTAGAAATCTGGAAGCGTTTCAGAAAATGGGGCGGTATTCCGACAGGTTTGACGCAGAACGTGGGCGATTTTCTTCGTTCTGAGGAGATTGAAGGTATTTTGGGTAACAGCGATTTTGTGTATCTGTTAAATCAGAATGCCAAAGATCAGGCAATTCTCGCTGATAAGCTGGGACTTTCTGATAAGCAGCTTTCCTATGTCACCAACTCCGAGCCGGGAAGTGGTCTGATACTGTTTGACAATGTGGTAATTCCATTTGTAGACAAATATCCGACAGACACCAAGACTTACAGAATTATGAATACCAAGCCGGAGGAATCGGTGTAGAAGGAGGACGCAGTGTAAATGGCAGAAAAAAGACAGAAGAAGCAGGCGGCAAAGGCATTTGAAAAAGAGACATTTTCCAAAGATAAGGAAGTGACTGGAGTAAAACATATAGAACACAGGCAGGACAACACCTTTTCTGTGGAAAACCAGTTTAGTGCCAGCGAGAAGCCTGTGAGCAATCTGCCAAGGGATGCGAACCATGGCAGTCGTACAGGAAAAGCAACTTCTGGTCACAGCGTCCAGAAGTCAGAGTTTAATACTGGGACAGAATACAGGAAAAATAATAAGAAAAAATATTACCGACAGCAACAACAGGACACTTCTGGTCACAATGTCCAGAAGTCGGAAGCCGAAGCGGAAAAGACATTCTTAAAGGAAAACAGCTTTATCAATGAGGAAAACGGTAATGCTACAAATTTCCATACAGAGGACGCAGACAGTTTTCAGGACAATTACCACGTTAGAAATACCTACCAACGGTCTGAGGAAAAAGGAAAATATCACAAAAGGCGTGTGCAGAGAGAACACGCACACAGAGAGCGTGCAAAGTCAGAAAATGCAAAGCAGTCCGATTATGGAGATCTTCAGACAAAGGACGCCACATTTTCGCAGGGGCAGGCGGACGAATTTACAGACCAAAAAGTACAGAAGGCTTTTGATAAGTCGGAAAAGAACCGCCGAAAGTTGCAGAAAGCAAAGGACAAGATGCCGACAAAGCGGCAGTATGAGATGAAGCGTGTCTTTGATGAACAGACCGGAAAAGCAAAGTATGTTGTGGTTCCGGTGGATGTGGAGAAGCCATTTAAACCGGATGGACTGGGAAAAACTGCGGTTCACAAGCTCCAGACCGAAAATATGTATTTTGTGCATCGCAAGATTGCAGAGACGGAAAAGGATAATTCTGCTGTGGAGGGCGCACACAAGACGGAACAGCGAGCCGAGGATATTTACCACTATATGAAGTATCACCGCAAGAGCAAGGCACAGAGAAAGCGTGACCGCTTAGAGCGATTGCACAAAAAACAGGTTACAGCGGATATGAAGCTGGAGTATGAGAAATTCATCAGTGAAAATCCACATCTAAAGGGCAACAGTCCAAAGAAGCAGTTGCAAAGGCAGCTACAGAAACAGCGCATCAAGCGTGAGTATGCCAAGGCAAGGCGGGTAGGAGCAGAAGCCAAGACTGCAAAGGAAACATTTACAAAGACAGCCAATGCTGCAACCGGGATTGCAAAGAAGTTACAGGAAATTGCCACGAAAAATAAAACACTGATTATCACAGTGGGTATTTTTGCACTTCTGCTCATTATGATCATGTCGGCACTATCAAGCTGCGGTTCCATGTTTACCGGAACTGTGACAACAACGATGGCAAGCACATATCTTAGCCTTCCGGCAGAGATTGATGCAGCAGATTTATCTTTTACAGAAAAGGAAATGGAACTGCAAAATAAGATTGACCGGATTGAAACTGATTATCCGGGATATGATGAATACGATTATAACCTTGGTGCAATCGGGCATGATCCGTACACACTGATCAGTTATCTTTCCGCAGTCCATACGGAATTTACTGCCGCAGGAATAGAGAGTGAGATTCAGGAATTATTTGATGCCATGTATTCACTCACTACCGAGGAAGTAGAGGAAACACGGACAAGGACAGTCACAAAGACCGGAACCAGAATAGTAACAAATCCGGACGGGACTACCCGTACCGAGGAATACGAGTATGAGGAGGAAGAAGAATATACCGTAACAATTCTTCGTGTCACACTTACGGTCACACCGCTTGAGAGCATTGTAGCCGGACGCATGGACAGCGAACAGACGGAAATTTTTGGAGCCTATACGGAGACAAAAGGCGGCTTACAGGTCTTTGCTTCTCCGGTTGATTATTACTGGTATTACTATATCAGCAGTTATTATGGCTACCGGAAAAATCCAAACACCGGAGCCGAGGAGCTTCACAGGGGTGTGGATATAGCGGTGCCGACAGGAACGTTTGTATATGCGGCACATGATGGAACGGTAACAGAAGCAACTTACGATTCCTATTATGGAAATTATGTGGTGATTACGGACAGTAAGGGATATACCACAAAATATGCCCACATGGACAGCTTAAATGTGTCCGCAGGGCAGAGTGTAAAAAAAGGTGACAATATAGGCAAAAGCGGAAATACAGGAAGCAGTACCGGAAGCCACCTTCATATCGAATGTCTGTATAACGGGGAATATTATAACCCGTTATTTTATTTTGAAGCAGGAGAACAGACCATTTATGGAGAAACAACGGGCGGCACCGGAGGAGGAACCAGCAATGTGATACCGCCGGAATCCTATGATGATGCAACCGTACAGACGCTTATGCGTGAAGCAAACAGGTATCTGGGAATGCCATATACTTTTGGCGGCACAGCTCCGGCTAGTTTTGACTGTTCCGGTTTTGTATGCTGGGTATTTTCAAACAGTGGCGTACATAACCTGCCAAGAACCACAGCACAGGGCATTTATGACCAGTGTACTCCGGTATCAGCGGCAGATGCAAAGGCAGGGGACATTATATTTTTTACAGGAACCTATAATGCAGGACGTCCGGTTACACACGTTGGTATCTACTGTGGAAACGGTACGATGGTGCATTGCGGTGATCCAATCCAGTACACATCAATCAATACTTCTTACTGGCAGAGCCATTTCTATGGTTTTGGAAGATTGAATTAGCGAAGGGAGGAATTATTTTTGTCAGTAGAACGAATCAATTCACAGCTTAAAAAGGTCAGAGAGCAGATAGCACAGCTACAGGCAAAGGAAAAAGACCTTGCAGAACAGAAACAGATGGCGGAGGATGCCGAAGCCATGAAGATCATACGAAAATATAAAATCTCATCGGAGCGTTTGCAGATGTTAAACAAGCTCAGTGAGGATGAAGTCAGAAATTTATTACAGAAACGGGAACAGGAAAAGGAGGTTTCAATCAATGAAAAACAGGAAATTATCGGCTAGGGCGGTAGTGTCCCTTATGCTGTCGGCAATACTTTTTTGTATGCCGATGGGGGCATTTTTTGCCAACAGGACAAACACGATAGAGGTTCATGCGGAGGATAGTGCAGAGCAGAAAACAGAGAGTGCGGCAGAGGAAGGCAGTGCAGAAAGTACAGCGTCCGGTAATGATAATAAGGACAGTTCCGGTAGTGGAGAAAATCATACAGAGCAGTCCACGGAGAATACAACAGAAAATTCCACAGAAGGCACAACTGAGGAGACACAGCCTGCCGCAAAATGCACCTGCAAAGAAAAGTGCAGCCAGTATGCGGTGGATGAAGATTGTGAGGTGTGTGCAAAGAACTATAAGGAATGTACCTATATCAATCCGAGCGTAAAAATCACAATCAATACACCTTCTGGGTGGCATAACGATACCACTAAGGTGATAGTCAAAGTAGAAGATACGATAGTTTCCGGTAATTTTACCGTTCAGACAGTAAAGGCGAAAGTCGGGCAGAATGGAAGCTGGACAGATATTACCGAGGATATGTACATAGAGATTTCCGAAAACAGCACTATTTATGTGCAGGTCACAGACCAGAAGGGCAAGACCTATGAGAAAAATCGCTATATCAAGTGCTTTGATTTTACGAAGCCTACCTTAAATGCGGCAGTCAGCGATGGTCTATTGAGTATTCAGGCACATGATACGGATTCCGGTATCAAGGCAATCTATGTCAATGGCTATGAGTTTACCGACCATACGAATGGTGCTTTGAATATCCGTCTGCAACAGTTTGATGCAGGATATCAGTATTTCACGATTTCAGCCATGGATAATGCAGGAAATACCTCAGAAATCTATAAAACAGCCAATCCGTATTACACCGATCCGGAAAACAAGGACAGCAATGAAAAAGATCCGGCACAGCAGCTCCCGGTGGATGCGTCAGCAACCAAGCCTAGCTCTGCAACCGCACAGGTTACAGACCATACCAAGACAGACAGCAATGGAAATACTGTTTCCCAAACAGGCAGTGGAACAACTTCAAGCAGTACAGGAACATCAGCCAAGCAGTCCCCGAGTACGGGCGATACTTCTAAGGATACCGACCAGAGCAGTGACAGCCAGACTTCTGAAAAAGGCAAGGAATTTTATACAATCCAGACTGCATCAGAAAAGGTATTTTATCTGGTGATTGATCGTGACGGGGAAGATGAAAAGGTATATTTCCTTACCGAAGTCAGTGAAAATGACCTGTTAAATACCACAACGGATAACAGCGAGACACTTCCGAAAAATTCAGCGGCATTGGAATCTGCAATCCCTACCAAAGACAGCGCATTATCAAACAATAATGCTGATACCACAGGAGATAAAACACAGGGAGCAGAAAGTGTTGAGGACAGCACCGAAGATAGCACGGAAGATACAAGTGAGCCGAAAGAGGATACCGCAAAAGCAGATGGTTCCGGCTTTACATATATTTTAATGGGCATTGCTGCGGTAGCTGTGATCGGAGTGGTATATGTTGTGAAGTCTAAGAAGAAAAAGGAAAACTTCATTGATGAGGATGAAGATGAGGACGAGCTTGACGAGGACTATGATTATGAGGACGAGGACGAAGCCGAGCAGGATTCAGACGAAGCATTCTTAAATGGTGGCGATGATACAGAATCAGAGGACACAGGCGAGAATGACAGTGAAGATAACAGTGACAACGATAATGATGAAGAAAACGGGGAGGAATAGAGATGGAGCTTGTAATTGCAGAGAAGCCGAGCGTGGCACAGAGCATTGCGGCAGTTCTTGGTGCCACACAGCGTAAGGACGGATATTTGGAAGGCAATGAGTATCTAGTATCATGGTGTGTGGGACATCTGGTAGAACTGGTACAGCCGGAAAGCTATGAGGAAGCATGGAAGAAATGGAGTTATGACAATCTTCCGATCATCCCACAGGAATGGCAGCATGAAGTGAAAAGTGATACGAAAGCACAGTATCAGATTTTGAAAAAACTTATGCATGATGACAGGGTGGATGCAGTCGTGTGTGCTACCGATGCCGGAAGGGAGGGAGAGTTGATCTTCCGCCTGACCTACAACATGGCAGGGTGCAGAAAACCGATGAAACGATTATGGATTTCTTCCATGGAGGAGAGTGCTATCCGTGACGGCTTCCATAATCTTCGTCCAGGCAGTGATTATGACAATCTGTACAAGTCAGCACTATGCAGGCAGGAAGCAGACTGGCTTGTGGGTATCAATGGCACTAGGCTTTTTACGGTATTGTATGGTGGCAAGGCATTAAAGGTCGGCAGAGTGCAGACACCGACACTTGCCATGCTGGTAGACCGTGAAAGTAAAATCATGAATTTCAAGAAAGAAGCCTATTATATGGCTCATATCATGGAAAATGGTCTGGATGCTGTATCGGAGCATATCAGTGATAAAACGGAAGCAGAGAGGATTGCAGGAGCCTGTGAAAACGGACAGGCTCTTGTCACTTCCGTGGTAAAGGAAGAAAAGTGGGTAGCACCGCCGAAGCTCTATGACCTTACAACACTTCAGAGGGATGCAAACCGTCTGTTTGGTTTTACTGCCAAGCAGACATTGGAATATACGCAGAGCCTTTATGAGAAAAAGTTAGTGACTTATCCAAGAACAGACAGCCAGTATCTTTCCGATGACATGGAAGGTACTGCAAAAAATGTGATCGAAGCGATTTTCAATTCTCTGTTATTTGAGCAGAATATCATGTTCAATCCAGATATTAAAAGAATTTTGAATAGCAAGAAAGTGACAGACCACCATGCAATCATTCCGACCATGGAGATCATCAAACAGGACTTAAAGGTGATTCCTGAGAGTGAAATGAAGATCCTTTCATTATGTGCGAACCGTCTGCTGTGTGCAACCGGGGAGAAGCACATTTATAATTCCACAAAGGCAGTGATTACCTGCAACAATACTGTATTTAAGGTATCTGGCAAGGAAGTGTGGAAAAATGGATGGAAGGAATTTGAGGATTTCTTCAAAAATTCCTATAAAACCGCAGAGGATAAATCGGATGCAGAGGAAGAAAAGAAACTGCCGGAGCTTCATGAGGGCATGATGATTGCAGTGGAGCAGACAAAGGTTTCCGAGCATTTCACACAGCCGCCAAAACATTACACTGAAGATTCCCTTTTGTCTGCAATGGAACGAGCCGGAAACGAGGACATGACTGACGATGTGGAGCGCAAAGGACTCGGTACACCTGCCACCAGAGCAGACATTATAGAGAAGTTAGTCAAGGACGGTTTCGTGAAGCGTGAGAAAAAGCAGATCATACCGACAGAGGATGGAATGAAGCTGATTACGGTGCTTCCCGATGTGGTAAAGTCACCGAAACTTACCGCTGATTGGGAAAATGCCCTTACCCTTGTTGCAAAGGGAGAGATGGAGCGTGAGGACTTTATGGCAGATATTGAAACAATGGTATCTGACTTAATCCACACCTACCACGAAGTCAGTGACGAGCAGAAAAAGATGTTCGCACAGGAGCAGAAGGTACTTGGTAAATGTCCGAACTGCGGCGGAGAGGTGGTAAAGGGAAAATACGGAGCTTTCTGCAAGAATAAGTGCGGCATGAATGTAAGCCGGATCATGGGCGTTTCCCTGTCAGATGAACAGGTGGAAAGCCTGCTTGACGGGAAAAAGACGTTGCTAAAGGGGCTTACAAGCAAGGCGGGCAAGAAATACGATGCCTATATCATTCCGAGCGGTACGGAAGAATACCACTACACAAAGGACGGAGAAGAAAAGTCCGGAGTGCAGTTTAAGTTTGTCATGGAGTTTCCCAATAAGAAATTCACAGGAAAGAAAAAATAAAAGGAGGATGTAACAAATGGGAGCAGAAGAAACAAAGAAAATACAGGACAATGAGAGCAAGGCGGACAAGTTTGTCCGTCTTGGGGAGTATCGTGTGAACAAGGTCATTGATGCAATCGGCAGGCTTGAGAACCTTTCCAACCGCACCAATTATGAGTATACACAGGAGCAGGTGGAAGCCATGTTTTCCATTATGGAAAAAAGGCTTTTGGAAGTCAAAGGCAGATTTGCCCCGAAAAAGGAAAAAGAAGATACGTTTTCATTTGGAAGAAAAGCAGAATAGGGAGGAAAGTCAGAATGAAGCAGTTAGAAAAAGAAATCAATGTAACAAGCCAGAGAAACATGATGAAGAGGTACCAGATGTATGGTGCCACAGTATCAAAGCTGACAGAGAAATCACAGAATGACACCAAGAAGGGAGAGAGAAAGTAATGGAATATAGAGATTTTGTAGAACAGGTAAAAGAACAGATACAGGATTTCCTTCCTGAAAAGTTTGCAGATGCTGCAGTTGAGGTCAATCAGATTGTAAAGAATAATGACTGTGTTCTGGACGGTCTGATGGTAAGAACAGAGGAAAGCAATATTGCACCTACCATTTATCTGAATCCATATTTTGAGCAGATACAGGATGGTGCTGAATTGGATGATGTGTTAGCTCAGATTGCAAGTGTGTATCAGTCACATTATATAGATCATGATATAGATGTATCGGCAGTTACCGATTTTGACAAGATTAAGGAAAAAATTGTATGTAAGCTGATCAACGAGGAAGCAAATAAGCAGTTCCTTCAGGATAAACCGTACTCCAAGTTGGAAGATTTAGCAGTTGTGTATCAGATTTTAATGGATAAAACAGGAGAAGGAACTGCGACCATTACCATTACAGATAATCTGATGGATGGATATGGAATCACACTTGAAGAACTGCATGACCAGGCGTTGCAGAATATGGATACTTTGCAGCCACATAGTTTCAAAGGAATGAATGAGACGGTTGCGGAGATGATTGCAGTTGATATTGCAAGAGAACAAAATGTGGGTATGGATGAAGCAAAAGAAATGGCAATGCAGATGATGTCGGATATTCCCGATACCATGTATGTGCTGACAAATGATACAAAAGTAAATGGGGCGGCTGCAATTTTAAACGATGATATCAGACAGGAGATCGCTGAGAAGGTAGGAGATTTTTACATGCTGCCTTCTTCAATCCATGAAACGCTGATTATACCGAAAGATGCGGGAATGGAGTTTAAAGAACTTGAGCAGATGGTACAGGAAGTAAATCAGACACAGGTGGCGCCTGGAGAACGTCTTTCGGATCATGTATATGAGTATGATGCCAAAGAACATGAACTGTTCCGCAGTGACCGGGCAGAGGAACGTGCTAAGCAGAAAGAGGAAAAAGGAGATAACCGTCATGAGCGTGTTTCAGTAAAGGAGAAGCTTGCGGAGAAGAAGGATGCTGTTATTAAAATGAATGCCGGGAAAGAGCATTCTGCACCGGAAAAGAAAAAGGAAGCCGTAATATAGGAGGAGTGGGATATGTATACAACAGGAGATAAGCTATTAAACGTGATGAAAGAGGAAGAAATCGGGATTGCGGAGCTTTCCAAAATTTCCGGTGTGCCGGAGAGAATAATCCTTGACATTATGGCAGGAGTTAAGGAGCCGGAGCTTGGTGCTATGTGCAAGATTGCAGAGGGACTGGGTATCTGTGTCCATGAACTTCGTGCGTATGAGGAGAGTTATGCGGTATCCGTTCCGAAGGATACCCTTGCCAAGCTGATTGTTGTCAGCGAGATTAACGGAGTGGAACTTGAGGAACTGATTAACTGTATTCTGGAAAAAGGTATTGAGGAGCATGGTTTTTATGCCTGATGCCGATAAGTAACTGATCACAGGCTGTAGGGTGCTTAAAGTGCCTTACAGCCTTTTTTACGGAGGTTTACCATGAGAAAATATAAATTGATTTCCGCACTGGCAGAGGAAACAGCAAAAGAAGTCGTGCGGAATGAAGAAAACTGGAGGAGATACCTAAATACTGCTTCCAGATTGTATAAATATCCATTTAAGGAACAGCTTTTAATCTATGCCCAAAGACCGGAGGCAACCGCCTGTGCTTCCATAGAGATATGGAATGAAAAGATGCACTGCTGGGTAAACAAAGGTGCAAAGGGCATTGCACTGATAGATGAGGATAGTTTTTCCGGTTTGAAGTATGTCTTTGATATTTCAGATGTGCATAAGGCAAGAAGAATCGGACAATTCCCTAACCTTTGGGAAATGCGTGAGGAACACATGGAATCGGTGATTTCCCGTCTGGAAAAGACTTATGGGGATACCGACAGGGAAGCCGGGTTTGTGGGACGTATCCGGGAGATTGCCGGACGGATTGCAGAGGACTGTTATAAAGAGCTTGCTTCAGATATGGAATACTTAAAGGAAGGGAGCTTTTTAGAGGAACTGGACGAGCTGAACGTGGAAATAAGGATACGGGAAACCCTTGCCGACAGCATTGCCTATACTGTTTTAAAGCGTTGCGGCATGGAGGAGAGCGAGCTTGCCGAAGAAATAAACTTTCCTTATATCCATGAGTTTAACACAGTGGAAACACTGTCACAGCTTGGCAGCAATGTGTCTGATTTATCCAAGCCAATCCTTATGGAAATTGGAAAAGCAATCGGAGCGTATGACAGGCAGATTGCCCAAAATCGGGAAGAAACGAGAGTAGGCAGGGAACGTATCGACACCCATGAGAAAAATATCGAAAAAGGACTTGCAAATGCATCTGAAGCAGACTATAATGCGTTAAAGCGTGAAAGCGAAAGTCAAGACGAACAATCTATCACACAGACCGGAGAAGCCGGGGAAAGGAGCAAATATGATGAATCTGACATACGAGAAGAACGGGGATTATCAGATACCGATGGTAGCAATGGACGAACAGCCGAAGGAGGTACTGACAAAGTACGGACTGATGAGGAAGAAGTTCTTACAGGAGCACAAGAACGGAGTATATACGGGACTTCTTCTGAGCGGGAAGCTGAAGGAACACCTGTTGATGATACAGGAGCAGGCAGAGGAGAGAATGGAGCTTCTGACCAGACAGATGAAGGAGAGAGAGGGGATAACGGAGCAGATGAAAGCAGAGAATCAGATGCTCTGGGTAGCGAAGATGAACAGCATCGTACACTCGGCAGAGGAGATCGTGATGACGGAACTAATCTACAGTTAAATATCGAACAGCCGGAGGGAACCTATCAGCAGTTAAGCCTGTTTCCGAGCTTTGAGGAACAGGTTGGCACAATCGCAGCAGCGGAAGCAAGTATTCAATATACCATGCCCGCTGCTTTTTCTTTGCCACAGGAGCAGATTGACAGTATCTTGCGTAGTGGCGGCGGTAGGGATAACAGCAGAAAACGTATCTATGCCAAGTATCAGCAGGGTAAGACACCGGAAGAAATGGCAGAATTTTTAAAGAACGAGTATAAGACCACCGGAAAAGGTTTTGAGTTTGACGGAAATCCTGTTTCACTGTGGTTTGATGAAATGGGTATGCGTATCGGTTACGGTACATCGGCAAAGGAAAATACCCTTGCAGTGATGAGTTGGAGCGAAGTGGAGAGCCATATCCGTGTTATGGTGGAGAATGGTACTTATATGAGTGCCAACGAAGTATTCCTTGTGGATGCGGTGGAGCGTGAGAGAATTGCTACGGACATTAACAATTTCTTCCGTGACGGAATATCGGAAATGCCGGAGAGTCTGGAGCTTAAATTTTCCAATTACCCGGCAAGCATGGAAAAGTTGTGTGAGCTTTTAGCCACAACAGAAGGCAGAGAGCTGATTAAGGATGAGCTTGAAAAGGCAAAGGCACAGCTTGACAGCGGAGAAAAGCAGATTAAATGGCGGTATGTGAAAAGACCGGATTATTTATTAGAACAGCTTGCGGATTTAGGTGTGGAAAAGAAAGAATTTCCAGCACTTGATACGGTAGAGGTAAGGAATGAGGACTTTATCACACAGGACGAGATTGATTACAGGCTGGCAGGAGGAAGCGGTTTTGAACATGGAAAATTCCGTATCTATGAGTATTTCATGGAAGGGCATGACAAGAAAGATAACATTGCTTTTCTGAAAAATGAATATGGTACGGGCGGCAGCTCCCACGCACTTCCGGGAAGTGACAGAGCGCACGAGGATCACGATGCCAAAGGTATCCGTCTGGAGAAAGGTAACTATGGCAGTCCTTACGCAAAGGTGCTTTTAAACTGGAATGTAGTAGAGAAACGTATCCGGGAGCTTGTGCAGGCAGATAAATACCTTTCGCCGGAGGGAAAGGAAGCCTATGCACAGTATAAACAGGAACAGGCAGAGAAAGCCATGCAAAAAGAACAGGCGAAGTTGGAGGGTGGTGTAACCAATCAGGAATTAGATAGAGAAACAGGAACTGTTGCTGAAGGAGAACCAAAAGCACCGGAAACCGGAAAAACAGACATAGAGCAGTTAAATAAAAGGCTGTCTGAAATGTCGGCTGTGGTTAAAATCTGCGGAGCATTAGACCGGAAAGATGTGGTTGGCTGGAACGAGAAAACACAGGCAGTCACGATTGCTGACGATGAGCGAGCTTTGGAGGGAAAAGAGGTCTATGATTTCCTTTTTGCAGAAGCGGCAGACTATGTAATGATGCAGACAATCAGCGGCGAAACAGAAAAAGCTCTGGAGATGGACGGTCTGTTAAAGGATGCCGGACAGTATGCGGCACATTATGAGGGCGAGCCTGCCATAGAGCAGACAGAAGAACCGCCTTTGACTGCGGATGATGTTCAAAACCTTGTATTGATAGACCGGGAATATATCAGAGGTACACGAACAACAGTCTATGATTTTGGTGCTATGCCCTTTGCAGGTTAGGGCGGCAGATAACAAGCCAACCATCGAAATTGGTAACTACATTCAGATGGGTACTTATGGGGGAGTGCCAATTGTGTGGCGTTGTGTAGCGAAGGATAGCAATGGGCCATTGATGCTTTCGGATAGAGTATTGTGTGATTACATGCCCTATGATGCAAAAACCAACAAAAATGCCGAAACAGGCTCGCACCGGCGCAATAGCTGGAGAGATAATTTTGGTTCTAACCACTGGAGAGACAGCAACATACGTTCTTGGCTCAATTCCAACGCTGAAGCAGGAAAAGTGAAATGGCTTTGCGGAAATCCGCCAACAGAGGATTCTGTCTATCCTAAAACGGCAGCATATGACCAAAAGGAGGGCTTCCTTCGCAGCTTTCGTTCGGATGAGCTGGGAGCGATTCGAACGGTGAAGCAGCGTTCTATCGTTTCCCATCCGGAGTATACGGCAGGTTATATCGACGCAGCCGGTGTTGATCTTCCCTATAACACCACAATTGATACGGTAGCGGATGGGTATGACAGTGCCCATTATGAATATATTTGGGATAGAGTTTTTCTGCTGGATGTTCAGCAGCTCAAAACGGTTAATGATAACCTGAACGGCTACCATATCGCAAAAAACAGAAGCGGTGTAGCATGGAACTATTGGCTGCGTACACCGATTACAACCTGTAACCATGATATGCGATTTGTGACCCCTCAAGGGAATATTTTGCGTGACGCACCCTATAAGGGATATTACGGCGTTCGTCCTGCCTTCTATCTGAATACGGAAAATTACACCGTATCATCCGGCACAGGACAGAGCGCACAGGACCCCTATGTTGTTTCCGCACCGGATGCGCCGGATGACAGCATTGGCATATCCGGCGCTGTGCGAGAGGATGTGAATGGTGACTGGAATGTGAACACGGATGAGTATCTACAGCTGGAGATGAGTACCCTCTACACTGAGGATCCTGCATATGCAAATGTAACCGTACCGGTGTATACAATCCAGAAGCCTCGCAGCGATAAGGAGAACATGGTGATTGTGTACTGCGCCGAGGGCTACACCAAAAGCCAGCAAAAGCAGTTTGTCGAGGATGTAAAAAAGCTGTGGGGGGAGGTATTGCAGATAGAGCCATATCGCAGCATGGCGGATCGCTTTAATGTCTATGCACTCTGCACGGCATCGGTGGATGGCTATGGCGGTACCAGCACATTTTTTGCTGCGACCGCCAAAGGAGGAATTTCTACTAACAAAGGGAACTGGCGCAACCATGTTTTGGAGCGCATCATAGGCCCTGCGTTTATTGAGAAGATTCATGACGCACATATTCCTAATGAAACGCATCCAAACGAAAACACGATGGATCATAATTATAGACAGTATGATTATGTGTATGAAAATATCAACCAATTCGTTGTGTTGGCGAATAGCGGTGAGTATTTCGGTGGCTCTCATGATAATAAACAATATGGTATTCACTATATTGTTGCGTCAGCGAGAAACGCATATTCTGCGTTTACCCAGCGGCATGAACTGGGACACGGTTTGTTCCATCTGGGAGATGAATATAATTATAGCACTGTTCCTGTAGATGAGTGGAATTACACTACATCACTGAATATGACTGCAACAAAAGATCCCACGAAAGTGAAGTGGAAGCAGCTGCTTGGCTTCCGTAATACCTATACCTGCCCGCATCTTGACTACTATCCTTATACCTATAATTCCAGCAGGGATTGTCTGATGCGAGAGACCTTTCAGAATGATTTTTGCGATGTGTGCAAGCTACAGGGCATAAAGGTCATGAGTCAGCTCATTACAAATCCCCCTGCGCTTTATGTGGCTGTTCCTGAGGTGAAAAAGTATATCGGCGATTACAGAAATCCCACAAAAGATCCTTCTGCCTTTGAGGCAGCGAATTCCTCCGCATATGCGAGCTATCAAAATGACAGGAATAGCCGTCTATTAAGCGGCGGCAGTAAAAACAGCTTTGATTATAGCAGCATGAAGGGGCAGCAGGTTGAGCTGCGCACCATTATACAAAATCTTTCGAATACCCAAGCGAAGACTGTGACCCTGCGCCTGTGGGTGGAACATTCCAACGGCGAAAAAGCGGTCACGACAGATGGGGAGCAGGTTTTCACTACGCAGGAGTTTGACATCCCTGTTTGGAAAGAGAAAAGCAAATTCTGGACAAAGGGTGCGTTGGATTACGAGGGCAGCGACTTTAATTCCGGCCTTGTCAACTGCTCTCTGGTTTACACGATTCCGGAGAATGCCATTCTGCAATCCGGCGATACCATCGGCTTTGAGATTGTAGATCATGCGACAGGCGAGGTATTGGCTGATGATGATACGGAGCAGCAGTGCTATGTCAATGTCACCATCCAATATCAGCTGGAGGATGGCACAGATGTTCCAAACACCATGCCGACTACCTTTACTGTTCCGGTAGGCAAAAAGGTTGATTGGCAGCCGCCGCAGGAACTGCACGGCTACACTTTTGTTAAAGCGGAGGGGATGGAAAATGCTGTCCCGAACAGTGGTATGACGATTCGTTATATTTATAAAAGGTCTGAGGAACGCCCCGAGCCGCCGGTGACAAAAAATTATACGGTGCAATACAATTGGGGCTCTGTATTCCCGACAGGCGCAACGCTGCCGCTAAATAGCAGCTCCTATTCGAGTGTGCAACAGGCGAAGGCGGCTGTGGATAAGAAATATACCTCCACAACACGCATTCAGGCACAAAAGGATGGTAAAAACGGCACATGGGCTTTTTCGGGCTGGGATGCCGGCAACCTAAACGGCACAACCGTGGTATTCCGTGGAAGTTGGAGTTTTACGGCGGATACAGCGCCGATAACGCCTCCGAACGGTACAGCAAGCTACAAGATTACCGCAACGGCAGGTATCGGTGGAACAATCTCTCCCGGTGGCACGACAACGGTATCTGCCGCAGGTCAGCTTACATATACAATCAAGGCGAACGAAGGATATTATATTGCGGACGTAAAGGTGGATGGTTCGGAAGTGACAGCAACCACAAGCTACACCTTTAGTGATGTGAATACTGATCACACCATAGAAGTTACCTTTAAACAGGAAAGCCAGACACCGGATGTGCCGGATGTGATTGCACCAAGCATAACCACACAGCCTGGAAATGCGACAGTGAAGGTAGGTGAGACTGCGTCCTTTACCATAGCAGCAAGCGGTACAGATCTTACCTATCAGTGGCAGATAGACAGAAATGATGGGAAAGGATGGGTAAACATTGACGGTGCAACGGCAACAAGCTATACCACATCCACAGTCAATATAAGCTGCAACGGATTTAAGTATAAGTGTGTTGTTTCAAACAGCGCAGGAAACGTAGAGAGTAATTCTGCAACATTGACCGTACAGGATGCGGGCGGTTCCGATAATCCTGACACACCGAATAACACCTATCAGATTATTGATGGAGCAAACAGTAGTTGGACGCATGACAGTGATGGTAATATCACCATCCGGGGTAACGGAGACTTCTCCAAGTTTACCGGAGTTAAGGTGGACGGAAATTTGATAGACAAGAGCAACTACACTGCAAAGGAAGGCTCTACCATTATCACACTGAAAGCTTCCTACCTGAATACACTTTCGGCAGGAAACCATACAGTTGAAATCCTTTGGACGGATGGTTCTGCAAGCACAACATTTACCACCAAAGCAAATATCTCTGATAACAGTAATAACAACCAGAATGATAATAACAATAGCAATTCCTCTGATGACAAGCCATCGAGTGGAACTGATAAGAAGGATGTGACTGCACCTAAAACCGGAGACAACACACCGAGTGTATGGCTGTTTATACTATCAATTCTTTCCGGAACGGGATTGATTATTACCGTAAAGAAACGCAGAGAAAATTTGAATTCATAGAAACGATCGTTAAAAAATGAAACGAAAAAATAACCATGGAGAAGGCGGGCATGTATGTCCGTCTTTTCTTCAAAGAAAACACAACAGGGAGTGTACGCTGCGGAAGAGGCGAAAGAAAAGACACAGACGGAATCAAAGCAGAAGGCGTGTATGGGAATGGAAATGGAAATGCCTGACTCTGCAACTTTTATTAGCGGTGATATTTGTTTTTTCTGTGGCGGGGCTTCTTGGATATGGCATCTTCTATCTGTGTCAGAATGAGAGTAGCAGAAACACGCAAAAAGAATTACAAGGCATACGAGGAGAATCAAAAAAATTGCTGCTCCGACTCAATCTTCCACATGGAATACATCTTCCACCAGCATATTAAAGTACTTTGATATCCGCAACATAAATTCGGCAGATGGGGTGCTATCCCCACGTTCTATCCTGCCGACAGTTTTGGTGCTGTATCCAATAGCAGCAGCAAGGTCATCCTGGTAAATGCCACGCTGTTCCCGGATTTCTCTGATATTATTGGTAACCGCCATAAAAATCCCTTCTTTCAGTTCTATAGATATTTTCTTATTGTCATTATGCAAAATAATGTGTCCGATAAAAAGGACTTGCAATTTTATCGGCAATGTCCTGTAATAGCAGAAGCATCAGATTTTCCAAGAACTTTTCCAAATATGTCTAAGCGGTCATTTTCACTAACCTTGATAGGTGCATACTTTTCATTAAGCGAGATAAGGAAAATTCCGTCTTTATCGTTTTGTAATTTCTTAATATAGGCTTCTCCGTTTAGAGCGAAGATGCCGATTTCTCCATTAGCAACAGATTCCTGTTGTAATACCCATGCAATCTGACCATCGTGGAATTCAGGTTCCATACTGTCACCACTAATGCGTACACCGAAAGTAGTATCTTCCGGCAGGATAGATTCATCTATGCGTACAGTCTCTTTCGGTCCGTCTACAAGGAAGTTACCGGTTCCGGCTGATACGGCATTTTCAAAAATATCAATGCTTCGGAATGGAATTATCTTAGCAGTCTGCTTTTCATACATTCCGGATGCGTGGAGCAGATTGATATAATCCATAGCTTTTTCCCTGCCCTCATCAGTAAGTGATGAGAAAGGATCGGCAGGATTTACTCCAAAATATGCCTCATACATGTTAGTAATACCAAGGATTCTACACACTTTGTAAAATATGGTAACGCTTGGTTCAGCAAGATTTCTCTCCCAGTTGGATATGGCTTTATAGGAAATGGTAATGCCTTCCTTTGCCAGTTCATCAGCGAGATCCTGCTGGAGCAAGCCTTTCTTTTTTCTATATGTTGAAATGATTTCTCCGATTGAGTACATACATACGCCTCTTTTCTTTCATTTTGTTGATTTCAAATCTCTCTTTTCACTCCATAGTATATAGCAATAGTGCCAATTATTCAAGTTAAAAATCCAATATAATGAGAAAAAGGACACATGTGTCCGTTGACAGTCGATTATTCTTGGGGTTATACTATGCCCTGTAAGAAACATTACTCATATACTTGGACTAAAGGTTATGGTAGTGACAGATTAAATGCAGGAGGTGATGAAGATGGGAGACAGGGTAATACTTCATTCAGATATCAACTGTTGTTATGCCTCGATTGAGCATCTGCATCATCCGGAGCTTGCAGGAAAGCCACTGGCAGTAGGCGGTGACCCGGAGGCAAGACATGGGATTGTCTTAACAGCCGACTATATTGCCAAGAAGTACGGTGTGAAAACAGGAATGGCACTCTGGCAGGCAAAGCAGGTCTGTCCGGACATAACATTTGTTTCACCAAGAATGGACTTATATCTTCGGTTCTCAAGAATGGCACATGAGATATATGCAGAATATACGGACAGACAGGAGCCATATGGGATTGATGAGTGCTGGCTTGATGTGACAGGGAGCAGCTCCCTTAAAGGGGATGGATTGCTCATTGCACAGGAAATCAGCAGGAGAATGAAGTCAGAGCTTGGCATCACAGTAAGTGTTGGTGTTTCTTTCAATAAGATATTTGCAAAGCTTGGTTCTGATTATAAGAAGCCTGATGCAATCACAACTATGTATAAGAGTGAGTTTAAGCAGAAGGCTTGGTCACTTCCGGTGGCAGATCTTCTATACGTTGGCAAAAGTACGAACAGAAAGCTTGCATTATTTGGTATCAAAACCATAGGTGATCTTGCAAGGGCAGATGAAGATGTGCTTAACAGTCACCTTGGAAAGATGGGCAGTATCTTATGGTCGTTTGCTAATGGCTATGATGATTCACCTGTCAAGCTGGAGAATACCCACGCTCCAATCAAATCGGTGGGAAACAGCACAACGACACCAAAGGATTTAGTATGCGATGAGGATGTAAAGATTGTTCTTTATATTCTGGCTGAGAGTGTTGCAGCAAGACTTCGTGAGAATGGATTCCGGTGCAGAGTGGTTGAGATAAGTGTCAGGGATAATGAGTTATTCTCTTTTACCCGTCAGAAAAAGATTGACCACGCAACGAATATCACCGGAGAGATAGCTGCATACGCTTATCAGATATTTAAGGAAAACTATAACTGGAGCAAGCCAATCCGTAGTGTTGGTGTCCGAGGTGCAGATTTAGTGACAGATAATTATTGGGAACAGATTGATTTGTTCTCAAGTGTGGAGAAGCGTGAAAAGCAGATGAAGATGGATTCGGCGGTGGATGAGATACGCAGAAGATTTGGATTTTATAGTATCCAGAGGGGACTCATGTACCGGGACAGGATTCTATCGGCAGTCAATGCAAAAGAAGAACACACAGTACATCCACATGGGTATTTTGGATAAAGAGGGAGGCGGAACATGAGCGAAGCAGCAAGAATTGATCTGGTAGACAGAGCACCATTGACGGAGAAGCAGCAGAATGTGTATGAAAGCATTATGCAATATCAAAGAGTTAATGGTTATGCTCCTACTATCAGGGAGATATGCAAGATGGTAGGGGTGGCATCGACTTCAAGTGTTTATGCACATCTGAAAATATTAGAAGAAAAAGGCTATATAGCAAGGAAGATGGATGCTTCCAGAGCAATAGCAATCTTGTAAGGAAGGTGATTACATTGAGCAATAAGGTATATGTTGATGTACTTGCAGAGTTTTCAAAGGACGGACTGCTCATTCCCAAAGAGATAACATGGGAAGATGGCAGAAAGTATGAGATTACACGAGTAAAAGACAAGCGCAGAGCAGCCAGTACAAGGGCTGGCGGCGTTGGAGAGCGTTATACCTGTGTGGTAGATGGAAAGGAAATATTCCTTTTCTATGAAGATAACAATATGTGGTTTATGGAAAGAGCCGGAGCCTGATGTGATTATGTGCTGACAGCACAATTCATATCAGTTGGCTTTAGATCAGCAAAGCCGGGGAATGTGCAGACATTCATCGGAACTCCCGGCAAAAGGCTTGCAAAGGTGATTTCCCTTTCCTTTACGAGTACAGAATTGTAGATTGATGATTTTGTATGAATAAGGAGCGAACTGAATTGAACAAAGAGTTAAAAGTTATAGATTTTTATTGTAAGAAGTGCAAGAAGAGTATGAAAGTTTCATACATGGTTACAGGTAACAGAAATTATCCGGTACTGCCGAGAGTTATGATGAAATGTCACCAT
>OJKC01000914.1_pt1 | contig 20769 bp, 16 predicted proteins | sample 1596401 | NCBI WGS metagenome assembly OJKC01 (sample SAMEA4350162, study PRJEB24818) | metagenome | biome: human; feature: gut; material: faeces | place: Denmark | collected 2013-09 | reverse complement strand
GTGGGGCGGCAAAAGGAAAGCGCCTTAATGGGCAGGCTAGGCGCCTTACTTCGCCCCACTTGGAGGTCCTATGCAGGACCTCCACAGGGCACTATAAAGCTCCGTTATGCTGTGAGCTGCTTATGAAAGGACTGCTTTTCAGAGCTTTATTCTGCCCCCGCTTGCGGGGGAAGTCCGGCGCAGCCGGAAAGGGAGGCGAGCGCAGCGAGCCAATCCGGAGAATGCTTATCATACCATATGACATAGAAAGCCAATCCCGTAACGCTGACTTTATGCTCATCGCCCGTAAGGGCGATACCACCACCCTCGGCCCGAAGGGCCGTCAAACTTAAGAACCTTTAGAACCCTCGGGGCGCAGCCCCGTCAACCCTCACACCGCAGGCGTGTCCAAAGTCCTACCACATAATATCCCCATCCACCAGCTGGCCGTCCAGGGGAAGGGTGCTGGTGAACTGCCAGAGCCGGGCGCCGGGCTGGCTGCAGGTGCTGCCCCACTGGGCGCACCAGAGAGGGGTGCCTTCAGGCAGGGAGGGGAGGTGGATTTTTTCTTCCAGCCAGGAGCAGCTGCTGTAGAGGCCGGAAGGATATCCTTCTTTTTCCATTTCTTCAAGAAAGTCCCGGCAGAGATTGGTGATTTCTTCTCTGCCTGTGATGCCCCGCTTTTCTTTATAGCCGTCGGCGTCTTCCATGTCCAGCCAGCAGCCCGCCGGGAGGCGGTCTTTGGACAGGCCGCAGTCTTTCAGCACGGCGGCGGTGAAGCGGGCTTCTTCCGCCGCTTCTTCTTCGGTGAGGGCATAGCTGTAGTAGTAGATGCCCAGTTCCAGTCCGGCGGCCAGGACGCCGTTTACCTGTTCATAGAAACGGCTGTCCAGGTGGCCTTTTCCCCAGCCCAGACGGACGATGACGAAGGAAGCGCCCTGTTTTTTCAGGGACTGCCAGGAGAGGGGCTGGTTGTGTTCCGATACATCGATGCCCCATTTCATTTTCTGCCTCCTTTCATATGCTTCAGCATGAAGGTGACAGAAGAAAAGCCTGCTTCCGACAGATTTTCCATGACAGAAAGGGCTTCGGCGGCGGTCAGGTAGCCCACGGCCAGGGATACCATACCCGAAGGGAAGCCGCTTTCGGAGAGAAGATAGTCGGCGCAGGCGGAAACCAGGACGCACAGATTATAAAGGATGAGTTTGGACAGGCCCTGCTCTTTCATGACGCTGCTGCAGATGAGACCCAGGCGGCGGGCCCGGGGAATGGCGCGGATCATGGAAAGCAGAGTGGCCTCCGATTTCCCTTCGGCCCTGAGCAGAGAGGCGCTGATGGCAATCCAGCGGGACAGCAGGTCTGCCAGCACCAGCAGGGAAAAGCAGAGGAACATGAAGGCGTGGTGCACCAGGGCAAGAAAGAAGATGGACAGGGCCGCCTTCAACGGAAAGTGGGAGGCCAGGTCCTCCCCGGGGTAAAATGATTGATTCATAGGGAACCTCCTTTCATGAAATCCATTTCCTGTTTCTATAGTCATGAAGGGGGTGGATTGTCACCGGAGGCCCTTTTTGTGGTAAAATACGCTTGATGAAAGGGAAAGGAGAGGTTTCTTTGAACCATTTGAAATTGAAAGCGGCATCTCTTCTGTTTTCTGCTGTCCTACTGGCAGGCTGCGGACTGACCGATGAGAAAATCATCATGAAGCCGGAGACGGGAGAGAACATCCAGGTCACCCTGGACAGGGGCGATGATTTTTCCATGGAAGCATCGTCCGGTGTCCTTCTGGTGTACCAGAAGAAGAAGGTCATGATGCGCTGTGCCTTCATCAGCAGGGAGCAGGAACAGGCCCAGCGGGCCTCTATCATTACCATGCCCTTTGAAATCCACAGGGAAGAGGAGAACTATATTTCCTACAGCATGGCCGGCCCCGATGGCATGGTGAACTACTACATGTATCCCGTGGGAAAAAAGACCTGGCTCTACGCCGCTACCCACCTGCCTCCGGAAGCGGCGGAGAAGGTACTTTCCCGCATTCATTTCAAGGAAGACCATGAGTAATTCATGGCATCCATGGTAAGGGGGACATCATGAGAGTTCTGGTGAGCGCCTGCCTTTTGGGCAGGAACTGCAAGTACAGCGGCGGGAATAACAGAAACGAAAGGGTCATTTCTTTCCTTAAAGACAAGGAAGTCATTCCTGTGTGCCCGGAAGTGGAAGCAGGCCTTCCGGTGCCAAGGCCGCCTGTGGAGATCCGAAAGGGCCGGGTGGTCCGTAAAGATGGCAGGGACATGGATGAAATCTACCGCCTGGGCGCAGCCCGAGTGCTCTCCCGCATGGGAAAGGTGGACCTGGCCATACTGAAATCCGGCAGTCCCACCTGCGGCGTCCACGATATCTACGACGGCACCTTCAGCGGAAAGAAAATCAAAGGCCGGGGCGTGCTGGCAGAAGCCCTGGTCAGGGCAGGAGTGCCGGTGGTGGATGAAAAGGATCTGCTCTGCGGCCGGGATGCAGAGGGGTTGACGGCTTTTAGGGACAAGCCCTGACGGGCTTGAGGGTTCAAGCGCCTGTGGTGCGATCGGGATCGGGATCGGGACCGGGACCGGGGCGGTGCTTTCCAGTATTCCCGAAGGTTGACACGCCCTTACGGGCGTGAGGGTTGAGCCAGCCGCCGGGCCTTTCGGCCCTGGGCTGCCAGGGTTCTGTCCGGGACCGGCTGACGCCTCCCGGACGGGTTGAGGGCTCCGCCCTCGGGAGGTATGAAGTACTGTGGAGGTCCTGCATAGGACCTCCAAGTCAGCCAAAGTAGGCCCTTAGCCTGCCCATTAAAGGGCTTACCTATTGGTTGGCTGACCGTGCCCGCTGGCGAGGTACGGCGCCTTCGGCGCCATTTTTTATACCGCCTTTGGCGGCGAAAACCATACAACCGCCCTGCGGGCGTCGGAAATACATTCCCCCTTTGGTGGCTGATTACCGTAATGCTTATTTTGCTATATGACACAGAAAGATAAATCCGTAACGCTGACTTCATACTTATCGCCCTGCGGGCGATACCACAACCCTCGGCCCGAAGGGCCGTCAAACTTACGAACCCTCCGGCCAAGGGCCGGTCAATCTTAAGAACCCTCACACCGCAGGTGTGTCCTCTGAACCCAGGCCACAGAGTGGCCCCCTGCGGCCCTTAATTCCCCATTGCAAGAAGAGTCAATATATTATAAACTGATACGAGTGATATTTCCAAAAGCGTAAGAGCAGGGAGGCGTTTCAAAATTTTAATCGGCGGTATAGAAGCAGGCGGTACTAAAATTATTTGCGGCGTGGGAGAAGTGAAGGATGGCACCATTCGCATTCTTTCGGAAATGCGGTTTCCTACCACCACCGCATCCCGGGTGCTGCCGGAAATCATTGCCTGGTTTAAGCAGTATTCCATCGAATCCCTGGGAATTGCCAGCTTCGGGCCTCTGGACCTGAAGAAGGACTCCCATACTTACGGCTACATCAAAGCGACACCGAAGAAGGGCTGGCAGGATGTGGACTTTGTGGGACCCTTTGCCCGGGCTTTTGCGATTCCTATCGAGTTTGATACAGATGTGAACGGGGCTGCTCTGGGGGAATCGGTCTACGGCGCCGGCAAAGGATGTCAGGTGGTGGCTTATATGACCGTAGGCACCGGCATCGGCGTAGGCCTTTACACGGAAGGAAAGCTTCTCCATGGTCTGGTGCATCCGGAAGCAGGGCACATGCTGATCCAGCGCCATCCGAAGGATACCTATGAAGGAAGCTGTCCTTTCCACAAGGATTCCTTCCTTCCCGGCGGCTGCCTGGAGGGATACGCCTGCGGACCGGCTATCCAGCAGCGCTGGGGCGCGCCGGGAGAGACGCTGCACAACCGGAAGGAAGTATGGGAAATGGAAGCCTATTACCTGGGACAGGGCGTTTCCAATCTGGTGCTCCTCTATTCTCCGGACAAAATCATTATCGGCGGCGGCGTCATGCATCAGTACAACCTGTTCCAGATGGTGAGAGATGAAGTCAAGAAAAATCTGAACGGTTACATTCATTCGGATATGGTGGAAGGAAATCTGGAGAATTACATCGTTCCGCCGATGCTGAAAGATCATGCTGGTCTCATCGGTGCCATCGAACTGGGCAAGATAGCCTGGGAGAACGAAAATAAACAGTAATGACACAAAAAAACTTCAGCCTTTTTGGGGCTGAAGTTTTTTGCGTATTTTCTTGTGCCGGAAGCGCTGCTTTGCACTCCCGTCCTTTCAACGGTCGGGAAAATTCTGGTTTTTCTCCATAGTTGCTGGATGCATTGAAGCGTGAGATCTCTCGACTCAGAGTTTCAATAAAACCCGAAGTCTTTACTAACCATACCGGCCTGCAGCCCCGCTCGAGATGACGATGGCGGCGGGCAGCATGGAGTTATTTCGAAGGGAGAGAAATGACAGAAGCGCTGCTTTGCACTCCCGTCCTTTCGACGAAAGCGTTGCGGAGTGGAGAAATCTCCTTTCCGGGAAGTTTCCTGCAGCGATGAGCTTCCATAGTATCAAGCTGTACAGGAACTCCTTATTTCACCCATTCCACCGATTCGGAGAGGGGCTTTCTGCTCTTGTCCCGGTGCGGTGTTTCGGCCCGATAGCCGAAGGCGGCCATGACGGCGATGCCGTAGTGCCTGGTGTCGAAGAGGTGATGTTCTTCTCCCAGAAGGCGGGTCATGTCGGCGGGATTGAAGCCTTCCAGGGGGCAGGAGTCGATGCCCATGTAGGCAGCCATGGTCATCATGTTGGCCATGACGATGTAGGCCTGCTTGGAGGTCCAGTCCAGGGCGGTGCGTTCGGAGTCAAGGATTTTCATTTCCTCTTTCCCGAAGCGGGTGTACACCTGGCTGTAGAAGTTGTATACTTCCGGCGGCACCTGGTGGATGTCCTTCAGCATGTGGTCTGCATAGGGGGAACCGAAGGTGATGTCTTCTCTCTTGTTGGCCAGGAAGACTACGAAATGACTGGCGCCGGAGAGGCCGGCTCTGGCACCCCAGCCGTAGGGCATCATTTCCTCCCGGATTTTTCTGTTCTGGATGACCAGGATTTTCCAGGGCTCCATGCCAAAGGAGGTGGGAGACAGACGGGCCGCTTCCAGCAGGGTTTCAAAGTCTTCATCGGAAATGATTTTTTCCGGATCAAATTTCTTCGTGGCATAGCGGTACTTCATGGCTTCCAGAAGGACCTTCTTATCATTATGGGGCTTGGGTGTATCTTTGGTGGGGATCGTAATGGATTCGGTATTCATGATTGGCTCCTTTATATCTATAATTATCTATGAAGAGATAAACTAAATATAGCATTTTTTCTATGTAAAGTCAATGGGACGCCTTATGGACAAGCTCCTATGGGGCTTGAGGGTTGACGGCCCGCTGGGCCGAAGGTTCTTAAGGGGCTTAAGTTTGACGCGCCTCTGGCGCGAGGGTTGTTCTGCCCCCTGCATAGGGGGAAGTCCGGCGCAGCCGGATAGGGGGGGGCGAGCGCAGCGAGCCAATCCGCAGAATGCTTATTATGCCATATGATACAGCAAGGTCATCCCGTAACGCTGATTTCATACTCATCGCCCGAGAGGGCGATAACCACAACCCTCGGCCCGAAGGGCCGTCAAACTTACGAACCCTCCGGCCCATAGGGCCGGTCCATCTTAAGAACCTTTCCCTCTGAACCCTCCAAACTTTCATATCAAAAAAGCTCCCCGAGGGGAGCTTTTTGCATTCGATTTCATCTTATTCCTGCACGGCTTTGGCAGGCTGGAAGTGGGAGAGAATGATGCCCAGGATGAGGCCTGCCAGACAGAAGGACACCCAGGAGAGGCCGTAGCCTGCAAGGGGCAGGGAGGCCATGAAGGTGTCCAGGCCGCCCAGGGAAAGGCCTGCGGTGTGGAGACCGTCATAGAGGGAGGGGAAGAAGGTGAAGAGGGTGGCGGTGCGGTATACGCTGCGGTAGCCGCCGTAGAGGGAGTGGGTGAACGTGAGGATCACCAGGGAAATGGTGAGGGGATAGAGGAACATGAGCACCGGAATGGCTGCCTTGATAATGGTGGTGAGGCCGAAGAGGGCTACAACGAAGGAAATGATAGAGAAGGCAGATACCCACAGGGTGTAGGAAAGGGCAGGAATGAGGCGGGAGAAATATTCAGCGCAGGCGGTAATGAGTCCCACACTGGTGGTGAGGCAGGCCAGGAGCACGATGACACCCATGACGATGCGGCCATAGGAGCCGAAGTAGTAATGGGCGGCACCCACCAGCACGCCGGCACCGTTTTCCTGCATGCCCAGTTCCGTCACAGAGCTGGCGCCAAGGAAGCAGAGGAAGATGTAAATAATGCCCAGGCAGGCACCGGCGATGAGGCCGCTTTTCAGGGTAGAAAGGGCCACTTCTTCATTTGTGTCGGCGCCATACTGGCGAACGGAGTTGACTACGATAATGCCGAATACGAAGGCAGCCAGGGCATCCATGGTGCCGTAGCCGTCCAGGAAGCCCTGGGTGAGGGCTTTCATGGTGTCCCGATAGCTGTCGGCAGCCGGCTGCCAGGGTCCCATGGGATGGATGGTGGAAACAATGAAAAGAAGGGCCAGGAAAAGGAGGAGCACCGGAGTGATCACCTTGCCGATACGGCTGACCAGCTTATTGGGGCTGATGGAAAGCCACCAGGAAACGACGAAGAAAAGGAAGCAGAAAATATAGAGAGCGCTGGATTTCATGGCGCTTCCGAAGAAGGGGGAAATAGCGATTTCAAAGGATGTGGTGGCCGTACGGGGGATGGCAAAGGCCGGCCCGATGGTAAGGTACAGGGCCACCGTGAAGAAAATGGCATACTTGGGGTGGATGCGGGAAGCCAGGGCCTGCAGGTCATTGCCGGAATAACCGATGGCCGCTACCCCCAGAATAGGAAGGCCCACACCGGTGACCAGAAAGCCGATGGTGGCGGGAATGGTATTGACGCCGGAATTTTGACCCATGAATACGGGGAATATCAGGTTGCCGGCGCCGAAGAAGAGGGCGAAGAGCATGAGCCCGATGGGAATGAGGGAATTGGCTGATTTCTTCATGACATACACTCCTTTGACAATAGAATGCAGAGGCAGGACATCAAAAAGCCCTGCCGGAAACAATCCGACAGGGCACAAATGCGTGAGGTACCACCTTGTCTTGCGTACTCAATTGGGCTGTAACGGTGCCGCCGCTTGCTCCTGGTCATGGATAGACTCAGAGAAGGACTCCCGGGTGACGCGGCTCGTTCGCTTCAGCAGCTCGCACCATCCGCTGCCTCTCTGGGAAGATTCCCGGGCCTGATTCCGGTCATTGTCATGATATAAGTTAAATTAATTCTAGCATGAGAAAATTAGTAAGTCAAGAGGCTTTTGGAGACAAGCCCCTTATGGGGCTTGAGGGTTCTAAAGTTTGACGGGGCTATCGCCCCGAGGGTTCTTAAGTTTGACAGCGGCTCTGCCGCTGAGGGTTGTTGTGGGCGCCTTACATTTATGGAAGGCGCCCTCTTATGATAAAACCTTTACAACCGCCCTGCAGGCGTTGGAAATGCATCCCCCTTTGGTGCCTTACGGCACCACCTTCCCCCCGCGGAGCGGTGGGACTATGGATGCTTAGCCATGGGGCCATGTCTCTACAGGAAAGCATAGAGCGATTTATTCTGTCCCCCGGATGGGGTGGCAAGGGAACACGATTCGTAAGGGAGCAAAGCGACCTGAGAATCGTGTGACACGCTTTCCCGTGGAGAAAGTCCGGCGCAGCCGGATAAGGGGGAGCCGCGCAGCGTCTAATCACCAGAATGCTTATCATGCTATATGACACTGGAAGTAAATCCGTAACGCTGACTTTATAAGCATTGCCTATGGCAATCCACAACCCTCGGCCTGAAAGGCCGTCAAACTTAAGAACCCTCCGGCCGTCAGGCCGGTCCATCTTAAGAACCCTCACGCCGCAGGCGTGTCCTCCCCTCTTTATTATTTGAAAGAATTCTATTTTTTTGCTAGAATGGTACTGTTATAGTTAGAGAGGTGCGAAATGTTTTTACATGAAATTATAAAAGGGGCAGATCCTGCCCATGCAGTGTTTGAAGGAGAATCCAGAGTAACCTACGGAGAACTGGAACAGGACCTTCGCCAGTACCGGAACTGTCTGTACCATATGGGCGTAGGCAGGGGAGACCGGGTGGCCCTTTATTCTTCAAACCGGCCGGAATTTGTGTATGTGTATCTGGCTGTGGTGAGTCTGGGAGCCATTATTATTCCGGTGAATAATTCCCTGGTGGACCGGGAAGTGGACTACATTATCAGAGATGCGGGCGCCAAACTTCTGGTCACCGATACGGCTCTGGAAGTGTCCTGTCCGTCTATTGATATCCATGACCTGGATTTCCAGGCTTCCAGGGATACCTGCCCCGAAGCACCTCAGTTTCCGGAAGATATCACCGAGGATGACGTATGCGCCCTGGTGTACACCTCCGGTACCACTGGCAGCCCGAAGGGGGCTATGCTCACCCATCGAAACCTGGTGGGCAATGTGGAGCAGTTTATTTCCCGCATCGTCTTCAAGCCGGAAGACAAGGTGCTCTGCGTACTGCCCATGTTTCACTGCTACGGCCTGACCACTGTGGTGAATGCCGGTCTCTATGCCCATTCCACCATCGTCATTCTCCGTTCCAAGAGTCCGACGGAAATCATCAATACCATTGTGGAACATTCCATTACTATCGCCATTATGGTGCCGCCTATGTACAACCTGCTGGCAAGGCGGGGCGATCCTTCAGTAATGAAAACGGTTCATACTTTCATTTCCGGCGGCGCCTCCATTCCCCAGCCTGTGGCCCAGGCCTTCTATTTCCGTTTCCGCCATCCCGTACAGGAAGGCTACGGCCTCACCGAAGCGTCACCGGTGGTATGCGTCCTGCCCAGTGCCAAACCGAAATACCTGACCAGCGGCCCTGTACTTCCCGGCGTGGAAGCCTATATCCGCACCGAAAACGGCGGCCCCTACGTGGCTGGTACTGTGGGCGAACTCATGGTGCGGGGCTCCAATATTATGAAGGGATACTGGAACAAGCCTGAGGAAACAAAGAAAGTCCTCTCCGAAGACGGCTGGCTCCATACCGGCGATCTGGCCTACATGGATGCCGATAAGTACATTTACATTGTGGACCGCATCAAGGACCTGATTATCGTCAACGGGGAAAATATCTATCCCGGCGAAGTGGAAGACTGCATTTACGAAGTGGAAGGCATAGCGGAATGCGCCGTCGTAGGCCATCCGGATCCCCTCCGCGGCCAGGCAGTGTGGGCCTATGTGGTCATGAAAGAGGGCTATGATTTTGATGAAAATAAAATCAGAAAGCACATGTCCAAAAACATTGCCAGCTACAAGATTCCCCGCCGTTTCATCCCCATGGATGCTCTGCCGAAGAACGCCACAGGCAAGATTTTGAAACGGGCCCTTCGAGATAATTGAAATCACCAGCATAGAAAAAAAGAGCAGCTCCAGGCTGCTCTTTTTATGTTATTAACGGCGCTTTTACGGACAAGCCCCTATGGGGCTTGAGGGTTCAGAGGGACACGCCCAGTCGGGCGTGAGGGTTGACGGCCCGCTGGACCGAAGGTTCTTAAGGGGCTTAAGTTTGACGCGCCTCTGGCGCGAGGGTTGTGGTGGCGCCTCTAAATTTATAGAAGGCGCCCTTTTATGATAAAACCTAACAACCGGGCTTTCGCCCGTCGGAAAACAGGCCAGCCTCGCTTCGCTCGAGGAAATGCATTCCCCCTTTGGTGGCTGGCGCCACCACCTTTCCCCCGCAAGCGGGGGCACTATGGGTGCTTAGCCATGGAGCCATGTCTCTGCAGGAAAGCATAGAGCGGCCTATTCTGCCCCCTGAACAGGGGTGGCAAGGGAACACGATTCGTAAGGAAGCGAAGCAACCTGAGAATCGTGTGACACGCTTTCCCGTGGAGAAGTCCGGCGCAGCCGGATAGGGGGAGGCGAGCGCAGCGAGCCAATCTGCAGAATGCTTACTATGCTATATGATATAGAAAGCCAATCCCGTAACGCTGACTTTATACTCATCGCCCGTAAGGGCGATACCACAACCCTCGGCCCGAAGGGCCGTCAAACTTACGAACCCTCCGGCCCATAGGGCTGGTCAATCCTAAGAACCTTCACGCCCGAAGGGCAATCCACAACCCTCGGGGCCAAAGGCCCCGTCAAACCTAAGAACCTTAAGAACCTTCGGGGCGCAGCCCCGTCAACCCTCACACCGGAGGTGTGTCCAATGGCGCAGTCTTTACAGCTCCGGCAGTTCCCGCCCTTCCAGCGTTTTCTGTACCATGCGGATATGCTTATCCACGGTTTCCAGTTTCCAGCGGGTTTCCAGTTCTTCTTCCCCGGCCAGGCGGAGGACGCATTTCCCGCTGTCTCCGGTGTAGAAGCCGCGGATGGCGTCCAGGCGGACGTAGCCCAGGGTGGGTACTTTGTCGGTCATGCGGATCTGTACGAAGATGCTGCCGTCGTTTAAGAGGATGCCGGTGCCCCGCTTTCTGTCGAACAGTTTCCGGCAGGCCCGGTTGTCATTTCCCATGAAGGCGGCCAGGGTGTTCATGTACCGCTCTACGCTGCAGAAACGGCGGCAGCGGCGGCCGTCTTCGTAAACCACCATGCAGCCTTTGGCAGGGCCGTTCATGATGGGAATCAGTGCTGTAATCTTTGATGGTTCCATATATCCCTCCTGCTTTTCTATACTGTTCCTGTTTGTATTGGGGAGAAGGCGGCTGGAGGCCTTCGGCATCGTTCCTCAATAAGAACGTTAGTTCTTTATAGATTATAATAGAACTGATGTTTGAAATCAAGGGAAAGAAATGGATTTCCTTCTTTGCAGGAGCATGGGAGAGCATGTATCTCTAAAAGGAATGAAAATCATGGAAATCGATGAAAAACAAATATATATTGACATATTGCAATTTCAAAATTCTAGTGTATAATTTGGATAAATCACTTTTCTGCGGGAATTCAGACAATGCAGGGGTGATGGAGAAATGTACGGGAAACCGTACCATACTGGTGGATGATGTACACTGAAAAATGAGGGACCTCGTCTCTCTGCCGAAGGAGTAATACTATCAGGCGTTCAAAAGAACACGAAACTGTGTACGGACACATCTCTGGAGAGTCCCATTCAATTGGGAGCCGAAGGTGTAAAGGAATTTCACCCGTAGAAATTCCGAATCTCTCAGGCAAAAGGACAGGGCTGGCACATGGGTAACTCCCGTGTTTTCTGTTACGCCAGCATCAGCCTTTTCAGAAGCCTGAGTGCGGCGATTTTTTGTTTATCACAACAATTACGGGAAACAAGGGGGACATGATTATGGACATGGCACAGATTAATCAACTTGTAGGTACCATTGACGGGTTCGTATGGGGACCGGTCATGCTGATTCTGCTGGTAGGCACGGGCATTTATATGACCGTGAGCCTCCGCTTTCTGACCTGGCGGAACCTGCCTTATGCGCTGAAGAGCGTATTTGGCCATGATGCCCGCACCACCAGCCGCGGAAGTGGCGACGTATCGCCTTTTTCCGCCCTCATGACGGCTCTGGCTGCCACCATCGGCACCGGCAATATCGTCGGCGTGGCTACGGCCATGTTTGCCGGCGGCCCCGGCGCCCTGGTATGGATGTGGCTGTCTGCCTGCTTCGGACTGTCCACCAAGTTTTCCGAATGTATGCTGGGCTTCAAATACCGTGAAGTGAATGCCAAGGGCGAAATGAAGGGCGGCCCCATGTTCACCATGAAGAATGGGTTCAAGAACAGAAAAGCGGGACTTGTCATGGGCACCCTCTTTGCTTTCTTTGCCGTTATTGCTTCTTTCGGCATCGGCAATATGACCCAAGCAAACTCCATCAGCACCGCTGTGCAGACTACCTTCGGCATTTCCACCACCATCGTGGGCGCCGTGCTGACCGTCCTTACCCTGGCAGTCATTGTAGGCGGCATTACTTCCATTTCCAAAGTTTCTTCCGTTGTCGTTCCCGGCATGGCTGCCTTCTATATTCTGGCCGGCCTGCTCTGCATTGCCATTAATTATGAAAATATTCCTCACGGCTTATATCTGATTCTCATGATGGCCTTTGACCCCTCTGCCGTAGAAGGCGGCGTGGTAGGCACCATCACCGTTTCCGTTATGAATGCGGTCCGCTTCGGCGTGGCCAGAGGCTGCTTCTCCAATGAAGCCGGTCTGGGCTCAGCTGCTATTTCCGCTGCGGCTTCCACCACCGACCGTCCTGCCAGACAGGGTTATATTTCCATGACCGGTACCTTCATCGATACCATCGTAGTATGCTCCATCACCGGCCTCACCATTGCCTCCTCCGGCGTCCTGGGCACCATGGGCGCTGACGGCAAGCCTTTAACCGGCGTCGGTCTCACCATGGCCGCTTTCTCCACCCACCTGGGAGTGGTAGGAAGCTACATCGTCTCCATCGGCATTATCCTCTTCGCCTTCTCCACCATCCTCGGCTGGGAATACAATGGCGAAAAAGCCTGGGAATACCTCTTCGGCACCCATAAATACAACATCATTTATCGCGTAGCCTTCTCCCTTGTGGTATTCGTAGGCGCCACCCAGACCCTGGATCTGGTATGGAACCTCTCCGATATCGCCAACGCCCTCATGGCTATCCCGAACCTCATTTCCATCCTGGTTCTCTCCCCGGTTATCAAGGAAGAAGTTTTCTCCTTCCAGGAAGTGATCCGTCAGGAAAAAGCAGCTAAAAAAGCACTGGCCCATGAAACAGCCAATGAATCTGTAAAAATTTGATATCCCCCTGCGCTGCAGCCCCCGGCTTTGAAAAGCCGGGGGTTTTTGATTTCGCCGGGAGCTGATATGCCGTCTTTGGCGTCAGGGAAACCATGGGTTTTGTGAGGAATCGGCGGGAAGCTGTATTCCCGAAGGTTGACGCCCGCTTTCGCGGGCGAGGGTTGATGGCGCCGCCGGGCCTTTGGCCCTGGGCGCCAAGGGTTCTGCCTGTGATCGGCTGACGCCTTACAGGCGGGTTGAGGGCTCCGCCCTCGGGAGGTATGAAGTACCGTTCCACTGGGGAGGTACGGCGCCTTCGGCGCCATCATATATTAAAACCTTGACAACCGCCCTGGCGGGCGATGGAAAACAGGCCAACCTCGCTCCGCTCGAGTAATGGCTTCCCCCTTGCCCGCTTCGCGGGACTTCCCCCGCAAGCGGTGGCAGAATAACCCGTGCTTATGGTAGTGTGACTTATGAAAGGATTGCTTTGCGGATCTTTATTGTCCCACCGCTCAGCGGGGGGAAGGTGGTGCCGTAAGGCACCAAAGGGGGAAAAGCCACCGGAGGTGGCTGATCATCGTAATGCTTATTATGCCATATGACACAGAAAGTTGAATCCGTAACGCTGACTTCATGCTCATCGCCCGAGAGGGCGATACCACAACCCTCGGGGCCGAAGGCCCCGTCAAACTTAAGAACCCTCCGGCCGGCAGGCCGGTCAATCCTAAGAACCTTTTCCTTCACAACCCTTCTACACAACCCGCGGCGTCAGCCGCGCCCCCTTTTTTTAAAATCTGCGCCCGAAGGGCGCCACCACCACCCTTTGAACCCTTTGAACCTTCTGAACCCTATGAACCCGGGCCGCGGAGCGGCCCCCTTAATTGATAGGCAAAATGATGCAATTCCATGAATTATAATTCAAATGTTATTATTTCCATATTTTATTGACTATTCAATTTCAATATATATAGAAATGTATGAAAGATTTTACAAATATATTGGTTAAGTGATATATATTTGCTATAATAGGGTAAATATCAGGTACAAGTGTATGAGGGAGGACACGAAATGAACTTATCTGTACAAATTTTTATTTCCCTGGTTCTATCCGTGGTGGTAGGACTGGTGCTGGGAGACGGAGCGGCGGCTCCGGTGAAGACATGGATTGCGCCTATCGGCACCATGTTTATCAACCTCATCAAGATGATGATTGTTCCTGTGGTTTTCTGCTCCCTGGTAGTGGGCATGACTTCCATGGGGGATATGAAAAAACTGGGCCGTATCGGCGTGAAGACCCTGTGCATCTACATGGTGACCACGGCTATTGCCATTGTCATCGGCTTTGCAGTGGCCGGTGTCATCGAGCCTGGTGTGGGCATGGCCCTGCCTACCGATGCAGCGGCGCCGAAGGTGAAGGAAGCGCCTTCCATTATGCAGGTATTTGTCAATATGATTCCTGCCAATCCCATTGCATCCATGGCTAAGGCCGATATCCTTCCGGTCATTATCTTCGCTCTCTTCGTAGGTGCCGGCATTGTTTCCGTCGGCGGAAAACGGGCGGAAACCCTGATTTCCTTCTTCGACGCATCGGCGGAAGTATGCTACAAGATTATCGGCATGATTATGAAAACTGCGCCGGTAGGCGTGTTCTGCCTCCTCCTTCCGGTGGTGGTACAGAATGGTCCCAAGGTGCTCCTGCCGCTTCTGTCTGTCATTATCTGCATGGCAGTAGGCAGCGTTATCCATGCGTTATGCGTGTATTCTACCCTCACGGCTGTGTCGGCTCACATGAGCCCTCTTACCTTCTTCCGGGGCATGTCGGAAGCCATGGCCATTGCCTTTACCACCTGCTCTTCTGCCGGCACCCTTCCGGTGAATATGCAGAATGTGCAGACGAAACTGGGCGTGAAGCGGGATATCGCATCTTTCGTCCTGCCTCTGGGTGCCACCATCAACATGGACGGCACGGCGCTGTACATGGGCATCTGCTCCCTTTTCATTGCTAACGTATTCGGCATTCCCCTGACCGTGGACCAGATGATGATGATCGTCCTCACCGGTACCCTGGCTTCCATCGGTACCGCCGGCGTTCCCGGTGCGGGACTCATTATGCTGGCCATGGTGCTTCAGTCCGTAGGTCTTCCCATGGAAGGGCTGGCGCTGGTAGCAGGCATTGACCGTGTGCTGGATATGTTCCGTACCTGCCTGAACATTACTGGCGATGCCGCTGTGGCAGTGACCGTGAATGCTACGGAAAAAGAATAAACTTTTGAAATCCAAGTCATAGAATCATATTGTTTATTTCTTCATGATAATTTATAATAGTGACAACTTCACAAGTGGATGATGCATGTGGAAAAAGACCGTAAGGTCTGCCGAAGGAGTAACACTATCAGGCGTTCATGGAACACGAAACTGCATGCGGACAAAACTCTGGAGAGCCCCGGGCATTCCCGGGCGCCGAAGGTGCACAGGCCGGATTTCCGGCTGTAATCTCTCAGGCAAAAGGACAGAGCCGGGTGGTGATTCTGCATGATGACCGCCGGCTCTGTTTTGTTTTACGGAGCCGGCGGTTTTATTGTGGAGAGGTAGAATGGAAGGATCATCCATCGTTCATAGGGTAGTGAATCTGACAGATTCGGGGAGGTTGTTTTATGCTGGTAGATGTATTGAACCAAATTGACAGTATCGTATGGGGGCCCTGGCTCCTCATTCTTCTGGTAGGCACCGGTGTATTCCTGTCCTGCCGGCTGGGTTTCCTGCAGGTCATGAAACTGCCTCGGGCGCTGAAACTCATTTTCTTCGCCCGGAACAAGGGAGACGGGGACATTGATTCCTTCAAAGCCCTCTGCACCGCCCTGGCAGCCACCGTAGGCACCGGCAACATCGTAGGCGTGGCCACCGCCATCAAACTGGGCGGCCCCGGCGCCCTCTTCTGGATGTGGCTGGCCGCCTTCTTCGGCATGGCCACCAAATTTTCCGAAGGCTGCCTGGCCGTGAAATTCCGGCAGGTGGATGATCAGGGAAATATCGCCGGCGGTCCTATGTACTACATTGAAATGGGCCTGGGAAAGAAATGGAAACCTCTGGCCATAGCATTTGCCCTCTTCGGCATTATGACCGCCATGCTGGGCAGCGGTACCACCACCCAGATGAACGCCATCGTTTCCTCGGTGAACGCAGGATTCGGCGTTTCCACCTATATTACCTGCGCCATCGTCACCATCCTGGTAGCCATCATCACCTTCGGCGGCCTCCAGTCCATTTCCAAGACCGCCTCCAAAATCGTACCGGCCATGGCTGTGATTTACTTCATTATCACCGTCATTTTCCTTATTATGAATGCCTCTGAAGTCCCCCATGCAGTGAGCCAGGTCATCAGCGGCGCCTTCAATGGCACCGCTGCCGCCGGCGGTTTCGCCGGAGCCGGCCTCATGCTTACCATCCGAAGCGGTATCGCCAGAGGCCTCTACTCCAATGAATCGGGCTTAGGCTCCGCCCCTATCGTGGCAGCCGCCGCCAAAACCAAGTGGCCTGCAGAACAGGGCCTCATTTCCATGACCGGTACCTTCATCGATACCATCATCATCTGTACCCTCACCGGCCTCACCATCATCGTATCCGGCGTATGGACCGGCACCACCAACGGCGCCGAAATGACCCAGTCCGCCTTCGCCACCACCTACGGGAGCCTGGCCCCCTTCATCCTCACCATTTCCCTCACCCTCTTCGCCTTCACCACCATTATCGGCTGGAACTACTACGGCGAGCGGTGCTGGGAATACCTCTTCGGCACCAGGACCATCAAACTCTACCGTATCGGCTACATCGCCATCCTGGCCTCTGCCGTATTCCTCAAGCTCGAGGCCATCTGGTCTCTGGCTGATATCGTGAACGGCCTCATGGCCATTCCAAACCTCATCGCCCTCCTGGGCCTCTCCGGCGTCATTACGGCGGAAACGAAGAAATACTTCAATCACCTGGCCATCAGAGACGCGAAGCTGAAGGCCTACAAAGCAAGAAGAATAGGAAAGAAATAAGAAAAACCGGGCGCCAGCCCGGTTTTTTACGTAGAGGCACTGGCGATATGACAAACCCCTATGGGGCTTGAGGGTTCTAAAGTTTGACGGGGCTCTCGCCCCGAGGGTTCTTAAGTTTGACAGCGGCTTTGCCGCTGAGGGTTGTGGTGGGCGCCTTACATTTATAGAGGGCGCCCTCTTATGATAAAACCTTGACAACCGCCCTGGCGGGCGAGGAAATGCAATCCCCCTTTGGTGGCTGGCGCCACCACCTTTCCCCCTCTTCGAGGGGGCACTATGGGTGCTTAGCCATGGGGCCATGTCTCTACAGGAAAGCATAGAGCGATTTATTCTGCCCCCGCTTGCGGGGGAAGTCCGGCGCAGCCGGATAGGAGGTGTATCTGCCGAAGGCAGATAATTCAGCAGAATGCTTTTCATGCCATATGACACAGAAAACCAATCCCGTAACGCTGACTTTATGTTCATCGCCCGTAAGGGCGATACCACAACCCTCGGCCCGAAGGGCCGTCAAACTTACGAACCCTCCGGCCGCAGGCCGGTCCATCTTAAGAACCCTCACACCGCAGGTGTGTCCAAGAGCGTAGCCGGATAGGGGGTGGCGAGCGCAGCGAGCCAATCCGCAGAATGCTTATCATGCCATATGACACTGAAAGTAAATCCCGTAACGTTCTTGCGTCCCCCTTTAGGGGAAGAGGGCCACGAAGTGGCGAAGGGATGTACGAGGGTAAGAATGATTATGATACTCGATGTGGACGTGACCGCCGAAAGGCGGCATTATAATACTCATTGCCCGAAGGGCAATCCACAACCCTCGGGGCCGAAGGCCCCGTCAAACTTAAGAACCCTCCGGCCGTCAGGCCGGTCAATCCTAAGAACCTTTCCCTCCACAACCCTTCGACACAACCCGCGGCGGAGCCGCGCCCCTTTTTATTGCGGCGAAGCCGCCACCACAACCCTCGGCCTGAAAGGCCGTCAAACCTAAGAACCTTAAGAACCCTCGGGGCGAAGCCCCGTCAACCCTCACGCCCGAAAGGGCGTGTCCCATGAACCCTCACACCGCAGGTGTGTCCAAAGGCGTCAGCCGCCCCCTTTTCACCTACATTTCCAAGTGCTATGCTATACATAAATCATTCCATACAGGAGGCAGCGATGAACTACACAGAGGACAAATCATATCGGAAATGGATACTGGCAGCCCTTTTGACGGCGGCGGGAGTGCTTCTTTCGCCTTTGTTTTCCTTTCCCCTGGGGGTGACCCGGGCTTTTCCGCTGCAGCACATGATTAATATTTTCCTGGCCGTGCTCTGCGGCAGCCGGTACAGCACGTCGGCGGCGTTCTGCACGTCGGTGATTCGAAATCTTTTGGGCACCGGAAGCCTTCTGGCTTTCCCCGGATCCATGGTAGGCGCTTTCCTGTCTGGGTTCCTCTACAGCCGGCTCCATACCCTGTGGGCGGCGGTGTTGGGCGAGTTTGTAGGCACCTCCCTCATCGGCGGCCTTCTGTCCTATCCCATTGCGGCCCTCTTTATGGGCTCTTCCAAAGGGGCTCTCTTCTATGTATCCCTCTTTTCTATTTCCTGCGGCGCCGGCTGCGTCATTGCCTATGTGGTTTTGAAAAGTGCCCGGTTAATTCAAACGGAATTCATCAAAACGAAATAAAATACAGCCACTTTATGAAATGAAATGCCCTTTCAAAGGGAAGAATAGTGAAATATTCTCAAAAGAGACCTGGCCCAGGTCTCTTTTTTTATGGGAGCTATATGATTTTTAGTGTGAAAAATAGGGGATCCTTGCTGTTTTATCATCAGGTGCTAATCCCTATTGACAAACTATTTCATTCCAGTGTATAATGTTTTAGTTTCATGAGCTGAAAATCATTCAATTTCATACTAACGTTTTAAAAATAAAAATCCATTTGAGAATTTAGAGAGCTTACCGAAAGCTCCGGGGAGAGAAAATGAACCACTGCCTTCTGAAAACCACACTGGCTGCCCTCTTTGCAGCCACCGCCTTCAATGTTTCCGCTGCCAACCCCTTTGCTGATGTAGATACATCCTCCTGGGCCTACCAGGCTGTATCCCAGCTGTCCGACCAGGGTGTGGTGGATGGATATCCCGACGGTACATTCAAAGGGGATAAGAATGTAAGCCGTTACGAACTGGCCCAGATCATTGCCCGCCTCATGGCTAAAGAAGGAACCTTAAACGACAGCCAGAGAGCCACGGTGCAGAAGCTTTCTGCCGAATACGCCGGCGAACTCCAGAGCCTGGGCGTCAGGGTGAAGGAACTGGAAAAGAAGACAGGTAATCTGTCCAACATTACGGAAATCCGGGTGCAGGACATTCCCCGCTATGACAATGTATACAAAGACAATAAATCCAGCCACGATGAACTGAGCCTTCGGGTACGTCTCAACACCATGGCCAACGTCAATGACAGAAGCACCGTGTACAGCCAGCTGGAAACCACGATGAGCATGAACGGCTCCACTCCTTTTGCTCCCAACCGTCAGGACTGGTCCAGCCGCGAAAGCACTGATTCCGACAAAACAAGGACCGGATACGGCGACGGCGACTTCCACATGAACCGCCTGTGGGCTACCTACCACTTCGGACCGAAACAGGATACCTCCAAGCTCCCCTTCGGACCGTCCAAGAACCTCATCGGCATCGGCCAGTTCCCCGTTAAAATGGGCGTTACCGGCTACACCTACGACGGCCAGTTCAAAGGCGCCTTCATCTCCTTCGGCGACTACCGCCAGGGCGGCCGCTTCACCATTGCTCATGGCCGGGCTACGGATATTAACTATAACTATACAGGACCTATGGTAAGAGGCATGCCATTAAAAGACAGCACTGGAAGTGCAGGTCTTATCAGCGCTATGATGGATGCAGGAAAAAGTAATCCAAAACTGAAGCCGCTGGTTGCTGAAGTTGAAGCTAAAGTTCAGAAGAAAATTAAGGAAATGGGAATTACGCCAACCGATCCACGGATTCCGGCTATTAAGGCAGAAGCTATGTATAAGGCAGTTACAGAGCTTACAAGTAAGAGCGGAATGTACGTCAATAATGATTATTACTATCCCATGGGACAGGATGTTCAGGAAAGCTGGGGACAGGACGAAGATGTTCCGGTGACCTATGCTTCCTACATTTTCAAGAAACCCCAGCAGTGGGAATTCCATGCCTACGGCATGACCGCCAACGGTCCCATCGGCAAAATCTGCAGGGCCTACGGATTTGCCGGCGCCTACTATGTCACCCCCATGTGGCATGTACAGGGCGAATATGTGAAGAACGTAAGAAAACTGCCGCTGAACAATGAACGGCCCTACAGCTTCAACTACGGTCTCCACTACGGCACCGCGGATGTACTGAAAGGCGGCTCCTACGAATTCGGTCTGGACTACGTATACAGCCAGGCAGGCACCTACTTCGGCGGCTCCTCCGATGACATTGTGGACCAGTACATGGGCCATATTTATAAAAACTGGCATGGCATGAAGAACGTACCTGCCTACATTGCCAATGTAATGGAAGATAAAGCAAATGGCACCTACTCTTCCAATAAGAACTACGGCGGCGCTAAATTCTTCCTGGCCAAAGCCTCCTTTGTTCCCATGAGAGGCCTTATCATTGACGCAGAATACGGCTTCAACGCCAAGGACATGGGCGGCCGGAAGATGGACAACATGTTCATGCTGAAAGCTACCGCTTATCTGAAATAAAAAAGGCATCAAAAAACCGGATGAGAAATCATCCGGTTTTTTCGTGTGCATGGTATGGACAAGCCCCTATGGGGCTTGAGGGTTCTAAAGTTTGACGGGGCTATCGCCCCGAGGGTTCTTAAGTTTGACAGCGGCTTTGCCGCTGAGGGTTGTGGTGGGCGCCTTACATTTATAGAAGGC
>OJKC01000904.1_pt1 | contig 20937 bp, 22 predicted proteins | sample 1596401 | NCBI WGS metagenome assembly OJKC01 (sample SAMEA4350162, study PRJEB24818) | metagenome | biome: human; feature: gut; material: faeces | place: Denmark | collected 2013-09 | reverse complement strand
GTCGGCCGAGTTGGCAAAGAAACATTGCTGTATGAGGGGCTTGTATGTCACGGCCGAAACTCCCGACGTGTCGTTGTCCACGCTGTAGAAGAGCCAGTCGCCGTAGTGCCACCCCGTATTCCAGAGATATGGTTCGCTGCACTGGCTGACGATAAAATCGACCCACGCCTTCATGCTCGGGAACTGGTTCTCGAGTATGCGCTTGTCGCCGTAGGCCATATAGTGCTGCCACGGCACGATCGTAGCCACGTCGCCCCAGCCCGTATGACCTGCACCCACAAGACCAGTGATCATGGGTATGATATCCGTAACCTGACCGTCGGGAAGCTGATCCGCCGACACGTCCTTGAGCCACTTGCGGAAGAAACTCTGCACGTCGCGGTTGAACGTAGCCGTGCGGAAGAAGACCTGTGCATCGCCCGCCCAGCCCAGACGCTCGTCACGCTGCGGGCAGTCGGTCGGTATGTCGACGAAATTGCCGCGAAGGCCCCACTGTATGTTGCTCTGGAGCTGGTTAACCAGATCGTTCGATGACGAGAAGCTGCCCGTCTCGGCCAGATCGGAGAATATGACCGCAACCTTGAAGTCATCGGGGTCGATCTCGCCATCCAGACCCTCGACCTTCAGATAGCGGAATCCGTAGAAGGTGAAGCTCGCCTCGAAACGGTCCTCGCCGCCGCTGCAGATGTATCGGCTCTGCGCCTTGGCCGAACGCAGGTTGATTGTATAAAAATTGCCGTTCTCGTCCAGCACCTCGGCGTGCGAGATGACGATCTCCTGTCCGGGGCGGCCTTTGAACGTGAATATCTCGCGGCCGACCATATTCTGCCCGAAGTCGAGGACCTTCTCACCCTTGGGTGTGGTTATCACCTCGACGGGCGTACGGTACTCGTGCGTCACCACAGGCTCGCTGTCGCTGCTAACGATATTGTCCATGGGATAGTCGGCCACCGTCACGCCGCACCATGCGCTGTCGTCGAAGCCCGCCTTGTTCCATCCGTGCTGGATCAGACGCGCGTCGATGGTCTCGCCGTCATATATGGTCGAATGTACGATCTCACCCGTAGAGCTCTTCCACGTGTCGTCCGTAGCTATGACCTCGCGGGTACCGTCACGGTATGTGATTACGATCTGCGCTATGGCCGCCATCTTGTCGTAGGCATAGATCTGGTGCTCGCCGCTCGGCCACCCCAGAAGGCTCAGATACCAGCCGCGCCCCAGAGTCAGGCCGAAGGCATTGGCACCCTTCTGCAACATGTCGGTCACGTCGTAGGTCTGATATTGCAGACGCTTGTCATACGAGGTCCAGCCGGGAGCATAATGCGCATTGCCCACCTTGACGCCGTTGATGGCCGCCTCGTACATGCCGTGCGAGGTGATGTAGGCAACGGCCGAAGCCACGGGCTTCGACAGCGTGAACTCCTTGCGCAGCATGGGCGAGGCATCGGTCTGCTCGGCCGGCAGGATCCACTCGGCCTGCCACTCGCCGGGCGTCATCATGCCCGTAAGCCACGAGCTGCGCTCGCTCCACTTAGATACGCGCCCGCGGTTGTCCCATACGCGCACCTGCCACTCGTAACGCGTACCCGAGGCCAGAGGCTCACCCTCGTATGCCACCGTCACGCTGTTCTGCGACTCGACGCGCCCCGTACGCCACACACTGCGGCCGTCACGGAAGACTCGCACCTCGTATGCCTGCTGCATGACATTACGGTCGGGGCTCTCCACAATCCAGCTCAGCACGGGCTGCGCATCCACTACGCCCGAAGGCTCACTCATATGGTTCACCTTCAAAGACGACACGCTCACCTGCGCCGCCGCAGGCAGCCACGCCGCCGTGAATAAGAATAACAACAGTCGTTTCATATAAATGGTTTTTGGTTAGTATCCGAAATCGTGGTTCTACAAAACTAACCATTTTTTCCGACCTTGCGGCCCGAAACGATGATTTTTCGACTGCGCGCCGTGACATTAATCCCGCCGCGCATACGACAGCCACCCGTCCGAGAGCCGTCGAGAACCCCAAGACTCGATCTTACGTCAAAAAATTTAGCCATCTGCATTTATTTTTGTATATTTGCGTCGCGGAAGCCGACGAGCCGCACAGTCATACAAAAAGGCCGCCGCCCGTCATCCGATCCGCACCGCACGAAACAGAGATATTCATCACTTCAATAAAAGTAAGAATTATGGTATCGTACAAAGATCTCGGCCTCGTGAACACCCGCGAGATGTTCAAAAAGGCCATCAACGGAGGTTATGCCGTACCGGCATTCAACTTCAACAACATGGAGCAGATGCAGGCCATAATCTCGGCATGTGTCGAGTGCTCGTCGCCCGTGATTCTGCAGGTATCGTCAGGTGCGCGCAAGTACGCCAACCAGACCCTGCTGCGTTACATGGCTCAGGGCGCTGTCGAGTATGCCAAGGAGCTGGGAAAGAACATCCCCATCTGCCTGCACCTCGATCACGGCAACTCGTTCGAGCTCTGCAAGAGCTGTGTCGACATGGGCTTCTCGTCGGTGATGATCGACGGTTCGTCGCTGCCCTATGAGGAGAACGTAGCCCTCACCAAGAAGGTCGTAGACTATGCCCACCAGTTCGACGTTACCGTCGAGGGCGAGCTGGGCGTACTGGCCGGCGTCGAGGATGAGGTTTCGGCCGAGGAGGCTCACTACACCCGTCCCGAGGAGGTTATCGACTTCGTAAGCAAGACCGGCGTTGACTCGCTGGCCATCTCGATCGGTACCTCGCACGGCGCAAACAAGTTCAAGCCCGAGCAGTGCACCCGCAACGCCGACGGCATTCTGGTTCCGCCCCCATTGCGTTTCGACATCCTCGAGGCCATCGAGAAGAAGCTCCCCGGATTCCCCATCGTACTGCACGGATCGTCGTCGGTACCTCAGGAGTACGTCAAGATCATCAACACCCACGGCGGTGCCCTGAAGGATGCCGTAGGTATCCCCGAGGAGCAGCTCCGCAAGGCCGCAAAGAGCGCCGTCTGCAAGATCAACATCGACTCGGACGGTCGTCTGGCCATGACCGCTACCATCCGCAAGATCTTCGTTGAGCAGCCCGCAGAGTTCGACCCCCGCAAGTATCTGGGTCCCGCTCGCGACGAGCTCAAGAAGCTCTATATGCACAAGTGCGAGGCCGTGCTCGGCTCTGCCGGCAAGGCTTAATCGCAACACCCCTATAACACGAGAGCCGTACCCGACGGGGTACGGCTCTCTTTGTTTATTCCTGTATCACGGACTGCATACATCTATCCTGCAGCCCGTATTTCCCGGCACATCGCTGCCGCCACTCAGCACTACTTGCGGTGGGCGTTTCCGAAACCTTCGAAGTATTTCAGGAACTGCATACGCTCCAGACGGTCCACATGGGCGGCATCCGCGGCATTCATACGTCCGCGATACCCGGCAACAGAGTCGAAACCGTGACGCTCCTGCCACTTTTCGACCGTCTCCAATGCCGACGAGATCCATGCGTCGCCAGCCATATATATTGCGCTGCACACCTCGACGGCCGAAGCTCCGGCCAGCAGGGCCTTCACGACGGCCTCGCCGCTGTGAACGCCTCCAGATATGGCATACGATATATTCTTCACGGCAGCCGAAGCTATGCCCGTCCACCGCAGCGAGTTCGACAAATCGCTCTCGTCGCTGAGCACCTTGCCCGAAACGTACTCCATCTTCTCGATATCGATATCGGTCTGATAGGGGCGGTTGAAGAGCACGACAGCCGCCGCGCCGTAACCGCGCAGACGCTCTATGAGGCTTACGGGATTCGACAGATTGGCTCCGAGCTTCATGATCACGGGGATCGAGACGCTGCGCTTGACCGCCGCGAGAATATCCACATGCCGCTGCTCGAAGGCTCCGTCGGCGGCAGCCTTGTCCGAGGCGAGGCTCATAACGTTGAGCTCCAGAGCGTCGGCACCCTCCTGCTCGATCATACGCGCGAAGTCGGTCCACTCGCCCGCCGAACGGCAGCAGATGCTCGCAATGACGGGTATCTTGCAGAGAGACTTGCTCTCTCGCACCAGTTTCAGGTAGTCGCCCAGCATCTGCCCGCGCAGATAACCCTGAAGGTAGTCTGCCGACTCGGTATGGGCCGCTTCGTCGGTAAGCGACTCGGTGCGGCGCACGATATCCTCCTCGAAGAGCGACTTGAGCACCACGGCGCCCGCGCCCGCGCGCTCCAAACGCAGACACCCCTCGGCGCTGTCGGTAAGCGAGCTGCTGCTCACCACAATCGGGTTTTTAAGCTCCAAACCCGCAAACGATGTATTAAGACTGCTCATATCAGTACATTTGTGTTCGTTCCGAAAATCAAAAGTAGTCATTATTACCTTAATATGCAAATCGGCAGCCGCGCATGCGCCGAACGCGACAAAAAAATTCCCCCGCACGGCATACATGCCGCACGGAGGGTTATCCATATCACGCCGACCCGGGGATATATCTTATTACTCGGGATATATACCCAGTCAGTGCATATCAGTGCTTGAGGTCCTTTACGTGTACGCCGAATACGGCACGGCCCGACGGATCGTTCATGTTACGGAACGACTCGTCCCATGCCAGCGCCTCGGCCGTCGAGCAAGCCACCGACGGCACTGACGGCACACACTGCGCCGCCGTCTGCGACGGGAAGAACTCCTCGAAGATCGTACGGTAGTAATACTCCTCCTTGTTGCGGGGCGGGTTGATCGGGAAACGCTCCGCCGCCAGCGACATGTCGCGGTCGCTCACGGCCTCCGAGGTAATCTTCTTCAGCGTATCGATCCAGCCGTAGCCCACACCGTCCGAGAACTGCTCCTTCTGGCGCCATACGATCGACTCGGGAAGCATATCCTCGAATGCCTTGCGCAGCACCCACTTCTCCATGTTGTGCTCGCCGCGCACCATCTTCGACTCGGGGTTGATGCGCATGGCAACATCCAGAAACTCCTTGTCGAGGAAGGGCACACGCCCCTCTATACCCCAAGCGCTCAGCGCCTTGTTGGCGCGCAGGCAGTCGTAGAGGTGCAGCTTGCCGATCTTGCGTACCGTCTCCTCGTGGAATTCGCGGGCATTCGGGGCCTTGTGGAAATAGAGGTATCCGCCGAAGATCTCGTCGGCGCCCTCACCCGAAAGCACCATCTTGATACCCATCGACTTGATCACACGTGCCAGCAGATACATGGGTGTCGACGCACGCACCGTCGTCACGTCATAGGTCTCGATATGGTAGATCACGTCGCGCAGGGCATCCAGACCCTCCTGAATCGTGTAGTGTATCTCGTGGTGCACCGTACCGATATGTTCGGCCACACGCCGTGCCGCCGCAAGGTCGGGCGCATCCTTCAGACCGATGGCGAAGGAGTGCAGCTGGGGCCACCACGCCGCATCGCGGCTGCCCGACTCGATACGCTTGTCGGCATACTTCTTGGCCACGGCCGAGATGATCGACGAATCGAGACCGCCCGAGAGCAGTACACCGTAGGGCACGTCCGACATCAGCTGACGGCGTACGGCATCCTCCAGCGACGAGCGCAGAGCACCGATATCGGTCGGATTGTCCTTCACGGCGTCGTACGACTCCCAGTCGCGGTGATACCAGCGCTTCATCTCGCCGTCACGGCTCGACCAGTAGTGTCCCGGCAGGAATGGCTTGATGGTGACACACACGCCCTCCAGAGCCTTCAGCTCCGAGGCGGCATAGAAGTGACCCGCACGGTCCCAACCGATGTAGAGTGGGATAACGCCTATCGGGTCGCGGGCGATAAGGTACTCGTCATGCTCGATATCGTATAGCGCGAATGCGAAGATACCGCTTATCTTCTCCAGCATGCCGAGCCCCATACGCTGCCACAAGGGTATGATCACCTCGCAGTCGGAACCCGTCTGGAACTCATATTCGCCCTCCAGCTCGCGGCGTATCTCGCGATGGTTGTATATCTCGCCGTTGACGGCCAGCACGATCTTGCCGTCCGACGAATAGAGAGGCTGCCGCCCCGACTGCGGGTCCACGATCGACAGACGCTCGTGTGATATGATGGCCCGCTCGCCGCAAAAGATACCCGACCAGTCGGGACCGCGATGACGAATCTTCTTCGACATGCGCAGCACCTGCTCTCTGTACTCGGTGCTGTTGTTCTGTATATCGAACATTCCTACGAATCCGCACATAACTTCAAAAAAATTGGGTTTCACATGACGGCGCCGCCACAGCCGCACCGCCGACAACCGTCCCGCGCGGCCGTCGCCGCATGCCGGGCTCAACCCTGAGGCAATGCCTCCGTTAGGGACAAGTCGTCTTCGCAAATATACAACATTAGCGGCATAAAAAACCGTGTTCGGTCCATTTATTAGCATAATTATTCCGCAAACGCCCTTCGGTACCCCCTCCGGCGCGATATGTACGATGTTCTATTTGCTCATAAAAATGCACAAAAAGACTCGATGCCGGGAGCTTATTATATTCTATATCACGAAAATATTCGTATATTTGTCCGAAAAATATATCTGTCGATGGACACTACTATTCCCACAGCCCAAACCCCTCCTGCCGATTTTGCCGCCACGGCCGAAACCGACCTGTTCAGTTTTATCGACCAGAAAGACTACCATACCGTCCTCAACAAGCAGGAGAACATTCCCTATGTGATACGTCTGGGCGGCATATTCCTCTGTCTGGAGGGCGAGGGTGACGTCATCATCAACGAGCAGAAATACCACTTGCAGCCGCGCACGATGTGTCTGGCCTTCAGGGGTACGATCCTCCAGTCGCTCCGCACCGACGACGCCTTCAAGGGTTACACCATAGCCATCAACATCGACTTCATACACGACATAAACATTCCGTCGGCCACATCGCTCTACATGCTCATACGCGATTATCCGTGCGTTGTGCTCACTCAGGAGCAGACCGACTGCATACTCGAATTGTGTGAAATGATGCGCCGCAAGAACGCCCGCAAGCAGCACCCCTTCCGCATGCAGATCAACTCCCAGATCCTGCTTACGCTCTGCTACGAGCTGGCCGCAATATACACGCAATACCACCCCGTCAAGCGTCAGCCATGCTCGCGGCAGGATACCCTCTTCAGACGGTTTCTCTCGCTGCTGGCCACCGACATAACCGTCTCGCGCGAGGTGCAGTACTACGCCGACAAGCTCTGCATAACGCCCAAGTACCTCACCATCATCACACGTCAGGCATCGGGGCGCAGCGCCACGGAGTGGATCTCGCAGACAGTAATCGTCAAGGCCAAGTCGCTGCTCTCGGGCACGCAGCTCACCGTGCAGCAGATATCCAACAATCTGAACTTCCCGAACCCTTCGTTCTTCGGACAATACTTCCTGCGACATACAGGCATGACACCCAAAGAGTTCCGCCGCTCGAAGGCGCAATAGGCCGAAGTATCCGGCGGCCGGGAGCCTCAAACGAAAGTACCATATACAAAAAATATCCGAACCATGACATCGCTCTATGACAACATAATCTTCGGGCCGGTGCATTCGCGCCGTCTGGGATTGTCGCTGGGGGTAAACCTCCTGCCCATAGAATCCAAGCTGTGCAGTTTCGACTGTATCTATTGCGAGTGCGGCTGGAATGCCGACCACCGCGGCGCGCGCCGCTTCAATGCCCGTGAGGATGTACGGCGGATGCTGGCCGAGACGCTCGACCGCATGTGCGCCGCCGGCACGCCGCCCGATGTTATAACCTTCGCCGGCAACGGCGAGCCGACGCTCCACCCCGACTTCGAGGCCATCATCGACGACACGCTCGCGCTGCGCAACCGCCACTGCCCCACAGCCAAGGTCTCGGTGCTGAGCAACGCCACACAGATCGGCCGTGAGGATGTCCGCCGCGCCTTGCTGCGCGTGGACAACAACCTGCTGAAGCTCGACTCGGCCTTCGACGAGACGGTGCGGCTGATAAACAACCCTGCAGGCAACTATACCGTAGCCCGCACGGTCGAGCTGATGAAACTATTCGAGGGACACCTCATCGTGCAGACGATGTTCCTGCGCGGAATGTGCAACGGACGCCGCGTGGACAACACCACCGAACGCGAAGTTGCGGCATGGCTCGATCTGGTACGGGAGATAGCGCCGCGACAGGTCATGGTCTACTCGCTCGACCGCGACACCCCCTGCCCTACGCTTGAGAAGGTCCCCAAGGAGGAGTTGCAGGCCATAGCGCGCCGCGTCGAGCAGGCAGGCATCCCCTGCACGGCCGCATAACGGCACTGTTGCCTTAACATGAGCGTATAAAAAGGTCGGCTATATTGTTTTAACGCTCTGTTTTGCGTATATTTGCCATAAGGCCCAAACACTACCTCCATGAAACGGATCATGCTTCTTCTCCTCGCACTTGCTGTCGCGCTCACGGCTGCCGCGCAGCGCGTGATCGAAAATCCCGACATCGACTATGTCCCCACATGGATCACCCTTACGGAGATCTCACTCGGCAGCGACCGCACAGTCGTCAAGGCCGAGTTGCGCAACAACCCAAACCCGTGGGTGAAGATATCGTCCGACACCGACCTCATAGACCCCGCCACAGGCAACAAATACCATATCCTCGGGGCCGAGGGGATCGAGCTCGACAAAAAGACATATATGCCCGCCTCGGGCAAGATGCTCTGCACGCTGCTCTTCGAGGCCGTTCCCGCCTCGGTCGAGCAGCTCAACATGGTCAAAGAAGGTAACCGGTCCGACAATAACATCTACGGCATACACCTTGCCAAGAGCGCACCGAAAGCCCCTGCCATCGGGGAAGACGGAATCGACCCGTGGACCATGACAGCGGAATATTACATGAGCCTGCCGCCCAGCGGCGCCGAGGTCAACATCGACTACCGCCGCCACCGCGGCATGGAGTTCTGCAAGAGCGCAACGGCACACGTCAAGGTGCATCTGGACAACTACTCGCCCGAGTTGGGCGTGACAACCGTACGCCTGATGAGTTACGACCACGTTTACCACGACGAAACTTCGGTATTGGCAGACATAGGGCCCGACAACACCTACGAAGCAGACATACCGATAGAGTACCCGCAATTTATCCTTTCCAGTTTCCCCGCAAAGGTGTGGTTCCTTATGCCCGGGGATACATTGGAGGTGTTCCACACAATAAATTCCGACAATACGGCTTTCCGCTCCAGAGGCGAGTCGGGCATGATAAACGCCCTGAATTATCCGCTTCACGACCGACTGAACTATACCCGCGGCTTTGAACGATACAAACAGATGACGGACTCCATTGCCGCAGGCCGCGCCGCAACCGAAGCGCTCATAGACCAATTGGCCGACAGATACAACCGCGTATGGGACGGCACCTTTGCCGAGCAATGCCTGCGCGACACCCCCTTGTCGTCGTTCGGCAAGGAGCTGGTGATGGTAAACGTGGCTTGTGAGCTGTTGGAGTTCATGGAGGATATATACGCTGAATACAACCGTCAAGGAGAGATAAAGAACAAGGCCGAAGACGGTTCGACATATTATACGACCGATCCCGACTTTGAAATGCTCGATCATAAACGTATGTTCAACGCCATACACGACTACTGTCTGTTCGTTTACGACAACCCGCTGACTCTTATGAGTTCCAGAACATTGGGCATATTCAACCGCAGCGAGTTCGATCCAGTATTCAGCAAATATTCATTGTTCGAGTATGAGTATATAGCAAGAAGATTATATGGGCAGCAGACCGAGGCCCGGACACTGCTCGAAAGCAAGCAACGCATCGACGAGCAGAATATGCGCGATTACGGCATCGGAGACTGCTTTATGGCGGAGATGGCGCGCGCACGCAGCCACATCACGTTGATACTTTCACCATTATACTACAGCATGGACAACCTCGGGGACGAAGCCGTCAACACTATCCTGTCAACCGGCTATGACTTCCTTACCACGATAAGGAATCCATACATCATGCGCAAGATGGTTGAAGAACAGATGCGCGTAAAGGATCTCATCGCCGAGCGGCAGGCCGCAAGGCAAGGAGAGAGCACCGCGACAGAAAAGTCCGAGAAGAAAACCCCTCCAACGCCGGCGGAGGAGATTCTGCAACGCATCATCGAACCATACGCCGGCAACCTGCTCTACCTCGACTTCTGGGGAATGAACTGCGGCCCCTGCCGTAGAAGCATGATCGCCCAGCGTGAGATCGTCGAGCAGCTGAGCGGCGAGCCGGTACGGTTCCTTTACATCTGCGACGAGAAGACCTCCCCGCGCAAGTTGGCCGAGCAGTGGATGAAAGAGCAATCGATCAAAGGGGAGCATATATATCTCACCGTTGACGAATGGAACAGGCTCGCGCAAATGTTCGAAATCTCGGGCATACCGCACGCCGTACTTGTCGGCCGCGACGGCAAGGTCATAACAAACGGGTTCCATCTCTCGTCGGCCGACGACCTGCGCAAACACCTGAAATAGGCCCTTGTGCCGACTGGGGAACGTTCTCGCCGCCACATCCGGCAGACGCCATACCCCGACTCACACGAAAATCCGCGAGCAAAAGAGACGTTCAACGTTGGTTTTTGTTCGCGGATTTGCTATCTTTACACCGGATAATTAAAAAAGCTGTATCTGATTGATACACAGAATAGAATTGAAGAGTGTGAGATTTTAGGTAACGATTTAGCGACATTCAGAACGCTCTGACTTGCTGCGGTTTACCTCATAGATTCAAACAGCTCTTTCGTATTTGCAAAGATACATTTTTTATCCCATAGCACCAAATCATTACCTATTTTTTAGGGATATTGCCGTTACCTCGTTCTGAAAACGGCTTCCGGCTTGATGTGCGTAAGCCCATTTCAGAAATGGCACAAGCAAAGAAAAGCCCACGACGACCACAATGTCACAAGTGACACCGCCATCGTCGTGGGCACTTCTTTTATATGCTTGTGCAGAACGGACAAGTCCGTTTTATCCATTTTCTTTTTCTCGTCTTCTTTTGGCAGCCGAAATGCCGCCGGATGCAGGGCACGGCAAGCGTGAATCTGCACCTGCGACTATTTCCGGCTGTCATGTCTTCCCTGTCCTCAAACCGTCTTGCCATGCTTTTGCCAAACCGGGCATGGCAGACAAGACCGTTTGAAGACATGTGCCGTCGGCAGAAAACTTGCAACCGCAAGCCATGCACGCATGACAATGACGGTTGCAGGACTTCTGTCACGGCGGCAGGAAAGCGGGGCTTTCCCCTTGTCCGTTGCGCCGCCCTTTGAACTTCCCCGTGGCGCATTGCGCCATCCTCTATGCTTCCCCTTTTCCTTCCCGCCTCTCCAGCAAGTATGCGATATTCCCATGCCGCCATTCCAGACGGCATCAGTGGGTCATTTTCGTTGCAGGGGCAAAGGTAAAGACGGGATTAGGAACACAAATTTTTTAGCCACAATCTCCACACTTCGCAGGCTCAGGTAGTATTCTGTCGAAAAAATTTGCTGAACCTACTCCCTAACCTTTGCATGGCCCCCGAAACGAAAACGACCGATGCGCGGTCGGAAGACGTCACAAGGAAACATCGGACATACGGAGAGGCGAAAAGAAAAAGGACTCGACCTCCCCATCCGAGTAAGACAAGTAAGAACAACTTAAAAATTGGAAGATATGAGAATGACATTGAACGACATCGGAAAGGCTTTGCGGAAAGTATTGTCCGCAGTAGCGAGAGCGGCATGGGGCATTACCCTTTGCGCAGGAGGTTTGGCGGTAGGCATCGCAGGGGAAATCTTATTGGGCGTGTTGAACTTTATGTTCGGCATCCTCACCGCACTACTTTCAATAGTGGCAATTATTTGGACATTCATTTGGTTATTAACCCTTTAATTCACAAGGATATGGCGAAAAGAAACAGCAAGACGGCAGCGCAGCAATGCAGGTTTTACGAGGTGGACAACATCTTTGAGTATATGGTGGGAACGTACATCAACGGTAACTTTTCCTCATTCAGAAGATTGTACCATGAACTGAACAAAGAAGCGAGAAAGGACTTCATTGACTTTCTGTTGAGCGAGGCAGAGCCTATCTATTGGAGAGAGATTTTGAAAGAAACCATTTGACAACCCATCAAAAGAGAGCCTTATGAACAAGACAACGGAAAAGATACCCACATGGAGTTTGGGGTACATCATCAACGGTGACATGACGGGACTGACGGACGAGGAAATCCGCATGATTGACGAGTGGCAGAGCAAGTGGAACGTGCAGGTTGTCTCACCCCTTACGGACGAAGAAGGCAACGCACAGCCCTATTTCTCACGTTATCCCCTTTTCGGACTTCCAGCCGAAGTGGAGGACTGCGACATACTTTACACGGATGACAACATCTAAAATCTGACGATATGAACAAGACAACAGACCATTTCAAGCGTACAATCCAAGCCTATCTGGACAACCGTGCAGCGGAGGACAAACTGTTTGCAGCAAATTACAACAAGCCGAACAAGAACATTGACGATTGCGTGACCTATATCCTCAATTGGGTACAGAAAAGCGGCTGCAACGGCTTTACGGACGGTGAAATCTATTCCCAAGCCGTCCACTACTATGACGAGAACGACATTGAAGTGGGCAAGCCACTGCAATGCCAAGTAGCCGTGAACCATACGGTAGAACTGACTGACGAGGAAAAGGCGGAAGCACGGCAGCAAGCCATCCGCCAATACCAAGCCGAGGAACTGCGCAAGTTGCAGAACCGCAACAAGGCTAAGGCGAGCCAAAAGACAAATGTACAACAAGTTGAACTCTCATTATTCTGAACTTATGAAACCAAAGACATCCATACAGAAAGAAATCATCCGTTTGAGCGCAAACCTGCCCGAACTGACAGACGCACAGAGAACCTACGCTTTCCGACATTGCTTCAAGCACTACGGCAGACGAACGGCAAAAGGTATCATCACCTGCACGGAGTGCGGACACGCATGGAAAAGCGGACACAGCCTTGCCGACACCCTTTGCGGATGCTCCTGCCCGAACTGCGGAACGGCATTGGAAATCGTGGACACCCGAAAGAGGGTGTTCACGGATAATGAGTATTTCTCTATCCTCGCCACCTGCAAAGGCTACCAAGTGATACGTTTCTTTTTCGTCAGAAGCCGTCAGAAAGTCGGGCAAAAGGCGGAGTATTCTATCTGTGAGGTGGTACAACGGTGGATAGCCCCCGACGGCAAGTCCGAGACGGTGGCACGGCTGCGTGGCATGTCGCCCCTTTACTATGACTTGTGGGTTGAGGACAGCCCGATGGAAATCCGCAAGAACAACCAACATAGGGTGTACGACATAGACCCGATATGCACCTACCCACGTCAGCGGATTATCCCCGAAATCAAGCGTAACGGATTTGACGGTAATCTGCACGGCATACCGCCTTACAGCTTATTCACGGCTATTCTTTCAGACAGCCGTGCGGAAACCCTGATGAAGTCGGGCAACATCGAGCATTTGCGCTATTTCCTCTCCAAGCCGCAAGCACTTGACAGGTGTTGGCACTCGTACAAGATAGCTATGCGGAACAAATATGCCATAACCGACATTTCATTATGGTGCGACCTTCTATATCTGTTGGAGAAATTGGGAAAAGACTTGCGCAACCCCCATTTCATTTGCCCGACCGACCTCAAGGCAACCCACGACCTATATATGGAGAAAAGACAAGCCCAATTGAAGCGTGAACGGGAGCAACAGCGCATTGCAATGGAAGCTGAGCGGTTGGAACGTGAGCGGAAGCGTTTGGAGGATATGGCGAAAGAGAAAGACGAGTATATCCGAAAGAAAGCCGCTTTCCTCAACTTTGTACTGACGGACGGACTAATCATTGTAAAGGTATTGCAAAGCGTGGATGAGTTTTACGAAGAAGGGAAAGCCATGCACCATTGCGTCTATACCAATGCTTATTACAATGATGAAAACTCTCTGATACTGTCCGCACGGATTGACGGAGAGCGCATCGAAACGGTGGAGGTGGACTTACAGACGTTGAAAGTGGTGCAGAGCCGTGGCGTATGCAACTCCAACACCGAATACCACGACCGCATCATCAAGTTGGTGGAGGACAATGCCGAGCAGATACGGCAGCGGATGAAGCAGGTGGCATAATCGTATAACAAACTAATAGTTAATGATATGGAAGTGAAAATAGAAAATATGGTTTTCGGATGGCACGAGGAGCTGCCCGAAATGTTCATCGAACTGTTGAACACGCTTGTGCTGACAAAGAACGAGCAGGATGTAAGGGGTGTAATGGAGGTGTTCGCCCGAAAGGAACTTTTCAATGTCCTTTTCGCCTTTGGGTATGGCGCACACCATTTATGGGTGACGCAGAAGAAGGCATCCGACCCCGACCAATGTTTGGAGAACAGACTACTGATTGTTGAATTTTAATTGATAAGGCTATGACAACGAGAATGACCATTAACGGAGTAAGCACCTGCCAAGCGGCAGGAACGGAGAAATACGAGAGTTTCCAAATGAGTATCGGCAGGAAAAGGCGCACTTTCGTGCAATACGACTACCGCCATACGGACGGAGAGTTGTTTTCCTGCGTGAAGCCCACGCTGGACGAGTGCAGGCGGTTACGTGACGAATGGATTAAAGCGAAGGAGGACAGGCTATGACAGCAGGCTATGATACGCTGATAGTTACGTTCAGCGACCCAATCAAGGTATTGGACAATATGTTTTCCGATGCGGACGCATGGGGGACTGACACCCTCAAAGGATGGGTGGAGGACTATGAAAGTACGAGGTTTACACAGATAAACGAGCATACGGCAGTCATCACTTCCGAATACAACATGCCCTGCGTAAAGGAATGGCTCACACACTGTACGCCTATCGCTGATATGAGGGAATTTTGAGTGCGTGGCGGTGGCTTCCACCGCCCACACTTTATTTGTAACCATTAAAAAACAAGCGAAATGAAATACTATTTTATACTGACAGACGGCAAGGACGCATGGATGCAGTTCGTTTACCTCCCTTCGGGAGACTATGTGTCCGGCTATATCCGTGACCTGCGGAGCGTGGGAATATCCGTGCATGACTATGACCTTTGGACAAAGGACACACGCCTCATTGCCGAGCGTACCCTTGAACGCATACAGAAGCGGATGGTGGCAGGATGACCCTTTGGCGGGTGGCAGGAATTGCCGCCCGCTACTTTCTTTCATGAGCAGGACAGGCGGGTAAGAAAGTAGCAAAGAAACCGTTGTTTTCCATCTTCGATAATACGGAAAAATCCGGTGAAGCCACAGAAGGCTCCATCGGATTTTGTTTGTTTTACAGCCAGCCATGACTCACGGCTCATACAGCAGCAGGAACTCCATTTTGCGCCGCCGCTCTATCGAGCGGACGGGCTTGCCCTTGTACCGGCAGTAGGCTGTGTATTCACGGAAAATGTCCCTGTTTCCGGCTTCCAGCTTGCGGACAAGCCCGCTTTTCGGATGCCCGCCATGACCGAGCAGCACCCCTTGCCCCACGTTGTAGCTGAGAACCGTAAGCAGGAGCGCGTCTTTTCCATACTTGCGGAACAGCCTATAACGCACCGCCAAATCCTTGCGGAGCAGGGCTTCGGCTTCCGCCTCCGTCATGCCGTAGGACAGGTTCTCGTTTGGCAACCTGCGGTGTCCGTAGCCGTAATACGGGTAGTCGGAGCGGTCATGTAGTCCTTCGTATTTTTTCACCAGTTCGACGGCTATGTCCGCTTTCGGGTGGCTGTTGAACAGTGCCAGCAGCCGTGCCGTTTCCTCCGTATCCTGTGCCGGCAGGCTGCCACAGAGGGCAGCCGCCAGCAGCAGAAGCAACGCCTTGCGCATCATCGGCTGACGTTCAAAGTGTCCGACACCGCCACATCCGCATCCGAACCGTTGTTGAACTCGACTTCCCACTCGAAGGCATTGCCGAAATTGTCCTCCACCGTGATGGTCAGGCTCTGCGACTCGTCGCACTCCGAGGTGTAATACAGGCGGAACTTCTCGTTCTCCAACAAATAGCGGTCGTTGGGCAGGAATACCAAGCCGTTATCCAGCTTCAGCGTACCTTCGCCGTCAAACTGGAAGTAGCGGATGATATAGACCGCCCCGTCAAACTCGCCCTCGCGCACCAGTTCGCAGCGTATCTCCGCCGTTTCGCCCTGCGCCAGCTCCTTCGGCACGGGCATGGTCTCCACCGTGAACGGGTAGGCTTGCGTCACGTCCAAGTCATCATCGCAGGCGGTGAAGCCGAAGGAGAGCATACCCACACAGAGGGCAGCAAAGGTTCTTACTATGTTTCTTTTCCCTTTTTGTCTGTTGTCCAATTTATTCATGTTCATAATCTGTTATAGTCTGATGGATTTGTTTTTCTTTTCGTTCTCGCTTTGAGCCTGCCTTTCGGCAAGCACCCTTTGCAGGTGCTCGTTCAAGTCCTTGCATCCGTCATAGATGCCGGAGCAGTTCGATACCCTTCCGCCGTAACGTGCAAGCAAAGCCCCCAGCGTCCGCCGTCCGGCTTCGTCATTGTCAAGGTAGCACTTTATCCGCCCGTAGCCGTCCAGATGCCGGTACGCCCTCGCCACGTTGGACACCGAGTTGAGCACGAGGTGGTCTTCCTTGCCGCCGATGCCCAGCGCACGGGCGGAGAGGTAGTCCATGAAACCCTCGTACACGTTGCATGACGCCGAGCCGACCGACAGCAGGGTGACGTCCTTCGGTGGCACGCAGCCCTTGAAGAACGGGTTGCGTATCTCGTAGCCGCCCCTTTCATTGCCGAAAGCCACCGCGAAATACCGCTTGCCGTGCGTGGTGTAGCGCATCTCCTTGCAGTTCGCAATGGCGACGGCGGACGGTATGCCTCTCTCTTGCAGGTAATGGAGCAGCGCCCGGTTCTGCAAGGGAAGCACCTCCACATCCTCGAAACTGTGCCCGTCGGAACGGTGCGTATCAACGGCTTTTTGCGGTCCATAGTCCTGTGCCGGCATACCCGCCACTTCCGCCACATACCTCGCTTGCGTGAGGAAGTCGCCCGTCTTGATGAACTCGCCTGCCAATGCGAAGATGTTGCCGCCCTTGCCCTCGCCGAAGTCAAACCAGAGGTTCTTCTCCGGGTTTACCTTGAAGGAAGGCGTATGCTCCTCCCTGTAAGGCGACCTGTACCAGACGGCATTGGCACGCCTTTGCACGGGATGATGTCCCAGCCGTGCGAGGAAGTCCTCTATCGGAAACCGTTTCATCGCTTCTATGTCCATAGGCATCCGTCAGTTGATGATGAACTTGACACCTATCCCGTACTCCGTATGGCACACCCCCATGCTGCCGCCCCACAGGAAACGCTCCCTGAGCGAAGCCGTCAGCGCGATGAAGTCGGCGAGGTACACCTCCATGTCCAGCGTGGCGGCGCAGCCATAGACGAAGGCATCCCCGTTGTTCAGCCTTGCCCCGTCGTACAACGTCTTTTTGCCCCAGTTCACCGTTTCATATCCGGCAAGGGCTGACGCGCCCGCATAGAGGAACACCACCTTTTTCGCGTCCGACAGGAAGTTGTAGTAGAAGCCGCCCTCCGCCGTGAACTGTGCCGCAGGGATGGTCGTACTCCTATAATCATGGTTGGTTTGCAGATATTCCACCCCGTACACCCACTTGTTCCCGCCTTTCGCGTAGCTTGACAAAGTGGCTCCCAGCACATAGCCGTCCGCCTCGTTCAGCCCGGCTTTCAGTTCGATGCCCCGCATCTTCGGCAGGCACCGCTGGGCTTCCGCCCGTCCTGCCAGGAGGACGGACAGAAGCGTTACAAGGAAAAAGACTCTCGCTTTCATCGCACGCGCAGTTCGTTGATGGTTTCAGCCTGTACCAAGTCCTCGTTCTCCACGGTAAACGTCTGGTGGCGTCCGCCGTCCTTCTCGTTCATCTCCACCACGAGCTGTTTGCCGTCGGGGATGGTGAATTTCGGAAGGCAGAACACCGTGCGTTCGGACTGCTTCCCCGCTACACGGACGGCGTAGTTGTAGGCGCGGAGCGGGAACAGCACCTGCTCCTGCATGGCGGTACGCTTCGCCACCTTCTTGTCCACAATTTTGAACGTGATGTAGTCCACGTCAAACGGCACGTTGCTCTGGTTCTTGATTTCCGTGTGGAAATACAGCAGGTCATTGTGGACATAAATCCCTTTCAGCAGGTACTGGATGCCGAAACGCTTGCAGCCGATGTGCTTCACCTTGCGCTTGTCCTCCTTGTGTAGCGACTTCATGATGAGGTGTACCAGCATCGGGCTTTCGCTGCCCAGTTCCTTCAGGTAGATTTCCTGCGCGTTGTTCGGTCGGTTCACCGTGCTGCCGTCGTGGATAAAGTCCTTCATCTCCACGTTCAGGATAAGCGGCTCGTCGGCGTATTTCACGTTAAAGGTATAAAAGCTGCCATCCTCCGTGATGACGCTCATGTTCGTCTCGCTGCGGAAGTCCCTGACCGTCGCCTTCACACGGATGACGTTCTCCGCGCCGTCCGCCTTGCCCGCTATCAGGTTGGGCGAACCCAAGTCCACGTAGCGCACCGCCGCCGGAAACAGGATGTGGACGGTCTTGTCATACGTGACTTCCAAGCCGTGCGGCGGTATCATGCGGTCGAACATCAGCTTCTTCGTCAGACCGTGGTACAGGTCGCCGTCCTCTTTCGTCTGCGGATAGACGTCCTTCACCAGCTCCAGCCCGTCCTCCTTGACGGTGGCGGTGCTGTCGTTCGTCACTCCCTGCGCGTAGGTCGCACAGGCGATGCCCATCAGCAGGGCAAACATTGTCATTACTTTTTTGATACTCATTTTACGTTGGATTTAGTGGTAAGTAAAAATTGGTTTGTTGATTATTTTTTCTTTTTTCGCCTTTATGTTTTTGGACTGTTCATTCCTTTTCTTGGTAGAGCAATACCCTGTACCCTGACTTCAGATATACCTTGACCGTGCGCATCCTTTTCGAGATGTACTGCGAGATGCCCTGTATCGCCCCTCGCCCCAAGTCGGAGGCGAGCTGCGCCCCCGCGTCGGTCGATATGTTGATGCTGCTGCCGAGCGAGCTGCCCATGTTCGCCCCGATTTCCTTTGCCGCGTCTATCTCCATCGAGCCGGGTATGAAGATGCCCGCCTGCCCGTCGCTGTCGTACACCTCCAGTTCTACCGGGATGATGCTTCCCCCGTGTTCCAGCGAGGTGATGCCGATGCCGAGCCTTTCGCCCTGCAACCGTGCCGCGCCCACAAGGAGCGTGTTCCGGGGGATGACGCGCCCCGACACGCGCATCGGCTCCAGCAGCCGGAGCTTCACCGTCTGCCCGTCCGTGAGGGTCTGGTCGCCCTGCACGCAGGCGGCGATGGTGTTCTTTTCCGAGGCTTCCGCCGTGCCGATGGCGGTATGGAAACCGTAGTTCCGTTCACCCGCGTAGTCAGCGATGAAAGCCGAGTCCGTCATGGGCTGCGGCAAGGCGGATACCACCGCCGGACGCACCCCGCTTACCGGTTCAACCTTCATGCTCTTTCCGTCCGCCTTGGCGGATGTTTCCATTTCTTCGGGCTGTGCGGTCTGTCCGGCATTGCCCTTCCCGTTCTGGTACTTCGCTGCCAGTTCGTAGGACTTTTCCAAGAGTGTGACCTGTTCCTCCATCGAGGACGGCTTGCCCTCCTGCGCCATCAGCATGGCTTCCAGTTCGTCGATGCGTTCCCGAAGCTCCTCCTTTTCCCGGTCCTCCTTCGGCGGCTCGTAGAACGTGCCCAGCGAAGTGCTCAGCCGCTCATAGGCGGCAGCGGAGGTGCGTATGCCCGCCTGTTGCTTATCGGCACGCTCATTTTCGGACGGTTCCGTCTGTGTCAGGCGGTAGTCGTCCGATGCAGCCGCCGTGTCCGGCTTTTCCGCGCCGTCGTGCCAGAACGAGGACAGGTCGCCCACCATGCCCCGGCGTTCTTTCTGCCGGTTCTCCAACTGCAACTGCTCGTAGGCTTTCGCCTTGTCACCGATGATTTTCGAGTCTTCGGGCAGGGGCATGTCCGTGTTGAATCCCTGACCCTGCTTTGCCTTCTCCCTGTCCTCGGAGGACGGTGCGAAGATGAGCCATAGGCAGCCCAAGAACAACAGTCCCATCAGCGGATAGACCAGCATCTTCTTGCGTTGCTGCCGCTGCTGTTCGGTCAGCGGCTTCTTCTCTTTCGTTTCATTTTTCTTCTGTTCCTTTTCCATATACATTATTATATAGGTTCATATTCTCCTGCATCGGCAGGTCCAATTTCTCGATGTGCCGTATCTCCATTGCCCCGTTCCCCTTGCCGAAACCGGCGATGGCGGTGACGGTCATGTACAGGCAGAGCGAGGCGAAAGCGGCAAATGCCGTGAGGACTATCCCCAGACGCGCCTTCGGCGGCAGGGCTTCCAGTTTCCTGCGCACCCTGCCTTTCAAGTCTTCAATCAGAGTTTTCATCTTTCCCATACGCGCATCATCTTTCTATGGTCCGGATGTCCTTGTTCTCCAGCACCGTGAAGCCCTCGATGGTAAAACCGTTCGGGTTGTCGTCCGAGCGGCTTGCGTTGAGCAGGCGGCAGGCGGTCACAAGCGTGCGTTCCGTCACGTTGCTCTCGCGGATAATCATCTGACGGGCGTATGTCCGCGCCTCGTAGGGGTAGCGGTCAAAGTTGCACACCACGCTGTCCACCTGAAGCACCTGGTTGATGTTGCCAGCGATGATTCGGTTGTAGAAGCCCTTTTCGGCAAAGTCGGCGTAGTAGTTGTACGCGCTCTTGTCCGCCAAGAGCAGGGCACGCTTCACGTTGTGTTCTATCGCGCTTTTCTCCGGCGAGAGCGTGAAAAACAGTTCATGAAAACGGCGCACGTGTTCCCTCGCTTCCGCCGGACGGTTCTGCGACAGGTCCTGCGAGAGCGCGAGCATCAGGCTCTTGCCCCCGTCGAGGACGTATATCTTCTGCC
>OJKC01000895.1_pt1 | contig 21161 bp, 23 predicted proteins | sample 1596401 | NCBI WGS metagenome assembly OJKC01 (sample SAMEA4350162, study PRJEB24818) | metagenome | biome: human; feature: gut; material: faeces | place: Denmark | collected 2013-09 | reverse complement strand
ATAGAGTTTATAGAAATGTTACAAATGCTTTTTAGACTTTACCCTATAATTTGCCTTGCTCGGAATAGCGGCGGGGCTGACTGTCCTTGTCCTGTTTTGTTGTGCTTCTTTATTAACCATGAGCATTCTGGGCTGTCTTTTCAACATGGCAGCCACGGTGCTGTCCGCCAAGGTGTCCACTAAATTTGCCGCTGATTTGCGGCGTGAGATATTCCATCAGGTGCAAGATTTTTCCGCCGCTGAAATGGAGCGGTTTGGCACCGCTAGTCTAGTGACCCGCAGTACCTCCGATGTGACCAACATCCAAATGTTTCTCTCATTGCTGTTGCGGCTGGGGGTGACTGCACCGCTGATGGCGGTGGCTGGGCTGGTACTCTCTTCTCTGACCGGCGGCGAACTCAGTTCCGTGCTGAGCTTGGCCATTCCCGCCCTCATCATTGGCGTAGGTGTCATTCTGATTTTTGTTTCCCGCTACTCGGTGACCCTGCGGCAGCGGATTGACCGACTGAACAAGATCTTTCTGGAAACACTGGAGGGGGTACGGGTGATTCGGGCTTTCAATCGGCAAGGGAAAGAAATGGAAAGGTTTTCCCAAGCCAATGGAGAACTGGCCTCCATGACCATTCTCTCTGGGCGGGTGACCGCACTGCTGATGCCGGTGATTCAGGTGATCTTTGGTGTGACTACAGCAGCGGTCATGGGCATGGGTTCCTGGTATGTGTCCGCCGGGGAGATGGCAGTGGGTGACCTGGTGGCCAACAGCCAGTATATCAGCATGATCCTTGCCGCTATCATGATGCTGGCATTGGTCATTATGCTCTTTCCTGTGTCCTATGCCTGCGCTAAGCGCATCGCAGAAGTGCTGAATACCGAGAGTTCCATCAAGGACGGCAGATACAGTGCCGCCTTGCGCAAAGGCCGCGCCTGTGTGGCCTTTGACCATGTGACCTTTACCTATCCTGGGGCGGACGAACCAGTGTTGAAGGATGTTAGCTTCGAGTGCCGGGCCGGGGAGGTCACCGCCATTATCGGGCGCACCGGTTGCGGCAAGTCCAGCATCCTCAAGTTGATCCCGCGGCTTTACGACGCCACGGTAGGCCATGTCTATGTGGACGATATGAATGTAAAACAATATAAATTGAACGAGCTGCGGGATCTGATCGGCTATATCCCCCAGAAGAATGTACTCTTTTCCGGAGACGTGGCCTCCAACCTGCGCTTTGGAGATCAGGACAGCAGTGAGGAACAGTGGCGGCAAGCGGCCTACATCGCCTGCGCCGACGAGTTCATCGAACAGAAGCCGGACGGCTACCACGCCGAAATCGCTCAAGGCGGCACCAATTTGTCCGGCGGCCAGCGCCAACGCATGGCTATTGCTCGGGCTGTCGTAAAAAAACCAGAAATCTACCTGTTTGATGACAGCTTTTCCGCCTTGGATGTGAAAACAGATAAAACACTCCGCATGCGCCTGCGGGAGAGCATGGGGGATTCCACCATGCTCATTGTGGCTCAGCGGGTGGGTTCTATCCTGGATGCTGACCGTATCTTGGTGATGGAGGACGGACAGATCGTGGGGAGAGGCAAGCACCGGGAACTGCTACATACATGTCCGCTCTACCGGGAGATTGCTGAATTGCAGCTGGGAGAGGAGGAAGTGAAACATGAACTGGAATGCGTTTAAACGGCTGTTCCACTATCTGGGACGGTACAAGCTCCGCCTGATTCTAGTGATGATCGCCGCTGTCCTGAGTACCCTGTTTACCGTTTTGACCCCAGCGGTGACGGGCGGCATCACCTCGGAACTGTACGATGGCGTGGCAAGCGGCTCCTTCGACTGGGAAACGATCGTCTGGCTGCTCGTGACGCTGATAGCCCTTTATCTTGTGGCCCAGCTTTTCGCCATTCTCCAAAGCTTCAGCATGACTAAGCTGACCGCCTGCGTTATGGAGACTCTGCGGGGTGATATTGACCGGAAGATGCACCACCTGAAGCTGGACTATTACGACTCTCATACCCAGGGGGAAATCCTCAGCACCATCACCAACGATGTGGACACGGTGAACAACGCCCTGAGCCAGAACCTGACCCAAATCGTCACCCAGGTGGTCACCGCTGTGGGTATCCTGGTGATGATGTTCACAACCAGTCCTATACTGACGGCCATCGCAGTGGCTATGGTGCCGGTGTCTCTGCTGGCCTCTCTAGGCGTTATGAAAACGGGAGCCATACACTACGCCCGGCAGCAGGAACTCCTGGGACAGCTCAACGGCTACATCGAGGAGGTGTACCAAGGGCAGGAGCTGGTGTCGGTGTTCAACTACACGGATCGAGCAAAAGAGGAGTTTGATCGAATCAATGGGGAACTCCAGCGTACCGCTCAGAGTGCCGAGATTGCATCTGGTAAGGTCACTCCAATCACCGACCTGGTAAATAACCTTGGCTACGCTGTCAGCGCCCTGCTGGGATGTCTGTCCGTATTGCGTGGTGAGATGCGGATCGGCGACGTGCAAGCCATGCTCCAGTATACCAAGCAGTTCTCCCAGCCCTTCACCAGCATTGCGGGGATGGCGGGCAGTTTCAGCGCAGCGTCCGCTGCCGCAGGGCGCATTTTCGCTCTGCTGGATGCCTCGGAAGAGACACCAGACCCTGTTCCCGGACTGATGCCTCAGGTCAGCACGGGCGCGGTGGAATTTCGCCATGTGTCCTTCGGTTACTCCCCGGAGCACCAGCTGATGCATGATGTGAACATCACGGTGAAGTCCGGTCAGAAAGTGGCCATCGTGGGCCCCACCGGGGCTGGCAAAACCACCCTCATCAATCTGCTCATGCGGTTCTACGATGTGGACGGCGGTAGTATTATAGTGGACGGGGTAGACACCAAGGAAATGACCCGTCACGAGCTACGGGATCGCTTTGGCATGGTGCTCCAGGATGCCTGGCTCTTTGAAGGCAGCATCCGGGACAACATAGCTTACGCGCAGGACAATCTGCCGGAGGAAAAAATCATCGCCGCCGCACGATCCGCCAGCGTGGACAGCTTCATCAAGACCCTGCCAGGCGGTTATGATTTTGAACTTTCCACAGGGGCGGAAAATATCTCACAAGGTCAACGCCAACTGCTGACCATCGCCCGAGCGATGGCGTCTGACCCGGAAATCATGATCTTGGACGAGGCCACCAGCAACGTGGACACGCATACGGAGCAGCTTATCCAAAAAGCACTTGCAAAATTGATGCACGGACGTACTTCTTTTGTGATTGCCCACCGGCTTTCTACGATTCGGGATGCTGACATGATCCTTTACATGGAACATGGTGATATTCTTGAGCATGGCAGCCACGAAGAGTTAATGGCACAACATGGAAAATACGAAGCATTGTATATGAGTCAGTTTGCACAGTAAAGTGAGTTTACCGCGATCCGCAATGTGTTCAATGACAACCTTGCATAAAGCATGACAAGAAAAACAGCGGTGCGAATGCAATCAGAAATCTACAACACTGGAAAACCCTATGCTGCGTATTGAACGCGGCACAGGGCTTTTTCCCCTTTCTGGCGGTTTTGTGCGGCATATTCGATGCCCTGTACGCAGGGCGCAACTTTGCACTTCACAGAATCGGACGATATGTAGCCAAACCGCAAAAGGTCATACAAAACCGCGCACCGGCTGCACGATACCGTAAATCGCGGAACAGTACAAGCCATATACGCAGAAGGCAGATACTTCACGAATCAGGCAAGCATTGATTTTTCTCACCTAATTTCAAGCCCGTTTTGCCCGAAAACCTCTGCAAATCTGATTCACTTAGAAGATGTTCACAGTTTTATTCGAGAAACTGTCTTGACAATGGTAGCTGGAATTAAACGCCAATTCGTCAATCTTGATGGTCGGAGGTAGAGAATACCTACTCCCATTTCTGACTGATAGGATGGATTTGTATGCGATTCAAGGTCGAAAATTCAAGATTATTTCGCCTGAGAACGACGCAAAAAGATGAGAATGTATATTTTCACCTCTCTGCACGAACGCAGTTTATCAGGCAGATAAAAGTCGTTTTCAACTCATTCCCTGTTGGATCGCTCCAACTCTAAAAGAGCTTTTTTCATTTCCAACCCGCCGCCATAGCCGACAAGCGATCCGCTTGCACCAATGACGCGATGGCATGGGATAGCGATAAAAATGGGATTTGCATGATTTGCCATGCCAACTGCCCGGAATGCTTTCGGGTGTTCGATGGCTTCCGCAATGTCTTTATAGCTGCGCGTTTCGCCATAAGGGATCTCCCGCAGTGCCGCCCAGACGCGTTCCTGAAACGGCGTTCCGTGCAGCCGGTACGGAAAATCAAACGCTTTGCGCGTCCCTGCAAAATATTCGTCCAACTGCCGAAATACCAGTCGAGTCAGCTCGTTCGGCACGTCGGCTTTTGCGGCCCTATCTGCGTTTTTGAGCGCTGTGACCGCGCCGTCCTCCCAGTCCAGTTGAATATCGCCCACCGGCGAAGGATAAATAGCGGTTCCCTTCATAGCACTTGATGCTCCTTTCGATACGCTGTCGGCGTTTGCCCGGTCTGTTGCTTGAAAAAACGGTTAAACGCGGCAAGGCTGGAAAAGCCCGCCTGATACGCAACATCGATCACCTTTTCCGGCGATCCTGCCAGCATTTCTTTTGCTGTGCGCAGCCGGAGTGAGTCGGCATATTCCTTTGGAGTCACACCGTATTCCTGCTTGAAAACATCCGTCATCCGCCGCGGCGTCAAGCCCACATCGTCCAGAGATGACGCCTTATCCAGCCGCGCCTTGATCTCCGCCGCGATCTCCCGCATGGGCTGGTACTCCAAGAGGTCACTGCGGCAGCGCTTACAAGGGCGGAACCCAGCGGCGCGGGCTTCTTCGCCGGATGCAAAATAGCAGAGATTTTCCCGCTTCGGCGGCTTTGATTTGCAGGAGGGGCGGCAGAAAATGCCCGTCGTTTTCACCGCATAGAAGAACAGCCCGTCATAGCTTGCGTCCGAGCGCTGCACGGCTTCCCACATTTCCGGTTCTGTCATACGCTCACACTCCTCATAAATTTTTCAGAATCAACGAAATGCCGGACAGTACCAGAAGAACTGAAGTGATCTTTCTGACCAGCTTTTCATCCATGCGGCTGCTGCATTTGATGCCCGCATACAGCCCCAAAAGCGCAAACGGAATCAGTAACAGAACGGACTTCACGGTGTCCAGCGTCAGAAGCCCTAACGCGCTGTAAAGAACGATGCGGAAGGTGTTGTCTACGATAAACACCGCGCTGATGTTTGCCTTGAACGAACCGCCACCCTCGGTCACGCGGCTGACATAGGCGGCAAGCAGCGCGCCCACGCCGAACAGTCCGCACAGTACGCCCGCCGTCACGCCGATGATCGCCAGCACGAGCTTCGACGAGCGAACCTTCTTTTTGCGGTACTCCCGCGAAAGCATCTCCACTCCAAACACTGCTACCACAACGCCGAATACCAACTTGATGGCTCTGGCATCCACATTTTTGAGCAAAAGCGCACCGGGAATGCTGCCTGCCAGCACCAAAGCTGCCAGCGGAAGATACACCTTTGGGTCAAGGCTCTTTCGGTTCTTCCACGTCAGAATCAGGTTTGTCGGATAGCCCAGCAGCAGGTCAATGGGAGAAATATTGGCATTTGACGCGCCGAAGCTCAGGATGGACGTGAATACCAGTGTGTTGGCAAAGCCGCACAAACCTTTAATAAAGTAAGCGGCAACCGCCGCGATGATCCATAAGTACATGATAAATGCCTTTCTACCTCTTTCCGGCAGGATCTGTCAGTTCTGGAATTGCACCGCCAGCGATCGCCCAGAGGTACAAGCCGGCAACAGTTCCATACGGAGCGTAGCGTTTTTGATAGCGCTCAAACTTTGTCCTGTCGATCTGTCGGTGACGGTAAAGCATTCTCATGCCCCGCTGAATAGCAAGGTCGCCAAAACTCACGACATTCGGTCGCTGCATACAGAATGTCAAAATCATTTCCGCTGTCCACACACCCACACCTTTGAGTTTCGTCAGTTCCAGGATAACTTCCTCATCACTCAAACTCCAGAGTTGTTCCAAATTCAAAGTGCCGCTCTTCACCTGCTTCGCAAAATCCAGCATGTAATCTGCTTTTTTGTAGGTCATTCCAATCTGTTGAAGCCGGTCACGCCCCAGCGAAGTCAATGAATCTGCTGTTACTGTTCCGGCTGCGGTCAGCAGGCGGCTCCAGATCGTTGCCTGTGCCGCTGTTGAAATCTGCTGCCCGACGATATGATGTACAATAGCAGAAAACAGATCGGAATCCACTTCACGGTTGATATGACCGATTTGCTGGATTGCCCAACCAAGACGTTTGTCTTTGGACGTTAAATATGTCGTTTCACAATCACCGTATTGAAAAAACATGAGAACAAATCCCCTTTACTGTCTGCATTATATCATGCTTTCGTCCAAGATGCTTTGCAAAAATGGAAATTCAATTTCTGCTATCCAAAGGGTTTGGGATTATCCCAAAATACAAAAACAGAGCGTTTCGGCAGTCAGCCGGAACGCTCTGTTTTTCCGGTGTGGGGCCTCACCGGATTTGCTTGCTACTCTGCAAGTAAATCCTGATCGTCTCACGCCGTTTATCGCAAGTGTAGCTACACTTGCTGTGCTTGCTCTTCCTCTAACAATCGCATTGACTCGAACGTTTGTTCTTGTTATAATTGGACTGAGAGATTGAAAAAAGCCTTGGAATGCAGCTAATTTTCATTGGCAAATGGCGGCATCGCCGCCTTGATTACCTATCTGCGCAGCAGAGCATCGCTGTCAAGGACGCGCAGCGAGGCGAAGCCGATTCCTTGACAGCGGTGGTCGGCTGTGCTACCTGCCATCCCGAAATTACGGAGGACATACGAAGATGAAAACAGACAATTTCTGCAAAGAGAACCGTCCCGAAGCAAAGAAGAAATTGCGTCTGCCCGATCAGTTGGAGCTGGTGATGGAGGATGGGACTGTGTATCGTGTACGCAGCTTCTTTGTCGCAGAGCAGCAGATGGGGGACGTGCTGGATGCCCTCTCCCTCGAAAAAGTCAATCGGGAGAACTGAATCCCGGCACATTGCCCAGTGGAATCCATAGCCGTGCTGTGGTATAATCATTGCAGATTTCTGATTGTATCACGCACTGCATTTCGGGAGGTTAAATAAGAAAATGCAGGAAAATTATATCGTTGGTATTTACGCACGGCTGAGCCGGGACGATGAGCGTGCCGGGGAATCCGTGTCCATAGAAAATCAAAAGGAAATGCTCTCCCGCTATGTGCGGGAACAGGGTTGGACGCTGTACGATTATTACTGTGATGACGGCGTTTCGGGTACGACCTTCGACCGTCCGGGACTGAACCGACTGGTGCAGGACGCCACGGATCACAAGATCAATCTTGTCCTCTGCAAAGACCTATCGCGCCTCGGTAGAGATTACATCGAAGCGGGCAAGTACACAGACTTTGTGTTTCCGTCCCTCGGCTGTCGATTCATCGCTTTGAACGACGGCGTTGACACGCTCCGCAAGAACAATGAGATGCTGGTCATTCTGAAAAATGTGATGAATGACCTCTACGCGCGGGACACCAGCAGCAAGATTAAGGCGGTGAAGCTGTCCACGTTCAAGAGCGGCAAGTATGTCGGCTGTTATGCGCCCCTCGGCTATAAGAAAAGCGAGGCGGACAAGCACGTTCTTGAGATCGATCCGGTGACGGCTCCCGTGGTGCGGCACATCTTCGATCTGCGCTTGCAGGGGCACGGCTTCCGCAAGATCGCCTTGCAGCTCAACGCGGAAAAAGTCCCTGCGCCAAGGAGCTTCTATTACATGGCGGAGGGGCGGGAAAATCTGCGTGGCGAGACACCGTTCTGGAACGATGTGACGGTCAAAACCATTCTCCGCAATGAGGTTTATATCGGTCACATGGTACAGAACAAGACCGGCACGGTGTCCTACAAAAACCACAAACAGGTCAGCAAACCGGAATCCGAATGGATCAAGGTGGAAAACACCCATGAGCCGCTGATCTCACAGGAAACGTGGGACGCTGTTCAGCGGATGGACAACCACCCGGCGAGAGGGCGCAGCGGCAAGAGCGGCACGGTTGCCCTCTTTGGCGGTCTACTTCGGTGTATGGACTGTGGATCGTCCATGCGGTATATGCGGGACTATCGCAAAAAGGTTTCCGAGAAAGAGCCGGAATACAAGGCGTATGTCTGCAACCGCTACGCATCGGGCGGCAAAAATGCCTGTTCGTCCCATTACATCAACCAGAAGGTGCTGACGCAGATCGTCATGACAGACATTCGTTGCAAGGCAATGTGGGCGCAGAACAGCCGTGAGACGCTGAGGACGCAGCTTTTAGCGAGGGAACAGAACGCCAGCGTGGAGCGCACCCGAACGCTGCAAGCAGAGCTGAACGCCATCGGCAAACGGCTTCCGGAGCTGGATAAGCTGATTCAGTCCGCTTATGAGGATAAGGTTTTGGGGCGCATCCCGGAAAGCGTGTGCGTTAATCTCCTCAATCGGTATGAGGCCGAGCGCCGGGAAAAGCAGGAGCGCCGCAAGGAACTGACAGAACAGCTTGCCGCCCGCCTCGAAACAGAATCCTCTGTGGACGCATGGCTGGACATGATGCAGGATTACGCCCAGCTTGAGGAATTAGACCGTCCCACGCTGGTACGGCTGATTCAGAAAATTGAGATCAGCGAACGCTATCCCGTGGACGATCACGAGGAACGGGACATTCACATTTACTACAATTTCGTCGGTTATATCGAAGCATAAGCCGTCATTCTTTATTCGAGGTTGACTAGCGCTGGCCCTGCGGCCGGTTCTTATCGTATGCCACAAACTGCAGATGCACGCGATCCAGATGGAACCGGTCACACTTCGCCTCTACGAAACAGCCCCGCGCGTCATGGCGGAAGATCTGTGTCTGATTACTGATCGGTTCCTGTTTTTGCATATTGTTCCTCCAGTGTTTGGGTCACACGCTGAATGGGCGCGGCATCAAGCTCACGGATCAGAGGTTCCACCTGATCGGCCATGGACAGGAACTGGGGCATGAACTCTTTGCTGGTATCGTAGTTGAGGTAGAAGTCCTTGTAGACCGTGCGCCAGAACACGACCAGCAGGGCCGGGGGACAGTGTGCCTCCTCCAGCTTCCGCATCACAGAGCTGGTGCGGATAAAGAGCCGGTTCCAGCGGATGAAGAACTCATCGTCCTCAGCGATCCCGAACCGGGCCAGCCACTCGCGCACCGTATTGACGCGCTTAGCGGACCCACAGTCGATATCATTTACGATATAGCGTACCTGAATGTTGTCCAGCTGCTGCTCCAAAGGCAGGGTGCGGTCGAACCAGACGACGCGGCCCAGCGGGAACAGGGCGCAGACGGTGGGCTTGCAATCATGCACACTGCAGCGCCCATCGACCAGCAGGGGACAGGCGTTCTTCGGGCCGCGGGGGACCATATGGACAATGGGCATCCGACTGTCACGCCCGGGATAGACTTCCGAGGTCTCCTCAATGACCTGTTCCATGCTCTTACCAAATTTATGGGCGATGTTATAGATATCGCGCGGCGTGAAGATGATGGTGTCCTGATTCTTACAGCATTTGCCGCAGCGACGACATTTGAAGCGGAATGTGGAGTCCAGATCCATCAGGTGTTGTTCCAGCTCATCCGGATTGCCGCCTTCCCGTAAATACTTGTGAATATCCATGCGGATACCTCCCTGAATGTAAAGTGGGGCGGCGTCTTATCATGAAGACGCCGCCCGTAAAGTTGTACCGTATTGGTCAGAAATAGATTATTCGCACAGCATCCGCTCAAACTCATCCTCGCTGATGGTGCACACGCCGAGGCTGATGGCCTTGGAGAGCTTGCTGCCGGCATTCTCGCCCACAATGAGGTAATCCGTCTTTTTGGTGACGGAGCCGGTGGGCTTTGCGCCGAGGATCAGCAGCTTGTTCTGGATCTCATCGCGGGTATAGTTGATGAGCTTGCCGGTGGCAACGACGGTCTTACCGTAGAAAGGGTTGTGGCGGGTTTCAGTCGTAGTAGACATAGTTTCTTCCTCCATGAATGTGATGTGGTCGAGCGCAGGGCGCCAGAGCTTGGCGTTCTCCACGTCTGCGTACCAGGTGTAGATGTTGTCGTGCATGATCTGGCCGAAGTCGGTCAGCTGCGTGAAGTCGAAGTTGTCCTTGATGGCCTGCTCGAACTTTGTCCAGGACCCGTGGAAGTGGGAGTTCAGGATCCGACCGGCGTGTCGACCGACCTCCGGAATGCCCAGCGCCGCGACAAACTCATTGAGATGACAGGTCCTGCGCTTATCAATGGCCTTCTGCAGCCGGGCAAAGGACTTCTCACCAAAGCCAGGCGTGGCGATGATGGCTTCCCGATGCTGCTCCAGTTGGAACAGGTCACCGTAGTTGCGGATCCAGCCATGGCGGATGAACTTCTCCAGCGTCAGCTCGGAAAGGCCCTCGATCCCCATGCGGGTCTTGCTGCAAAAGTGCTTGAACTTCCGCACCAGCTTGGCAGGACAGCCTTTGTTGTCGCAGTAGAGCTGCCGGGTACCGCCGCTGCTTTCACGGATGACAAGCGGCGAGCCACAGCAGGGGCAGAGGCTGGGCAGACGGCTGACGCCGCCCGGCACACAGTTTTCTGCGATCTGCGGAATGATTTGATTTGCCTTGTAGACCTTGATCCGGTCACCGGGGCAGAGAGCCAGCTTCTGAAAGATGTCTACATTGTGCAGGTAGGCGTGATTGACCGTGGTACCGTCAATGACAACATCGTCAAAGACGCCGGTCAGACTCACCATGCCCGTGCGTGTGACTGCAAGCTCCAGACCACGGAAGGTGGTTTCAAAGAGTTCGTTCTCCCACTTGAAGGCGATCAGCCTGTGCTCGTGATGGCCGGTGGCCCCCAAAGAAGCGCCGTATTCCATGTCCTCCTGCTCAAAAATCAGGCCGTCCACGGGATAGGCGTACTGCTTGGGATCCATCCCGTTCTTCTGTGCCACGATTTGCTCTGCGGAAAGGGTGGGATCCAACAGAGTGTATGGAACCACATCAAAGCCCTGATCAGCAAGAAAGGCCAGCTGGCTGCTCTTCTTCGCTTCCATCTCAGCGTTGCTGATCAGGTCGAAGGCGTAGAACTCCACACCGCGCTCCCGGCTTTCCTCCGCATTCAGCTTCCGGACACTGCCGGCCGCAAGGCCGCGGGGATGTGCATAGGGTTCGTCCAGCGTTTCGTTGAGCCGGTTGAAGCTGGCCCAGCTGACCACGCCTTCGCCGCGCACCTCCAAAGGTTCCTGGCAGGGGATCTGCAGCGGCACATTGGACATGACGCGCACGGTATGGGTCACATCTTCGCCGACGATACCTTCCCGGCCGCGGGTGATGGCCTGCTGCAGTGTGCCGTTTTCATAGCGGAGCACGAGGGTGAGCCCGTCCAGCTTCCAGCTCATGACCACTGGGCGGCCATCCATGAACTGAAGGATCTCTTCATCCGTCTTGACCTTCCCTGCCGAAAGCATGGGCCTGGTATGCCGTACCTCCGTCAGCTCCTCCAGGATCTCGCCCGACACCTTCTGGGTAGGGGACCCGGCAAGGATGACACCGGTACTGGACTCCAGCTGAGTAAGCTCGTCATAGAGCAGGTCATAATCCCGGTCGGTCATGATGGGTGCGTCGTTCTTATAGTAGGAGATATCCGCCTCAGTGAGTTTTGCGATGAGCGTTTTCATTCGCTGCAACATGATGTAATTGTCCTCCAATCAGTAGATGTGGTTGTGTGCCGCTGCGGTGGCTGCAAGCATCCGTTCCGCCCACCTGAGATTAGCGGGGGACGCGGCGGCCGCGTTGTCCATGTCCAGTAGCTCAATGCGGATCTCGGGGAGATCCGGGCTGGCATAGACATTGGCCACAAGTCCTCCCTGTACCTCAATGGTAACGGTCAGAGATCCGGGTTTTGGCTGCTCTTCGTAGTCAACGCAGTGGTGCTCCTGGATGGTGATGGCCGTGCCTTTGGTACAGCCGTCCTCACTCCAGTAGCAGCAATCGGGTGTGTCACACTCATAGTGCTGAGGATTTTCCATATTGTTCACCTCCTTTCAGACATGAAAAAAGAGGCCGCTGTGCCATAATGGCTGCGTCCTCTTCGTTGTGGCCGTGATCGGCCTATATAAAATAAAAAGTGTCCAAAGGTCATGGTGAACCTTCGGACACTTTGAAACACGGATACTTTGCCTTGCCTAAGCAATGCACTGATACTGTATGGCCATTATAACTGACTTTTTCCTAAAACGCAATCCCTAACGATGGGTTTATTGAAGACAGTGGTGCTTCACTCGACGCTGTTTGCCATCTGCCGGATATAAAAGCTGTGCGCAAATGAAAGCAGCTCAGCCTCTGCGTAGAGATAGGGAAACCCATACTCATAGTGGTTATCCACCTGCACACCGGGTCCAAAATAGATTTGGTATCCCGGTGTGCCTCCTTCTGACACCCATCGCTGAAGCTGCCAGCCCCGTTTCAGGAACAGCTCATCCAACTGCGTACCCGTAGGGGGAGGGAGCAGGCTGGAGAAGAGAACGACTTCCTTTTCCATCTCGATTACATGGCCAGGGGCTGCATCTGCTCGTCCAGAATATCGGGAAGATAAACGGCGTAGCGCCGATCCAGTACCAGATAGTCGTTGCTCTGCGCCATGGGCTGGATAGCTTCATGCACCTGCCGGTCGATCAGGGACAGCAGATCCTCCTTCGTACAGCGGAAGGGATAGGACTCCGACGTGCGGAGGGAGAAGTCACAGTCACCATCCAGACCCAGCAGGGCCTGCACCTTCACAGTGTCGGGAAGTGCCTGCACTGCTGCACGCAGGGCGGTTTTAGTGTTCACGATCTGAGGGATTACTCTTGTCATAATGGTTCAGCTCCTTTACTGATAGTTTTTATTCTGCTGCTTTCTGCAGCGCGGATCTCATGTCTTCCAGTGCGGCACACAGGCCATCCGTATAGGCGCGCACCTCACGCAGCAGCGTCTCTACGGCCCCAGTATCCAGAAGTTCTGCTGCCTCCAGATCGAACTGCTCATAAGTCACCTCGTCCGTGTCGGTAAAGGGCAGGCAGAGGAAGCCTTCCCACACCGGCAGGATAACGAGCCCATGATGCGCACCGACGCCAAGGGGATATGTCCAGCACGGATCAAGACCGAGCTTATCCATATAGGTGGCGCGGATCTGCTCCAGATCGGTGAAACAGGCAGAGCCGGTTTCCAGCACATGGATGATATACTCCTTTGTGAACAGTTCGGTCCTGGGGATCTCTTTGCCCATATAGCTGAGATGCGTGTTGGCACAGATGTCATCCATAGCCGTATCCTTCAGTCGGAACGGGATATGGCTATAGGGACTGTGCTCCTGAAGGCGCTTTTTGACATTGGCGAGCTTTTCGTCGATGGCGTTGAAGATCTGACGCAGGTGGTGGTCGCTGTAAAGATAGGTGGCGGGGTTGGAGCAGTTTCCAAGTGCCTCCAGATCCTCCAGCACACGCTGCGTGCGCTTTTCTGCAATCTTGATGAATTGCTTGTACTTTGCTTGTCCCGTCATGGTATTGTCATCTCCCTCCTTACGACGCACTGCCCAGTTCCAGAGCCTGGAGCCTGCGGATGGCAGCATACAGGGGGTCAGTGGCCATCTTCAGCAGCTCATCACTGCGGTTTCGGGAAGAGCCGTAGGGGAGGGGGCAGCGCCAGATCCAGTTGCCCAGCACATAGGCGGGCGTGTACCAGCGACTGTACTCCTCCATGGTGAGGGTGTTCCCGTGTATGACCACGGCCGGAATCCCGTAGAGGGAGAGGTTGACATAGGCCATGTGTGCGCAGGTGCGGTTCAGATCAGCTGCCTGCATTACCAGATGCTGACACGGGTTATAACCGGCATCAGCAAGTTGTTCCGCAGCGGCCAGCAACGTGATGCCGCTGCCGCAGGTGGGGTCAGTCACAGTAAAGTAGCCCTCTGGGGGAAGGGTGGGCGTAGCACCCATGGTTATACGTGCCATCAGGCGGGTCAGATCCGGTGGGGTGAAATCAATGCCGTCCTTTCCGCTCATGCCAAGCTTCTGGAAGGCATTGCCTAACCGGTCTTCCCACCGTTGCTGCTTGATATCCGTCTTGACTGCATCTGTCAGGTCACGAAGCCCGGTAAAGAGTTGCGAGTGCTCTTTTGGCTGATAGCGGGCGAGGATTTCTGCAATGCCCTTTCTGCGCGCATCTGCATGGACACAGTCCACAGCGCAGCTGATGGCCATGGCGCACAGTGCTACAAAGTCTATGAATACCGTGCGGTCAGAGATTCTGCCATTGGTCAGCTTTGAAAGGTCGATCAGATCTTTTGTTGTCATGGAATAACCTCCCGAAAATGAAAAAAGACCCAAAACAGGGACAGTTCCTGCTTCGGATCATTCGTTGTGCCGTCATGGCGGCTGATAGAGTGTTGTTAGGTCAGAATGTGCTCTGAGAAGACCAGGGCGTGGCATTCCTTCCCGGTCTGCCCGCAGTTGGGGCAGGTCCAGTCATAGATATAGCTCTCGTCCTGCAGCTCAGAGTCTCCGTATATGAGGTCCTTGTGCCCGCATACGGGACAGGTGTCAGCGGCCTGCTCAGGCGTTTTGCTCGTCTTGCTCATCGTTACCTCCTTTCTCGCCGATATCCTCTGGCCAGCGGAATGGGGGAGAACCGGCCACAGTACGGGCAGGGGATCGTCTGGCTGTACCGGTCATAATAGAGCCGATCCGCGGTGATTTGACCGGGCCGATTACAGCACAGGGGAATGACCTCCACCAGCTCAGCATCGGTCAGCAGTTCCGGATGGTAGTTCCGGTTATACTCCACGAAACTGACCCAGAGCGTGTCCTTATACAGCCCGGAGAAGACGGCGTTTATGGCACTGATGCGATTTTCGGCACTGGTATCGGATGCGAAGGAAACATAGGGGAGGATCTGTGCGACCTCCTGCTCCAGCCCATCACGTTTCACCACTGCTTCTGCGGCAGTTTTCCATACCGAGTCTTCAATGTCACCAATGGGTGTACTGGCGCCGTGGCGGTAGGAATACTTTTTGTCCCGGCCGGAGCCGGTAGAGTTGCAGCGAAACGTCCCGTGTTTCCGGCACAGCTGCTCCGGCTGTACGGCGGTGAGGTCAATGCCACTGATGCTATCAATAAGCTTCTGCATATTGGCTTACCTCAACTATCTGCAGTGGGCTGAATTTTGGACATAATCAGTTCCGGATCCGTAATACCCAAAAGCATCATGCGGAACGCAGTCTGAAAGCCGACCATGTAGGCGTAGTCCAATTCTGCAGTATAGCGGTTGTTGACGGCGTCAATGTACTCTTCCACCTTGCGGTGCGCTTCCTTTGGCAGCAGGCTCTCCAGATAGTTGACCAAATGCAGGACGTTCTGATTCCGGGCCTTCAGATCCGCTGTCGCCGGCTCGCTGGCCTCCATGTAGGGATGCCAGTCACCATACATATAGTTGTAGAAGAACTGCGGCGCATCGACGAAGGCCGGGGCCATGCCGATAGAGCCGGCGATCCCCTGCAGTACCTGGGTGAGCACCTGAATGTGTTGTCCCAGATCCTGCGGTGAGCGCGTGGTGTTTGTGGTTTCTGATCTCATTTTTGATTCCTCCTGTCTGTGTTATTTGGCGCATTGGCCATGTGGTATATATAGAATCACGCATGGACGGCGAATGAGCCAACCATGCGTGTTGTTGCCAAATAGGCCTATGTTTAATTTGGCTCGGGCAACAATTTGGCCCAAAGCAAAAAAGTGCCCAAAGGCCATAAGACCTTCGGGCACTTTGATACACGGATACTTTGATTGCCTGTGCAGGCAATTCACTGATACTGTAATCTTAATTATACAAAGGATGGGGAAGAAAAGCAAGAGGCAGGTTATCAGATCACCAAAAACTACTTCTTTAACCCCTTTGCGATTGCGATTAAATGATCCAGCTGCTCGCTGCTTAACCCCTTCGCCTCAGATAAAAGCTCATACTAAGACAGAAACGGAGGTCACGCTGGACGATGGAAGTAACGAAAGTCCCTAAGAAAATTGTCACTGTCATAGAGCCGAAACGCTCCATGACGGTAGACAAAGAAAAATACAGACAGAAAGACCTTGAACTTACCACGCGCAAGAGAGCACCACGAAACGGAGGTGATTAACCGTGGCGTCAAACCAAAAAGTGATTTATGTCTATGGGGAGCCTCGCCCCAACAAGCAACAGGGAGATTTCCGGTGACGGAAATCTCCCTGTTCATCAAGTTTGTTTAACCGCAGGCATTGCTTGCCAAGTGTAACCTCAGCTGCCCTGCCGCTCTTGCTCACGGTGTTTCTGAAAATGCAGTTCACATGTAGCAGAGAAAGATGTTGACATTTCAACATCTGCGTGATAAGATTCGCATGTTGAAACTTCAACATTCTTGGAGATGGGAGGTAACCATGCAGGAAAGATTTGAGACATTTACAGTTTTAATCAACCGAATCAGCCGTGATATCCGAAGGATAAAAAATCAGGAGATGGCCGCATATCATCTGAGAAGCGCCCATGTGTCCTGTCTGTACTACATATATTCTCTGGATGGCGTGACCTCGGCGGAGCTGTGCGAGCACTGCGAGGAGGATAAGGCGACCATTTCCCGTGCGTTGGACTATCTGGAAACGAACGGATTTATCGTCCGGGATTCCGACCGGGTCAAACGGTACAGAAACCCTCTGCGCTTGACCGAAAAAGGGCAGGAGGTCGGCAAAAGGATCGCGGAGAAGATTGGCGCTGTCCTCGATACGGTCAGCCGTACCCTCACGGAGGACGAACGAGCGGCACTTTACCGCAGCCTTTCCGCCATCAGCAGAAGCTTGAACGCAATCGCCCAAAGCAGCGGGAAACAGGAGGCTTGAAGAAATTGAAAACAAGGATCATTGTGGATTCCACCGCGGATCTGGTTCCCGAGATCAAGGCGCGGGTCTATACGGTGCCTCTCACCGTTCATTTCGGTCAGGAGGAATACATCGACGGCGTAACCATTGACCACAGAACATTCTACGAGAAGCTCGTCGAAAGCGATGTGATGCCCACCACCAGTCAGGCAACGCCGGACGCCTTTATAAAGGAATTTGAAAAGGCAAGGCAGGCGGGCGAATCAGCCGTTGTTATTACCCTTGCATCCAAATTTTCCGGCACATATCAAAGCGCCATGATCGCGGCGGCGGATTATGAAAACATTTATGTTGTAGATGGTACCAGCGCAGCGATGGGAACAGGGATTCTGGTGGAGCTTGCGTTCCGCCTCTTGGATGCAGGAATGACCGCAGAGGAAACTGCGCAGGCACTGGAGGAAGAGAAGAAAAAAATCGTTGTTGTGGCGCTGGTAGATACCCTCGAATACCTCAAGCGGGGCGGCCGCATTTCAAAGACAGCCGCATTCGCCGGAGGGGTACTGAATATCAAGCCCGTGCTTTCCGTTATTGACGGCGAGATTCACCTGCTGGGAAAAGCACGCGGCTCCAAAATGGGGAACAATCTGCTCGTTCAGGAGATCGACAAGGCCGGCGGCATTGATTTCAGCAGGCCGGTTCTGCTGGGCTACAGTGGAATTTCTGACGCGCTGCTGCTAAAGTATATCGAAGACAGCCGTCACATCTGGGAGGGAAAACTGAAAGAAATTCGCTATACGACCGTAGGAAGTGTGATCGGAACCCATGCGGGCCCCGGCGCTGTTGTGGTAGCGTTTTTCAAGAATCAATAAAAAGCAGATCACACCGCGCATCGGAGATATTCCGCTGAAAAAGCTGACCGGACGCGATCTGCGGCATCCACACGATGCTGCACAATGCCCTCGACCGCGCAGTCAAAGAACGGCTGATTGTCCGAAAACCGGCAAATGACTGCATTCCGCCCAAAATCCCGAAGCACGAAATGAAGATCCTGCCGCCAGAACAAATCAAATCCTACCTGACGGCAGCAGATCAACGTGGCGTCCTGCCCATGTTCTATCTGGAACTCATCAGCGGTCTGCGCAAGGGTGAACTGGTCGCGCTCCAGTGGTCGGACCTGGATATCGAAAACAAGACGATTTCCGTCAGCAAGCAGGCTGGACGAAACAACGCAGGCGAACCTGACATCACCCGTCCGAAAACAGAAAACTCGATCAGAAAAATCTCCATCCCGCAGGATGCCGTCGATCTGCTAATCGCAGAACACCAAAAGCACCCCAGTAACCCTTGGATGTTCCCGTCACCCAAGACAGGCGAGATGTACCACCCGGACTTGGTGGTCAACATCCACAAGAAGATCCTAAAGGATGCAGGGCTGGAACACCTGAGATTTCATGACTTGCGACACACATTCGCAACGTTAGCCTTGCAAAACGGCATAGACGTGAAAACGGTATCAAGTATGCTCGGTCACTTTGACGCAGGGTTTACCCTTCGCACCTACACCCACGTCACGCGCCAGATGCAGGAAAGTGCCGCCGAAAAGATGGGTACCATTGCTCCCTGCTTCATAGTGAGTATAGCATACAAGCGCTGCGTTTCACGATTGTTTGCGTTTTGTTTGAGAATTGTTAATTTTGAAAAACACGGATCGAAATGATGTCAACCGGCGCAATTACGCTGAAAGATAAGCCGGGCAGAGGACGGCGCAAAAGTTGCGCCGCAGGGAACAGAGAAATACGCAGGGGCGAACGGGCCGCGCGGCAATGGTCTTGGCTGCTGAAAACAGGACCATTGGATCAGGTGAAAACAAGAAGAGCGGCGGGGAGGATAAGATAACGATCCTCTCCGCCGTTCGCGCATCCATTCCGTAAAAACCATCCGGACAAACCGGAAGGATCCAAACTTTTCCGCGGCGTATAGCTGCCGCTGTTCTGCAGCATTGCGGTAAAAACACACTGCGTCGGGTCATATCGCTGGAACTGATTTTCTGCGTGAAAATCAGCGCAGCAGCTGAAAGACGCGGGTCGGCCGGCCTCGACCATTGAGAACGCTGCGGCCGACCTCGACGATATAGCCGTTCTGCTCCAGCTTTTCCACGATGCGCGCGGCTGTGCGGAAGCTGATGTGCAGCTCCTCGGCCAGCTCCGCGGTAAAGAACGTGCCGTTATTTTTACGCTGCACGAAGGTGCTGATCTTCAGAACCGTATTGTTCGACAGCGCGCAGTCCTGCGCGACCTTGAGCAGCTGTGGGTCAAACTGGCTCCGCTTTACATGCATCAGCTCGTTTGGCTGGATGGGGCCGACGAAGCGATCCTCCGCGTAGACCAGATACGCCCGGTTGGAGCCCTCCTCCCATGCACGCTGCGTGCCGAGCTCCGCGTTTGCCAGCGCCTGCTGGAAGTGCAGCCCTGTTCCGATCCCGACCGCCAGTCGGTAGGGCGTTCCGCCGTAGACCTGCGCCAGAAGATCAAAGTGGGAAAACCGATCCGTTGTGTCAGAAAGCACCTCGTAGCTGCAGATCACGGCGAAATCCTGCTCGCCCATGCGCAGATACGCGCCGCTCACCAGCTGCGCAAACAGAACGATCTGCTCCGCGAGCTTGGCCAGATCCAGTACGCTCTGCACCATCGTTTTCCGATTCAGATAGTAATCACCGCTGAGCTCTGCGTGGATCCGGATGATCACACTGCCTTCCTTTGCCTTTTCCTTCACGTGCCAGGACAGGATCAGACGGCGCACCTCGCTGATATAATTATCCGGGCTCGGCGCCATCAGCACGCAGGGGATGCCCTCGGCTGCGAGCGTGTCCTGCACGTTGCGGATATTTGTAATGCAGACGCTGCACAGGCCACTGCGGTAGCTCTCGCGGTGCGTCTTTGCCGTTGCGTCGACAAAATGCGCCGCATTGGTATCCACGCTGATGCTGACCGGCTGCACGTGATCCATGTCCAGCTCCAGCGAACGATACGTCTTCATAACGGTGACATAGTCCAGCGTGTCTACGCTGACTCTGTAAATATCCGCGTGGTATTTGCTCTGCGCGATCAAAAGCGCGTGGACGAAGCTGGCTGCGTCGACGTTGACATACCGCGCCAGCACCGCCCCATGATCCACGCGGCTCACCATCAGCTTATACGGCTCGCTTCTTGTGTAGAGGACGCCGTCCAGCTCCGGCAGACAGCGCCTCAGCGCCTGTGCCGCCTCATCGACCCGCTCATCACTGGGCATCTCAATTCCGACAGTTTCGATATTCTCAAATGTTTCGGCTACGATCTCCTGGATTTCTCTGATTGACGAGCCGTGTCCGACCAGCGCAAGCCTGAAGCTCATGACGCTGCGCCTCCTCTGTGTTTTTTACTATGATATCGCAAAGCAACAGGGGGTGCGGATGTTTACGGGAGAATTCTGGCATCAGCCGGACGAGACAGACTATGAGACGATGATTGCTGCAGCGGCAGCTTTCCTCAGAGGCCATCTGGATCGCGTTTACCGCAGCTAGTTCCTGCTATAACAAAAGAGGGTGCTGCCTCCGGGAGGCAGCACCCTTTTCTGATTTAGCAGTCCGTCAAATCAAGCTTTGCGATATTTTGATAAAAGAGCTGATAAGACTGTTCCTTTCTTTTGGGGTCCGCATTTGGCAGGTTTTGCAGCACGACGCCGATGGGACGGAATTTCCGGTAATAAAGCTCGTCGGCAAGTACATTCTCGTCGAGCCCGACTGCGTGAATTGTCTCAATCAGCATGGCGCGCGAACGCGGATCGTCATAGAGCTTTTTGAGGCAGGTGCGCGGCGAATAATCGTAAATACTCCGACTCTTGACGCGCAGATCTGCTGAGCAGGAGATTTGATCGGAGGAATTACCAACCAGAATCCGGTACAGGCCGGACTCGCAGGCCCAGATCCCATATTCCGGGTCAAAGCTCTCGAGCATCTGCCGGGTGATCGTGAAGCGGACAAGCTTCTCCTCGCCGGGAGCCAGCTCGATCTTTTCAAAGCCCTTGAGCTCCTTGACGGGCTTGTCCAGCGTAGATTCTACATCGGAAATGTACAGCTGTACGACCTCCTTGCCTGTGCAGCGGCCGATGTTGCGTACACG
>OJKC01000891.1_pt1 | contig 21214 bp, 17 predicted proteins | sample 1596401 | NCBI WGS metagenome assembly OJKC01 (sample SAMEA4350162, study PRJEB24818) | metagenome | biome: human; feature: gut; material: faeces | place: Denmark | collected 2013-09 | reverse complement strand
GTGATCGTAATCGGCATCTTATCACCTCCTTTACGAGGTGAGACAAAACCGCCTATCGCTGTGTTGGAGCCTCAGGGGTTCAATAGAACCGCATATATTTTACCAGGCAAATCGAAAAATGTCAATCCATGCGACCGTTTCCGCGCCCTTGACAAACCGCAAGAACCTGCTATAATAAAAATAACCAAGGACGCCTCGACAAGCGGTTGTCCCCGGTTAAGTGCTAGTCAAAGAAAACACATATAGCGTTTCGAAACCGTCACTTGCCAGAGTGGCGGTTTCGCCCGTTAATGCGGATCGTCACGGTCAATCCAAAGATATGGAAAGTCAATGTGATCGGCATCGGAACACCCCCTTTACAGAGGATTCCGGGGAAAACCGCCCGTCGCTGTTTTGGCGCCCTTGGGGTTCAAAAAAACCTTAACTATTCTACCAGACCAGTCGAAAAATGTCAATCTACGCCGTTTGTGCCCGCTTGACAAATCAAAAGTGTCTGGTATAATAAAAGTAACCAAGGACGCCTCGACAAGCGGTTGTCCCCGGTTAGTTTATGAAGTCAAGAAAATGTTCTTGAAACCGTCACTTTGCCGAGTGGCGGTTTCGCCCGTTAATGCGGATCGTAATAGTCAATCCAAAGATATGGAAAGTCAATGTGATCGGCATCGGAACACCCCCTTTACAGAGGATTCCGGGGAAAACCGCCCGTCGCTGTTTTGGCGCCCTTGGGGTTCAAAAAGAACCTTAACTATTCTACCAGACCAGTCGAAAAATGTCAATCAATGGCGTATGCTGTGCCATTGGCAAAAGAAAAGCATGGCATTCTATACAACAGGAGGGCGCTGCCGGTAAACGGTCAGCGCCCTCTGGCGATTTTGCGGTGTGCTGCAGGGACTGCGTGCGTTTGTTCCGCTTTTGTCTTACAGGAAGTTCCGCACATCAAATACCTGCGGCGGGAGAACGTCGGAAAGCTCCACAAGCTCCGGGACGAAGCCGCCGCTGCGGTCGACCGAGATACGCGGCGATTTGAGCAGCGTCCGGTCTGTCGGCCCTCCGGCCGGCAGCGTCAGCAGCGCGTCCGTGCCGCCGCCCCGCTGCGACTGCAGCAGGATCGAGCCGCCGTGCGCCTGCATGATCGCCTGCACGACAGGCAGGCTGAAGCCCGCGCCGAAGCGCGAATCCTCCGGTACCTCCGGCCTTGCGTAGCGGTGGAACGCGCTGCATAGGATCTCCGCGTCCATGCCCTCGCCGCTGTCGGACAGACGGATCACGGCGCGCCTGCCGTGCCGCGTGAGCGTCAGATGCAGCGTGCCTCCCGGCGCAGAGAACTTGACTGCGTTGGACAGCAGCGCCAGCAGCGCACGGCGCACCTGTCGGCGGTCGATCCAGACGAAAATGGGAGCCTGCGGCAGATCAACCTCCAACGCCAGCCCCATTTGCCGACACAGCTCGTCCGCGCGCTGGGCCAGACCGTCCAGAAAATCGGTCAGGTCGGTCTTTTCCAGCGACAGCGGCAGCCGCCCGTGCTGCACATAGCTCAGATCGGTCAGATTCTCCGATGCCCGCAGCAGCTGATAGCAGGCGCGGTTGAGCACGGCCAGATTCTGCTGCACAGCCGGATCCTCTGCTTCGGAAAGAAGCGGGAAAAGTGTTCCGGATACGGACAGCAGCGTCGTCAGCGGCGTGGAGATCGACTGCGCGGCGCGGCAGAACGCGGCAAGTTCGTCGCGCGTATCCTGCGGCGGCAGGAACAGCAGCAGCGCATCGTCCAGCGGCTGCGTATTGGCGCTGACGCAGACGCCGCCGGCCATCACGGGCAGCACGGCCGGGCGTGCGTACAGCATTTCCGGCAGTGCCGCGTCCTGCGGTAAATAGGCGCGGAGCGCCGTTCCCACGGCAAAAAGCTCCTGCGCGTGGCAGTTCAGCTCCGCGACGGCGCCGTCCCGCACAAGGATGACCGGCTGTGCTGCTCCATCGTAAAGTGTGTGAAATTGTTCAGACGAAAGCGTCATAGCGCGATCCTCCCTGCGTGTAGCATATGCAGGTTTCGGGAAACAATCAGTCTCAGGAAGTTCCTGTTTCCCCATCATAGCGGATTCCGTCGGAAAAAGCAAGCAGAAACGAAAAAACATGATTTTTCCGCTGAATGGATGAAGCCTCTAACACAGCCGCGTCCAATAGCGGCGAGAAGCAGAAATTTTTCGCTGGATCCGTGACTTTTTGCGGGCAACGATACACTTGTCAATGCAGGGCCCTTCTTCAAAATCTGCGAGTGCAGTAGGGGCCGATGCCGGTCACAGCCGTTCGCGACGAAGGAGCGTTACGGATGTGGGTCTGCCGCTTGCCGGTACACATCGGCCCGGCAGTTTGCACCGTTTTTACGAAAATCTCCGGCGAATTCGCGGCTGCCCAGCGGGCCGATGTGGGCATCGGCCCCTACAACGACCCTTGCTCTCTCCTGTAGGGGCGGACGACTCTGTCCGCCCGCAGACTGCACCGGTTTTTACGGGAACCTTCGGCGAATTCGCAACTTCCTCACGGGCCGATGTGGGCATCGGCCCCTACATGACTCCGGCAAATTCGCACCGCCCAGCAAATTTTAATCGCAGAGCGTCTTTACCGCAGCCATTCAAAGGCAGCTGCTATCAAATTTGGTGTATCGTAACAGGCGGCGCGTACCAAAGCGCCCGTGAGGTGACTTGGTGTGTTCGTAACGACTATAAAAACAGGTTCCTGCCTGAACTGTACCCGCAGGACGCACCAAACGCGTCCCAGCGCCCCTTTTCTCCCCCATCTTTTCCGGCAAGGCGGAAAAGATGGGGCCGCCGGAGGTGCGTCGGAAACGGCCTCGACGGAACGAGCCTCCGCGCTATGCGCGAAGTCTCTTATCCTCTGCGTCCGTTTCCTCCTTTCCAAACCGCAAACGCTTTGCTGGTTTGCGGCTTGGGTTTGCCCTCGACGGATACATAAAACAGCCCCATTCCGGTCGAATGGGGCTGTTCATGCACATATGGGTGGGGGAAGTTATTCTGCGGAAATGAGGTAATAATAGATCGGCTGGCCGCCGGAGACGAGGTTGACCTCCGCGTCGGGGGCGTGCTGCCGGAACAGTTCCAGCGCCGCTTCCGCGTCGGGTTCCTGAATGTCCGCGCCATAGAAGATGTTGATGAATTCCTTGCCGGCCTCCGCAGCCTTGTCCGCAAGAGAGGCGAGAAGCGTGGTGATCTCGCGCGTCGTACCGGCCAGCGCGCCATCGCACAACCCGAGATAATCGCCCGCGTGAATATCGAAGCCGTCAAAGTCCGAGTCGCGTGCGGCATAGGTGATCTGCATGGTCATGACGCCGGAGAGGCAGCCGGTCATGGCCGCTTCGTTTTCGCTCGGCTCCATTGCTGCGTCGAACGAGAGCATGGCGCTGATGCCCTGCGGGACGGTCTTGGTCGGGACAACCACGACTTCGCGCGAAGCCAGTTCCGCCGCAGCCTGCGCAGCCATGATGATGTTCTTGTTGTTGGGCAGGACGAAGACGATCTCCGCAGGCGTTTTTTCAATCGCGTGCAAAATATCCTCCGTCGAGGGGTTCATCGTCTGGCCGCCCTCAATGATCTCGTCGACGCCGAGATCGCGGAACACGCCTGCCAGACCCGCACCCGCGCACACGGCGACGCTGCCGTAGCGCTTTTCAGGCTCCGCCGGAGCTTCCTGCTTCGCGGGCTGGTTTTCCAGCTCCTTTTCCACGGCCTCCAGATCGTCGGTCGACCGGGCCTTGCGGCCTGCCGTCAGATCGTCGTGCTGCAGGCGCATATTCTCGATCTTCGCAAGCTCCAGCGTTCCGTACTTCTGGGCCTCGCTCAGCGCGTCGCCCGGAATGTTCGTATGTACGTGGACCTTGAACGCCTCGTCGTCCTCGCCGATGACGAGACTGTCGCCGATGCTGCCGAGATATTCGCGCAGCGGGTCGAGCGAGGTGATATCCTCGCGCTTGCGCACGATGAAGACCGTGTCGAAGGCGAAGGAGATATCCTCGGAGTCGAAAATGCCGAAATCGGCCTCTTCGTTTACCGCGCCGGTATCCTCGCAGACGATGTCGTTGCCGCGCAGGCTTTCGAGCATCCCGCGCAGAATGAGGCAGAAGCCCATGCCGCCCGCGTCGACGACGCCGGCCTTTTTGAGAACCGGATTCTGGTTGACGGTGTTGTCCAGCGCGGCATGCGCCGTGTCGAGGCAGTGCTGCAGCACATACTCGATCTCGTTGTTTTCCACGGCCAGATCGCGCGCGGCGTCTGCCGTGAGGCGGGAGACGGTCAGGATCGTGCCCTCGGCGGGCTTCATGACCGCCTTATACGCGGCCTCCACGCCCGCAGTGAGTGCGGCGGCAAAATCCTTGCCGTCGGCCTCGAGCTTGCCCTTGAGCGACTTGGAAAAGCCGCGGAACAGCAGGGACAGGATCACGCCTGAGTTGCCTCTTGCGCCGCGCAGGAGCGCGGAGGCCGTCTTGTCGGCGGCCTTGGTGAGTGTAATGCCGTCCGCCTTGCGCAGCTCTGTGCTGGCGGCAGAGAGCGTCATGCTCATATTCGTGCCGGTGTCTCCGTCCGGGACGGGGAAGACGTTCAGCTCGTTGACCTTCTGCTTGTTCAGGTCGATCTCGGCAGCGGCGGAGAGCATCATCCGGCTGAACGCCGCGCCGTCAATGGTTTTGATCATGGTTTACCTCCGTGAGCGCCCTTGTATGCGCGCGTGAATTGAAATCGATATCAGTCGACGGAAATGGAGTCGACGAATACGTTCACGGCACGCACCTCGGTGCCCGTGGACTTGGTGACGAAATAGCGGACCTCGCTGATGATGGAGGACGCGATTGCGCTGAGATTGACGCTTTTGTCGACCATGATGTGCAGGTCGATGGATATGGAATTATCGGGGCTGAACGTGACCTTGACACCCTTGCCCATTGCCTCCTTGCGCAGCAGATGGACCAGCCCGTCCGTCATGGATCGCACGGCCATGCCCTTGACGCCAAAGCAGTTGGTCGCAGCAAAGCCCGCGATGTTGGTATAGACAGCGCTGTCGACCGTGATCTGGCCGGCGTCTGTGTTCATACGGATCATCAAGATTCCTCCTTCTGGGATATTCAATTCATTCTAACCGATTTGCCGGGAAAGTACAAGTAAAAAAACGGGTTTCAGCCTTTTTCATAACCGGTCACGCCGTTATTCTGCATCCATTGGAGCTTTTCACCCATCAGATACGTCAGCGTCTCAAGCTCCGGCCGCTCTGAGCTGCTCAGATACTTGCGCAGGTCATACAGATCGTTGTACGTCAGGTACGGATAATCGCCCTCGACATACGTGCCGTCGGGCTTGATGCTGTAATAGAGATTGTGGTTCGGCATGACCCAGCCGGAGCCGGTGTCCACAATGGCCAGCAGCATCCGGTCGGCCAGTGCGCGCAGATCCTTCCGGTTCAGCAGATCTGCCGCGTGGTACAGCGCCAGACACTCCGACGCCTGATGGTTGAGCGAGGTGTGCGGGGCGGTAATTTCGTCCGGGTGCCAGTAGTCGGGGATCAGCCAGCCGCCGGTTTCCGTGGGGATGTGGCTCGTGTCCGCGACCTGGCTGAAAAAGGCAAGATAGCGGGTCATCGTCTCCTCGAACATCCCCTTGCCGAGCCTGCGGGTGGCCGAGATGTAAAGCTCAAGCAGGTCGGTATTGAACCGGGTGTCATAAAAGCCCGGCCCGATGCCGTAATCGCCCTGGAGCCATTCGCTGCCGGGCGTGGTGGGCACATAGCCGTACTGGTTCTGCCGCTGCGACATGGTATCGAGCGAGAGGATGACGAGCGCGGGCGCCTCCTTGCAGCGCGGCATCAGGCCAAGATAGCCCCGGATGCAGTAGCTTGCGGCGCAGCAGTAATAATAATTCGTGCCGGACGGGATATAGTTGGAGGGCGATTTGCGGAAATAGCCGTCGAAGCACCAGTGCGAATCGCCGTTTTTCACATAGTTGACCCACGCTGTTGCGCAGTTGTCCGCGCTCCAGTCCAGCCCGGACGGCGCGGTCAGGATCAGTGCGTCCGTTACGCAGTCGGGCGCAAGGCCGTAGCCGTCCATCGTGATGCGGATGCCGCCGTCACGCAGCTTCGTGGTGCGCAGAATGCCGTCCTGCTCCGGAAAATACTCCCGTGAGCCGTTTTCGCGCAGGGCAAACGTGCGCGGCAGCGCAAGAAAATACGTCTGCCCGGAGGCCAGCTCCACGACTACAACCGGCGAGGCATACAGCCCGTCCCCCAGCGCCTGCGAGCGCCAGTCTCCGGCGCTCTTGTCATAATACCAGACCGTGCCTGCCTCCGTGACAGTCTGGTCGAAAAAGCGGATATAGCTGCCCCTGCCCGCGGCGCGAAGACCGACCGCGCTGACGCCGTCGGAGACGGCGTATTCCCGGCTCTCGATCTGATACTGCCCGTACTGGGTGGTTTCAATATAGACCTCGGCGGTATACTTTGTGGAGGTCAGCACCCGATCCGGCGTGCGGCCCGCTGGCTTGTCCGGTTCGTCCGGAGCCTCTTCCTCCGGAAGCTCTGCCGGAGCTGCTGCTTCGGATTCTGCTGCCGGCGAGGGTTCTGCCTGCGGCTTGCCGCAGGCGCACAGCTGCGCCAGCACCAGAATCAAAATCAGGATCAGCGTGAGTTTCTTATGCATGGGTACCTCCGGAGAAGGGTTTGGGCGGGCGAGGGTCTGCTTTGACCGGCAGAAGACAGTGGTTTATCGAAAAAACGCGGCAAATCCATAAATGTGCGCCCACTCCAACGTAGGGGCGGACGACTCTGTCCGCCCGCAGAATGCAGCACTTTTTCGGAAATCTGCGGCAAATTCGTAACATTTTCTGGCCGACAGAGTTGTCGGCCCCTACAGCTGGCGCGGGAGCGCCCGGGGCTCCCGCGCCAGTGCGAAAATCAGATCATGCTCGGCTGCCAGCAGTCGGGGGTCTCGAGGCCCATCATGGTCACGATGGTCGGCGCGACGTTGGCAAGGCCGTAATGGCCGTCCTTGATCTCATACTTGTTGTCGGGATCGTAGATGATGAAGGGAACGGGGTTCAGGGAGTGCGCGGTGCGCACGCTGGTCTTGCCCTTCTTCGTTTCGAGCATCTGGTCGGCGTTGCCGTGGTCGGCGGTGACGAGCAGGGTGTAGCCGTACTTGTCGGCGGCTTCCTTTACGCGGGCCAGACCTGCGTCGACGGCCTCCATCGCGGTAATGACGGCGCTCAGAACGCCGGTGTGGCCGACCATGTCGCCGTTCGGGTAGTTGCAGCGCAGGAACTGGTACTTATGCGAGGCCATGGCCTCGACCAGAAGATCGGTGATCTCCACGGACTTCATCGCGGGCGCCTGCTCGAACGGGATCACGTCGGACGGGACCTCGGCATAGTCCTCAAGGCTCTCGTCGACCTTGCCGGAGCGGTTGCCGTTCCAGAAGTAGGTGACGTGACCGTATTTCTGCGTCTCGGACACGGCGTACTCGTGTACGCCCGCCTTGCACAGAACCTCGGTCAGCGTGTTGCGGATGACGGGCGGCTCGACCAGATAGTGCATCGGGATCTTGAGATCGCCGTCGTACTCCAACATACCGGCAAACTTCACGCCGGTATAATTGCCGCGGTCAAACTTGTCAAAGTCCTTGCGGTCGAAGGCGAGGGAGATCTCCTGCGCGCGGTCGCCGCGGAAGTTGAAGAGGATGACGCTGTCGCCGTTTTCAATCTTTGCAACGGGATTGCCGTCGTGCGCAACGACGAACGGCAGCAGAGCCTGATCGATCATGCCGGGATTCTCGGCGCGGTACGTCTCAATGGCTTCCCGCGCGGAGGCGAACTGACGGCCCTCGGCCTGCACGTGCGTGCGCCAGCCCTTTTCGACCATCGGCCAGTTGGCCTCGTAGCGGTCCATGGTGATGACCATGCGGCCGCCGCCGGAGGCGATCTTGTATGCATGCTCCGCGTCGTTCAGTTCCGCCAGAACGGACTCCAGCTGGTCAACATAGTCCAGCGCACTTGTCGCGGGGACATCGCGGCCGTCGAGCAGGATGTGGCAGTAGACCCTCTTGAGGCCCATCTCGCGCGCCTTTTTCAGCATCGCGATCAGGTGCGAGATATTGGAATGGACGTTGCCGTCGGACAGCAGGCCGATGAAGTGCAGCGCTTTGCCGTTTTGCAGGCAGTTGTCCGTCAGGTCGATCCACGTCTTGGACTGGTACAGGGAGCCGGTCTCAATGGATTCCTGCACGAGCTTTGCGCCCTGCGAATAGATCTGGCCGCAGCCGAGAGCGTTGTGGCCGACCTCGGAGTTGCCCATATCGTCGTCCGTGGGCAGGCCGACGGCGGTGCCGTGCGCCTTGAGCCACGTCATGGGGCAGGTGGCCATCAGGTTGTCGAGCGTCGGGGTGTTGGCCTGCTTGACTGCGTCGCCGGGGCCGCCGTCGCCGCGTCCAACGCCGTCCATGATCACAAGTACGATCGGTTTTTTCATTGGTATTCCCTCCTGAGTAGGATATTCTCGAATTTCACTATATTTTACTACAATTTCCCCGCAGATACAACTTAATTTTCTTTGAACAATCGCAGCGCGTGGGAATTAGCCAGCGCGTAAACACGTGCGAAATCCACGTGCGGGTTATAGATGGCCTCCAGCTCGTCGTGCAGGGCCTTCGCCTGCGCGAGAAGCGCGGTCACGTCCGACAGATCGGGCAGCGGGGTATCCGGTCCCCGGTAATAGCGCTTCTCGTCCGGCAGATAGACAGCCTCCGTCTCGTCCGGGAACAGAGGGTTCTGATATAGAACCGCAGTTTCCCGCGCGCGAAGCGCCTCCAGCTCCTCCCCGGACACCAGCTGCACCGCGCCTGCGGGCGGCTCGGCAGAATACAGGCCCCGGCAGGTGACGGCCCGCAGGAAGCGCCTGCTTCGCTCCTCCTGCGCCGGGAGCGGGCAGGACGGACGCGCAAATGCTGCAAGACGCGCATACGCCTCGCGGTAGAGCGCGCGGTAGCGCGTCTGCAGAAGCTCGATGGCGCGGCGCTCCTTTTGCAGCGCAATACGGTCATAGAACTGCCCCAGATCGAGATACAGTCCCGCCGCGCCCGGCGTGACGGCCTCGAGCACGTGCGGAGCCGTGCCGTCGGCGTAGCCGGTGTGCAGGGCCGGGAGATACACGCCGTCCACCGAATCCGGGTCGCCGGAGCACAGGACGTATTCGACATCGAGTCCGGCGTTCTCCGCCGCCCTGCCGATGGTCTTCATAAAGCTCGATTTGCCGCACCCCGGCCCGCCCTTGATCACCCACAGAAAATCCTCCGGCCCCCGGCAGAACTGTCCGTAAAACGAGACAAAGCCGGAGGCCGTATTGCCGCCCAGAAAATACCGTGTCACCGCCATGAAATGCCCCTCCTGTATAGCAAGAATACAGGTAGTGTATGCAGCCGCGCGGCAGGATGTGCGTACAGTCAAACGGGAAAATACGGTGCGAATTTGCCGAAAGCTTTGTACTGTACATCGTATCAGAAAAACACCGTCCACGGGAACTGGGCCGGGGGCTGTGCCTCAAAAGCCGCTTCGCCTTTCCCGTCCGGGAAGGACAGCCGGTACGACCAGAGCGCGCAGGTGCAGCGGCCACAGCGGCTGCCGTATTTTCCGTCGCCCAGCAGCGGCAGGCCGCGCGAGGCAAACTGGACGCGGATCTGGTGCGTGCGCCCCGTTTCGAGCCGGATGCGCGCAAGGCTCAGCCCGTCCTGTTCGGCAAGGATTTCATAGTGCAGTCGCGCCTGCTTCACGCCGCCGCGCTGCCGCCTGACCACGTAGGTCTTGTTTTTCGCCCGGTCGTGGAACAGCAGATCCTCCAGTGTCCCGGCCCTCTCTGCCGGACAGCCGGTCAGAACGGCGAGATACGTCTTCTGCATCTGCCCCTGTCCCATCGCCTGCGTCAGCCGTGCGGCCTCCTGCGCCGTCTTTGCGTAGACCATCACGCCGCCGACCGTCTGGTCGAGCCGGTGAACGGGGAAAATGTCACAGCCCAGCTGCTCGGAGAGCAGCTGGGGCATCGCCTCCGCCTGCGTGCCCTGCGCGGCTATGCCGATGGGCTTGACGCAGACAAGATAGCGCGCGGTTTCCTTCAGAATTTCAATCATATGCTTCGCCTCTCTTTTGGGGCTATTCTACCAGAAAAATACGCACTGCGCAACGGCTTGCAATCCGCGGAAACTCCCGGTATAATACACATGAATATAAGAAACGGAGCAAATATCATGACAACAGAGCAATACCGGAAGCGGTCAGGCTTTTCGATCTTCCTGTCCTTCTTCAAGCCCCACCGGGGGCTGTTTTTTCTCGACATGGCCTGCGCGCTGGTCGTGTCGATGATCGATCTGGCGTACCCCATCATCTCGCGCTACGCCATGCGCACGCTGCTGCCGCAGAGCGCGTACCGCACGTTCTTTACGATCATGCTGATCGTGCTGGCGGCCTATGCGCTGCGGTCGGTGCTGTATTTCATCATCACCTACTGGGGCCACACCTTCGGCATCCGCGTGGAGGCCGATATCCGCGCGGCCCTGTTCGGCCATATGCAGGAGCTGGGGTTTGAGTTCTTCGACCGCAACCGCACCGGCCAGCTGATGAGCCGCATGACGACCGACCTCTTTGAGATCACCGAGCTTGCCCACCACGGGCCGGAGGATCTGTTCATCTCGCTTGTGACCATCGTCGGCGCGCTGACCGTCATGGCAACGATCGAATGGCGGCTGGCGCTGGTCGTGGCGGTCATGATCCCGGTGTTTATCGCGATCATCGTCTCGCGCCGCAAGGCGATGCGCGAGGCCTCCCGCCGCGTGAAGAAAAAGACCGGCGCGATCAACGCCGACATCGAATCTGCCCTCTCCGGCATCCGCACGGCCAAGGCATTCGCCAACGAGCACGTCGAGGAAGAAAAATTCGACCGCTCGAACGACATTTACAAGACCTCCAAAAAGATGTTCCACCGGGAAATGGGCATTTTCATGGCCGTGATGGAGTTTTTCACAAGCTCCCTGTCCGTGGCCGTCGTGACTGTGGGCGGCCTGCTCATTATGAAGGGGCAGATGGATACGGTCGATCTTCTGACGTTTACGCTCTATATTGCGTCCTTTGTCAACCCCATCCGGAAGCTTGCGAACTTTACGGAGCTGTTTTCCAACGGCACGGCGGGCTTTGAGCGCTTTTTGGAGATCATGCGCACCGCGCCGGAGCTGCACGACGCGCCGGACGCGCTTGAGCTGACGCACGTGCGCGGCGAAATTGGAGTCGAGAACGTGAGCTTTTCCTATGAGGACGACCCGGAGGTCCTGCATGACGTGTCCCTGCACGTCCCGGCGGGCAAGACCGTCGCCATCGTCGGTCCCTCCGGCGGCGGCAAGAGCACGCTCTGCCAGCTCATTCCACGCTTTTACGACGTGACCGGCGGCTCGATCACCGTCGACGGCCATGACGTGCGCAGCGTCACGCAGGAGTCCCTGCGCCGCTCCATCGGCATCGTGCAGCAGGACGTGTTTCTGTTCGCCGATTCCATTCTGGAAAACATCCGCTACGGTAAGCCCGGCGCGACGATGGAGGAGATCGTGGAGGCGGCGAAGCGCGCGGAAATTTACGATGATATCATGGCCATGCCGCACGGCTTTGACACCTATGTCGGCGAACGCGGCACGCTCCTGTCCGGCGGACAGAAGCAGCGCATCTCCATCGCGCGCATTTTCCTTAAAAATCCGCCCATCCTCATCCTTGACGAGGCGACGAGCGCCCTTGACACGCTGACCGAGGCGAAGATCCAGCACGCGTTTGACGAGCTGGCAAAGAACCGCACCACGCTCATCATCGCGCACCGCCTGTCCACCATCCGCGCCGCAGGCGAGATCGTCGTCATTGCCGACGGCCGCATCGCCGAGCGCGGCACGAACGAGGAGCTTCTCAAAAAAGACGGCATCTACGCCAGCCTCTGCCGCACGCAAAACCTGCTGGCATAAAACTTCATGCGTGAGCACTGCACCACGAAAATGCGCAAATGCCGGTGCATGAAGTTTTTGTGCATCATTTCCGGTTGCCCCGCAGGGGCGAGAAAATGGCACATTTCTATAGCAAAAGCGCCCAGCCGCTTGCAGCGGCTGGGCTGTTTGTTTACTGCTCCATCAGGCCCACGCAGTCGTAATACGGTCTGGAGGCGATGAGGGCTTTGTTTTCCTTGAAGACATTGTGCATGAGCGTAATGACGGCATAATCGCACTGCGCCATGGCTTCGGCAAGGGAAAAATTGTGGTATCCCGCCACGTCGCCCCGAATATACGGCTCGCAGGCAAGAACCTCATAGCCGCGCGATTTCAGGATGTTCGCAAACAGGACGGACGGGCTTTCGCGCGTATCGTCGATGTTGGCCTTGAAGCTCATGCCGAGCACGGCGATCTTTGCGCCGGGCTTCACGTCGCGCGCGATGCGGTCCGCCGTCCAGGCGGGCTTGCCGTCGTTGACAAGACGGGCCTCGTAGATGAGCGGCGTGATATCCTCGAACTTTTCATGGATGAACCACGGGTCGACCGCGATGCAGTGTCCGCCGACGCCGACGCCGGGGGTATGCACATTCACTCTGGGGTGGCAGTTGGCAAGCTCGATGAGCTTGAACACGTCGATGCCGAGCCGGTCGCAGACCTTGCTGAGCTCGTTGGCATAGGCGATGTTGATGTCGCGGAACGTGTTTTCCGTCAGCTTGCACATCTCGGCGGTCAGATCGTCCGTCAGGCGGATCGTGCCGCCGGTGACGACCTTTTCATAGATTTCCTTGGCGAATTGCGCCGATTCCGGACGGTTCGAGCCGATGATGCGGTCATTCTCGCGCAGCTCGATGAGCATCCGGCCGGGGATGATGCGCTCCGGGCAGTGCGCCGTCATGAACTGCTCCGGCGCAAGGCCGGACGTTTCCGAGACGATCTTCTCCACCATGCGTGTGGAATAGGGAGGCGAGGTGGATTCGAGCACGCAGAGGTTCCCCGCGCGCAGGACGGAACCGACCTCCTTCGCGGCGGATTCGACGAAGCGCATATCGGACACGCGCTTGTGCTCCTCCGTCTCGCGGTAGGGCGTCTGGACGCAGATGATAAAGACGTCGGCAGGCTCCGGCTTCGTCGTGAAGTGCAGACGGCCGGTTGCCATGGCCTTCGTCATGGCGTCCTGTAAGCCGGGTTCTACGATATGGATATGGCCCGCGTTCAGCGTGTCCACGACGGTATCCTTCACGTCGAAGCCGCAGACCTCATAGCCCGCCAGCGTAAACGTGATAGCGGTGGGGAGGCCGATATAGCCGCAGCCCATGATCTCGATTTTTTTCATGCTATTTCGCTCCTTTGTATGCAAACATACAAGGATACTATATCCTATTTTTTACGCTTTTGCAAGCAGAGTCTGCACCATATCCGTCTTTTCCCACGGCAGATCAAGTTCCGCGCGGCCAAAGTGGCCGTAACCGGCGGTCTGACGGTAGATCGGGCGGCGCAGATCAAGCGTCTTGATGATCGCCGCCGGGCGCAGGTCAAAGCATTCACGCACAAGCTGGGCCAGCTTATCATCCGCGATCTTGCCGGTTCCATATGTCTCGACGAGAACGGAAACAGGGTGCGCCACGCCGATGGCGTAGGCCAGCTGCAGCTGGCAAGCGTCTGCCAAACCTGCTGCGACCAGATTTTTTGCGATATAGCGTGCCATGTACGCGCCGCTGCGGTCAACCTTTGTGGGGTCCTTGCCGGAGAACGCGCCGCCGCCGTGGGCCGCGTAGCCGCCGTAGGTGTCGACGATGATCTTGCGGCCCGTGAGGCCCGAATCACCCGTAGGCCCGCCGATGACGAAGCGGCCGGTCGGGTTCACGTAGTATTTTGTGTTCTCGTCCAGCAGGCGCGACGGCAGGTTCGGCTCGATGATCGTCTCAATAACGGCCTTGCGCAGATCGTCGATGGCGATGGAATCTGCGTGCTGGGTCGAGACGACAACGGTGTCGATGCGGGCGGGCAGTCCGTCGGGGCCGTATTCCACGGAGACCTGGCTCTTGCCGTCCGGGCGGAGCCACGGCAGAAGACCCGATTCCCGCGCGTGGGTCAGCGCCTTGGTGAGATTGTGCGCGTAGGCAATGGGCGCGGGCATGAGTTCCTTCGTCTGCGTGCAGGCGAAGCCGAACATCATGCCCTGATCGCCTGCGCCGGTCGTACCGTCGTCATACGCGTTGTCAACGCCCATGGCGATATCCGGGGACTGCCGCCCCATGGCGACCATGACATTGCAGCTGTGGCCGTCGAAGCCCATCTCGGGGCGGTCATAGCCCGCGTCGCAGATGGCCTTGCGGGCGATCTGGGCGATATCGATGCGGGCGGACGTGGTGATCTCGCCCATGACGAGCACCATGCCGGTCGTCGCCGCCGTCTCGCAGGCGACGCGGCCCATGGGATCCTGCTCGAGCACGGCGTCGAGTACGCTGTCGGAGACAAGGTCGCACAGCTTGTCGGGATGGCCCTGTGTAACGGACTCTGAAGTAAAGATTTTTCTGTTGTTCATATCTGATTCCTTTCCGGGCATAAAAAAGCGCCCTGCCCGAGGGGCAGAACGATATACGGTTCTCTCCCTCATCTTTCGATTCCTTCGCCGGATTTGGCACCTTGCATCCGCAGGTTGCCGGGTTTCATTGGGCCGTTCCCTCCACCACTCTTGATAAGGCTGTTCAGTTGTACCCTGATTATACAAAACCCGCCGGAAAAGTCAAGAGAAAAGTTTTGATTTCGGCAAAATTCCCGGTTTATCTCAGCGGGAACCCGCCCATACTCCATGCAGAACAGAATGTTTACATTTGCAGGGTAGATTTTTCCGCCCGGAGCCGGTATGATGAAACCTGAACATCAGGAGGGTGAACACTATGAAGGATCTTCGCAGACGGTTTGAACGCTTCTGCCTTAAAAACCGGGGCAAGGGCATTCCGAATCTCATGCTCGTCATTGCCATTGGAAATCTGGCGGTCTTTGCGCTCTCGTACATCGACCCCAGCAATATCGTCTACAGCTATCTCTGCTTCAGCCGCTCCGCCATTCTGCGCGGGCAGGTCTGGCGGCTGTTTTCGTACATCTTTACGTACCTGAACGACGTGCGGGGCGCGGGACTGCTGTTGGCGGCGGTGTCGCTGTTCTGCTATTATCAGTTCGGAAAGATCCTGGAGAGCTACTGGGGCACGTTCCGCTTCAATCTCTATTATCTGACCGGACTTGTGCTGACCGATCTGGCCGCAATGCTGCTCGGTGCCGGAGCGGACGCGACCGCGCTGAACCTCAGCCTGTTTCTCGCCGTCGCGACCATCGCGCCGGAGGCGAAGGTGCTGCTGTTCTTCTTCATCCCCATCAAGATGAAATACATGGCGTGGGTCTATCTCGGCTTCACGGTGCTGAACGTGTTCTCGTCCTTGCAGCTGGCCTCGTTCCTCTCGTTCTACTGGCTGCTGCCCGTCGTGCCGCTTTTGAACTACTTCCTCTTCTTCGGCAGCGACGTCAAAAACATCCTGCCCGACGCACTGCGCTACCGGCAGCGGAAGAATTACCGCACGACCACGACAAATGCCCGCCCGAACCCCAATTGGGCAGGCTCCTACCACTCCAAATCCGGCGAGAAGCCCTACCGGCATAAATGCACGGTCTGCGGCCGGACGGATACGGACTATCCGAACCTCGAATTCCGCTACTGCTCGAAGTGCAACGGCTATTACTGCTACTGCATCGATCACATCAACAATCATGTCCACATCACCACGCCCCCGGAGGGCGCGGAAAAGAAATAAAACGGAGGACTGTCATGAATGAAGTGCTGAACTGCCTGCTGACCCGCAGAAGCGTCAAGAAGTATCTTTCGCAGCCGGTCGAGAAGGAAAAGCTGGACGCCGTTCTGGAGGCCGGAACGTATGCCGCCTGCGGCATGGGCCGTCAGGCCGGGAAGATCGTCGTGCTGCAAAACCCGGATGATATCGCGCAGCTGGAAAAGATGAACGCCACGATTCTCGGAAACCCGGACGCGCACCCGTTCTACGGCGCGCCGGTCGTGTGCGTCGTGTTCGCGGACACGAATGTGAATACATGGGTCGAGGACGGCAGCCTTGTCATCGGCAATATGATGGCTGCCGCGCACAGCCTCGGCCTCGGCAGCTGCTGGATCCACCGGGCACGGCAGGAGTTTGAAAGCGCGGAGGGCAAGGCGCTGATGCGGAAATGGGGCGTGAGCGAGAATTACGCCGGCATCGGCCACTGCATCCTCGGCTACGCCGCGCAGGAGCCCGCCCCCGCAAAGCCCAGAAAGGCCGATTTCATTGTACGCGTTGATCGTAACCGATGATCCAATCGCCTGCGGTTACCAGCGGATCTTTTACCGCAGCTGTGCAGTTTGAAAAGCTTGAAATACACAAAGTATTCCTGCGCTTTCAAACTTTCATCTGCGGCAAAATCTCTCGCTGGTAACTCTTGTCGATCAAATTATCGGTTACTAAACCCCTTGCAAAATCGAAAAAACAGGCTTATACTGAAGAAAAAACAGGAGGGCACTGATATGAAATCCATCAAAAGCATCCTGAAGATCGCGGGCGCGGTCATGGCCGTGATCGGCACCGTGCTTGTCGTCGTCGGCTTCCTCGACGAGATCTGCGCAGGCGTCAAAAAGTTTGCCGCCTGCCGCGCACGCCGCGAGGAAATGAAGGATTACGCAGACTGACAGATCGAGCGAACGCCCCGAAGCAGCCGCTTCGGGGCGTTTCAGCGTGTCGAAAAAGTCTTTTCGCCCCGCTGAGGCAGTTTTTCGAACTTTAAAAAAGTTCGAAAAACAGGTTGATTGAACGAGAAGGGGGCTCTTTGCCCCCTTCACTCTTCCCCTGCTGCTCTGTCATCCGACTGCGCTTCATGGTTTTTTGACAGTATCAACGCCCCGAAGCTGCTGCTTCGGGGCGTTTTCTATGTGCCAAAGTTCCGGGGTTGCCCGGTCACAGCAGAAACAGCGCTTCGCGCACGACCTCGCCGACTGTGGGGTGGGGGAAGACGATCTTGTCCAGATGCTGCACGGGGAGCTTGGAATGCACCATCATGGCCGCGCCGTAGATGATCTCCGAGACATAGGAGCCGACCATATGGACGCCCACGACGCAGCGGTTTTTCCGGTCATAGAGCAGCTTGCAGAAGCCGGTTCCCTTCGGATTTTCTGCAAGATACCGGCCCGAGAGCGCCATCGGTGCCTTGACCACCTGCACGTCCAGTCCCTTTTCCCTTGCGCTCTGCTCCGTTTCGCCGACGCAGGCGACCTCCGGCGTGGTGTAGATCACGGAGGGGATGATGGAATAGTCGATCGCGTCCTTTTTGCCGAGCATATCGTTGACCGCGACCTCTGCCTCGCGATAGGCCGTGTGGGCCAGCATCAGCTTGCCATTGCAGTCGCCGACGGCCCAGACGCCGGGGACGTTCGTGCGCATCTGCCGGTCTGTCACGACTGCGCCGCGTTCGAGCGCAATGCCGAGCGCCTCCACATTCAGCCCCGTCACATCCGCCCGCCGTCCCGCCGACAGCAGCACGCGCCCGCAGGCGATCTCGTGCCGCCCGGAAGCGTCGGAATACACGACGCTCCGGTCTGTGACAGCCTCGACTCTGGCGTTCAGGCAGAAGTCCATGCCCTGCTTTTTGTACGTCCGCATCAGCAGCTCGCAGATCTCCGGGTCGGTGCTGCCCGCGATCTTGGGCATCATCTCAATGACCGTCACCTTCGTGCCGATGGACGCGAAATAGCACGCCATTTCCAGCCCGATCACGCCGCCGCCGATGCAGACGAGCGATTCCGGCTGCTCCGAAAGGGAAAGCAGCTCGCGGTTCGTCATAACAAAGCCGGAAGCAAGTCCTTCCCGCACACCGGGGATCGGCGGGATCACGGCGCTGGAGCCGGACGCCAGCACGAGCCGCGGCGCGGACAGTGTCTCGCCGCCTGCGGCGATCTCAAAGCGCTCCCCCGTTTTGCCGAGGATCCGGCCCTCGGCGGCGAAAACCGTCACGCCATGCGCCTTCATTGCCGCGCCCACACCCCGGACGAGCGTTCTGACCACGCCGTCCTTCCGCGCGACGACCTGCGCGTGGTCGATGGAGACGTTCTGCGCCGTCACGCCGTATTCCGCGCCGTGCAGCGCCGCCTGATACTGCTTGGCGCAGTAAAGAAGGCTCTTTGTCGGGATGCAGCCCTCGTTCAGACAGGTGCCGCCCAGCGCACGCTTTTCGATCAGCGCCGTCCGCAGCCCCGCCTTTCCCGCGCGTTCCGCGCAGAGATACCCGCCCGGGCCGCTGCCGATCACGATCAGTTCAAATTCCTGCATTTTAAATTCCTCCTGCCGCGTTTTTTCTTAGTTTAGCATGCCCGGCAGCAGATTTGAAATGCTTATTTGTGATGCGTGTATTCCGATTATGTCGTTTTGCGTTGTTTTTATTGTAAAACAGGGTACGTCACGCCGCACACGGTGACGGAGGCCAGCTCGTCCAGATCGATCAGCTGGGAGAACAGCCAGTTCTCCTTGCAGCGATCTGACTCATACGCTCCGGTTCCCGAATGGCTCATGGAGCCGTAGGTTCCGTAGGCGCTGTCTGTGTAGCCGTTTTCCTTGCTGGCAAGTTCGAAGCTTGTTCCGTCCTTCAGTGTAATGGAAACGGCACTATTTGTTTCCGGAACGCTCCAATTGCGTCCGTAGCGGCCTTCAAGCCGGAAGGAGATCGGCGTGATCGTTGCCGTCTGCCAGCAGTCGTACTGATCCTCGTATTCCGATTCGTCCAGCTTGATCACCAGCTCCTGTACCAGCTGATCCGGCACCGCAAGTTCAAACAGATCAACGGTCTTGTCCTGATACCACGCCTGAAACAGCAGTCGGTCGCCCGGTTCAATTTCTCCGCCGTTGTTCGTCAGAACCATATATGCCGTGCGTCCTTCCACCTGAATGATGTGCATCCCCATACCGCCAAGCTTCCATTCCAGACTATGATCTCCGCGGAAGTCAATGTTGTTGCGCACGTGCACCTGCAGCATCCGGGCCATCTCCTTCTCGTTGTCACTGGCCTCCGGCAATGCGGCAAGCGTCGCCGCGGCCTTGTCTGTCCGCGCATCAACGCGCATGACCGCAAGCACAGAATCCTTCGAGACGAGCATGGATTGGAGCGTAAACACGAAATTCTCCGTCGTGGCCGATACGCCCGTATCCGCCAAATCGGCAGTGTCGGGCACCTGCATCGTGCCCTCGGCGATCATGGCCTGCTCTTCCTCGGTGTACGCCGGCTGTGTGATATCCGTAGTCGTATTTTCGTCGTAGCTGGTCACGTGCTCCTTGACCAGCGCGGCTTTTTCGCCGAACAGCTGGTCGAACCAGCCGAAGGAGTGCGCCGCGAACGCACTGCCGCACAAAAGCGCCGCGATTGCCGCCGCGATCAGCACCGTCCGGACAGGCCGTGCGGGCTTCCGCTTCGTTTCTTTGATTTTTCCCATCGTCTTGCTCAAAATCCGCGCACCCTCGCCGTCCTGCATCGGGGGCAGCGGAATCTCCTGCTCCGGCGCATAGCGCATGAGCTCATCCCACGTCGTTTTCACAAAACAGACCTCCTTTTTCCAAAGCCTCGCGCAGCGTCCGCCGTCCGCGCATCAGGCGCGAACGCACGGTCGACGCGTTCAAATGTAAGTCCTCCGCGATCTGCGCAGCTGTCTGCGACAGATCGTAAAACCGGTAAAATATTTCCCGGTCCTCGTCCGGCAGGGCGCGCATGGCCTGCGCAATGGCCGCGCAGCGCTCCTGTTCCACCATCTGCTCCCAGAGCCGGTCGAGCGTGATGAGCGTATCGTCCTCCAGCGGAAGATAGACGTTCTGCCTGCGCATGGCCTCCGCCGTCCGGTTCCGCGCCACCGCGCCGAGCCATGGCCGCAGCTGTCCGCGCTCGATGCGTGCCGCGCCGTTCCAGAGCGCGAAGAACACGTCCGAGGCGATCTCCTCATGGTCCTCCGGCGTCAGAACGCCGCGGCTGCGGTTGCGGATGATGGCCAGAACGTATGCGCCGTACTGCGCGACCGCCTGCTCCAGCGCACCCGTGCGCTGCTTTTGCAGCTGCCGCAGCAGCTCCTTTTCGTCCAAGCCGCATTCCTCCTTTTGTAACCGCTGATCGGTTACTTGCATTGTGTTCAGCATACTGACGTCTATCATGTCGGGTGTTTGGCCGATTTTGTTGCAGCCGCACGGAAATTTTCCCTGTTTCCCCAGAGTTCTTGCTTTTTCTGCCTGCGGCTGGTATGATAAAGCTATGAAGAAAAGAGTTGCTTACTATGTCAGCCGGAAGAATCCGCTTATCTGGCTGGCTGCGCTGGTCATGCTGGCCTCGGCAGCGCTTCGCATCGCAAATGTCTGCGGGAAAGGCGCAGACGCAAAGACGGTGTGGTTTTTAGTCGTGCTGCCGGTCGTGGGCTGTGTGTTCTATGTGCTGAATATCCTGTGCAATGGCAGCGACCGGTTCTACCGCTCCTCCGTGCCCGTCATTCTGCTTGCGATCTATTACGGCATCAAGATCACGCTCGTCTCACCGTATCTGTGGCTGACGTTCATGTTCTGGATCGCCTATCTCGCCATCGCCGCGTTTTACGCCGTGACCGTCTCCGGCCACATCAAAAGCACGATCCCGCTGCTTCTGCTGCTGATCGCTGCGCTCGGCATTCTGGTCGGGATGCACGAGAAGGAATTCACGCGGGAAAACTGGCCGCAGCTGCGGCAGATTTTGCCTGATATGCTGTTCCTGCTTGCCGGGATTCTGACGCTGCTCGGCGCGAAGGTCTATCTCGACGGCGCGTATCACCCCACTTGGGGTGACCGGCCAGACGGCCGCAGGCTGCGCACGCTCGACCCGATGGCGGTCGTAGCCAATTATATCATGCCGACGCGCATCGGATCGTCCAATTTCATCCGCGAGTCCGTTGACATCGGCCCGATGGAGCGCTATATCCGCGAAAAGCGCAAGCAGGGCTTTACGAATCTCGGCGTGACGCACGTATTTCTGGCTGCCTATGTCCAGTGCGTGGCGAAATACCCGGCGCTCAACCGCTTCCTGTCCGGGCAGCAGGTCTATTCGCGCGACGACGATATCCAGTTC
>OJKC01000873.1_pt1 | contig 21710 bp, 16 predicted proteins | sample 1596401 | NCBI WGS metagenome assembly OJKC01 (sample SAMEA4350162, study PRJEB24818) | metagenome | biome: human; feature: gut; material: faeces | place: Denmark | collected 2013-09 | reverse complement strand
AACTTGCGATAGCGGCTTAACTTGTTCATGATCAATGATTATTTTGTCTGTTTCTGCAAATATAAGCATTTTATCCGCTTATGCAACTTATAATCAGGGATTTAATTTATAGAAGTCCCCTTAATAATAAAAAATGCAGGAAGACTGCTTTCATTACGCTCAAAATTATATATTATTTCCCTAATTCAATCATAAAAATTCAACTTTAACAAATAAAACACAACTTTTTAACATAAAAATAAAATCTTTGTAACCATTCCCCGACCCGCGATCTTAATGTTCTGCTTTTCTAATCAATATGTTACATTTCCAAATATGGATTATATTTGCACATTTTGATTCGGAACCGTATCGAACCCCCCAAAAGGCTCTTCCGAGGCCCTGCCGGACATATATCCGGCCGCCGCAGCCGGAAAATGCCCCATGCGCTACTCTCCGCCGCCGCCATTCCGCTCCATTACGAAAGCGGAACAGCGTTTGCGTATTTCACCGATAATGATTACCTTTGCAAATTGCAGCCGCACGGTTGACGGTCGGCGCAAACCCGACTCCGTGACGGCGCGCGCCAAAGGCCATACGCATGACAACGACATATCGAAATAGCAACATGAAACATCTGTTAGAGAAGCTGCGCGCAAGATTCAATGCCGCAACCGACAAGCACGACGCCGAAATGCCCGTCACGATGAAGAACTACATCCTCCTGCTGGCGGGATTCGTCGTCATAATAATAGGTATGGTCCTCATGTGCGGCGGCGGGAGCGACTCGCCCGACGAGTTCAATTACGCGATGTTCTCGTGGCGCAGGATCACACTCGCCCCGATACTCGTGGTGGGAGGCTTCGCATTCGAGATATACGCCCTGATCAAACGCTTCTGACACGCCTGCCGGAACCCGCAGACGAACCCTGCGGCATGACCGGCATGCACCCATCCGGCGCCGCCGGCACACGGCGCCACGCGACACGACCGTACAAATGAATAAACCCCATACAAAACCATGTCAATAATCGACGCCATTCTTCTCGGTGCGGTTCAGGGCCTCACCGAGTTTCTGCCCGTATCGAGCAGCGGACACCTCCAGATAGCGAAGGAACTGCTCGGCATAGAGATGGAGAACAACGTCACGTTCGACCTCTCGCTCCACGTAGCCACCGTCCTCAGCACCATCGTAGTGCTGTGGGGAACTATCAAGCACCTCTTCACGGGGCTGTTCTCCAAACCCTACAACGACGATCAGCGGTATATCGTCAAGATCATCATCTCGATGGTTCCCGTGGGAATCGTCGGCCTCCTATTCATTGACTACATCGAGGCCGCCTTCGCCTCGCTTACAGTGGTGGGAGCCATGCTGCTGCTCACGGCCGTGCTGCTCGCATTCGCATACTACGCCAAGCCCCGCGCCAAGAAGGAGATATCGTACCGCGACGCCTTCATCATCGGCTTGGCACAGGCTGCGGCCACCATGCCGGGACTGTCGCGCTCGGGTACGACAATAGCCACGGGCCTGCTGCTCGGAAACCGAAAGGACGAGATGGCGCAGTTCTCGTTCCTCATGGTGCTGCCCCCGATTCTGGGCAACGCCCTGCTCGACCTCATGAAGGGCGACTTCGGCGGCAGCGTCGAGACCCTGCCCCTCGTGGCCGGATTCCTCTCCTCGTTCTTGGTGGGATGCGCCGCCTGCAAGTTCATGATCGAGATCGTCAAACGCGGCAAACTCATATATTTCGCCATATACTGCGCCGTCATAGGCGCCATAACCCTCATAGGATCATTCGCATAACACCTGCATGGAACAGACTCTCGACCTTGACGGAGTGGACTTCGCCGAAGGCTATGTCGCCGTCATCGACAAACCGTTGCGCTGGACCTCGGCCGACGTGGTACGCAAGATAAAGTTCACGCTCAACAAGAAGGGCTACAAGAAGATCAAGGTAGGGCACGCCGGTACGCTCGACCCTTTGGCCACGGGCGTGCTTATAGTATGCATAGGGCGCGCCACAAAGATGGTCGACACGTTTCAGGCCGAGGAGAAGGAGTACACGGCCTCGCTGGAGCTGGGGGCCACAACCCCGAGCTTCGACATGGAGCACCCCGTCGACCGCCGCTACCCGTACGAGCACATCACGCGCGAGGCGGCATGCGAGGCACTGCAGCGGCTCACGGGCGAAAGGCTCCAGATGCCGCCCGTATACTCGGCCAAGAAGATCGACGGCGTGCGCGCCTACGAGATGGCCCGCGCGGGCGAGGAGGCTCCCGTACGCAAGGCGCTGATCAACATATACGAACTGGAGATGACGCGTTTCGAACTTCCGTACATGGACATACGCGTGCGCTGCAGCCGCGGAACATATATCCGCTCGCTCGCCGCCGAAATAGGCGAGGAACTCCGCAGCGGCGCCTACCTTACGGCCCTGCGCCGCACGCGCAGCGGCGGATTCAGGGTGGAAGATGCGCTGAATCTCGATTTTTTTCTCGAAAAGCTGTCACAATGTGAAACAAAATTCGGAAAATAACGTAGTATATTTTGATATGTGTGTCTTTCCGGACATTGTAAAGTCATAAAATCATGAAGCTGTCTCAATACGGATACGATTTCACGCCCGACATGCTGGCCAAATACCCCGCCGAAAACCGCGACGAGGCGCGTCTGATGGTGGTAAACCGAGCCACGGGCCAGATCGAACATCGAATTTTCAAGGATATAATCGACTATTTCGAGGAGAAGGATGTCTTCGTCTTCAACGACACGAAGGTATTCCCTGCACGCCTCTACGGAAACAAGGAGAAGACGGGCGCCGAGATCGAGATCTTCCTGCTGCGCGAGCTCAACCGCGAGCTGCGTCTGTGGGACGTTCTGGTTGATCCGGCCCGAAAGATACGAATAGGAAACAAGCTCTACTTCGGCGACGACGACATGATGGGCGCCGAGGTGATCGACAACACCACCTCGCGCGGCCGTACGCTGCGCTTCCTCTTCGACGGCTCGTACGACGAGTTCAAGGCGGCGCTATACCATCTGGGCGAGACGCCCCTGCCGCGATGGGTGCGCGAGAAGGTCGAGCCCGAGGATGCCGAGCGCTACCAGACCATATTCGCCAAGCACGAAGGCGCCGTGGCCGCGCCTACGGCCGGAATGCACTTCTCGAAGCACCTGCTCAAGCGTATGGAGATCAAGGGCATCGACTCGGCCTTCATCACGCTGCACGCAGGTTTGGGCAACTTCCGCACCGTAGATGTCGAGGATCTCTCGAAGCACAAGATGGACTCCGAGCAGTTCTTCGTCACCGAAGAGGCCGCCGAGAAGGTCAACGAGGCCAAACGCACACACCACAAGGTCGTGATCATCGGAACGACGGTGATGCGTACGGTCGAGACGGCCGTCTCGACAAACGGCATGATCAAGCCGATGGAGGGGTGGACCAACAAGTTCATCTTCGCTCCCTACGACTTCACCGTGGGCGACGCCATGGTATCGAATTTCCAGCTTCCCTACTCGACCCAGCTGATGATGGTCGCGGCCTTCGGCGGCTATGACCTCATAATGAACGCATACAAGGTCGCCAAGGAGGAGGGTTACCGTTTCGGCACTTACGGCGACGCCATGCTGATTCTTTAGAAAAAAATTCGTATCTTTGCAAAGAATGTAAATTACCCCCAAAAGTTATGGCTTCACGCAAGATACTTTACGTATGTCAGGAGATCATGCCCTACTTGCCGGAGAGCGAACTTTCGGGTCTGAGCCGCCGCCTCGCCCAAGCGATGCAGGAGCGCGGCAACGAGATCCGCACGTTCATGCCCCGCTACGGGTGCATCAACGAGCGGCGCAACCAGCTGCATGAGGTGATACGCCTCTCGGGCATGAACCTCATCATCGACGACAACGACCACCAGCTCATAATCAAGGTGGCATCCATACCCTCGGCACGCATACAGATCTATTTCATCGACAACGACGACTACTTCGCCCGCAAGGCCGTCCTGCTCGACGCCGACGGCAAGGCCTTCGCCGACAACGACGAAAGGGCCATATTCTTTGCACGCGGCGTGCTGGAGACGGTGCGCAAGCTCAACTGGGCGCCAACCGTCGTGCACTGCATGGGCTGGATGTCGGCCGTAGTTCCAATATACCTGAAAAAGGTATTCAACGACGACCCGCTGTTCCGTGACGTGAAGATCGTGGTGACGCTGGCCGACGACCGTTTCGACGAGCCGCTCGACGCACAGTTCGCCGAAAAGATAGCCAACGAGGGGGTAAAGGATGAAAAACTATCTATTCTGTCAAACCCGTCATACGAAAATCTCTATCGTTTCGTTATTGATTATGCCGACGGCATAACCGTCGCTTCGCCCAAGGCTTCGCCGGAACTTGTCGAGTATGCCCGCCAGAGCGGCAAACCCGTACTCGAATACCGCGAGCCCGACGAAGAGGACTTTTTCGACAATTACAACAGATTCTATGAAGAACTGCAATAGTTTACGCCGCATCTTCTTCGCCGCAGCCATTCTGGCCGTGGCGGCTACGGCTACTCTCGGCGGCTGTACCACCACCGCCGACTACACCCTCGGCGAGGAACTCGCCCCCGGAAACCAGCAGATGAAGATGCGCTACCGCATATACAGCGGCGGCATACTCACCGAGGCCGACCAGAAGGATACACCGTGCAAGATATTCGAGACGCGGTTGTACCGTACCGACTCGCTGATCTCCTCGTCGCTGGGAACGCTCTACCTCGGCCTGCAGAACGACAGCCGTTTCGGCCTGCGCCGCATGGCCTTCTCAAGCCAGTTCACATTCCTCCGGGGTGTTGTCGATACCGTCGGATTCGGATTCCGCCCCGTCTACGACTCGGCCCTGTTCCGATTCAAGGTCGACACCTTCGCCGGTGACTCCACAAAGCCCGTAAAGTACAACGTCTATGCGCTGACGTCGGATCTGGTAAACGAGGAGTCGGAGGACTCGACATTCTATATCTCGTATGACGCCCGCAAGGCCGGACATATCGCCGACGACGCACAGCCCATCTTCACCTTCAACTTCCCCGACCCCGACAAGGGCGTATATCCCTCGTCGACGTCGGTGCGCATGAGCGAGACGCCCCTCACGCGCGAGTTCATAAACAGAATATGGTGCATCAACACCGAGGACAGCGACTGGGACGGCATGGCCACGCACAACATCGAGGCATACAGTACCGACTCGGCATTCATACATACGTTCAAGGGCCTCTACGTCGAGCCTGCCGAGGAAACTATAGCCGAGGGTGAAGGGTCGCTTGCGGCATTCGACCCCACGGCTACGGGATTCGAGCTTCTGGGACGTACGCGCAACCAAGGCGCCGATGCCGACATCATGGCCGACACGCTGGACTACATATACTATTTCAAGCTGGAGAGCGCCACCCGCGGCAATGTCAGCGCCAACAGCGTCAAGTTCGACTACACGAATGCCGACTTCGCCGCAATCCCCATCGAGGAGAGCGTGGCTGACCGCCCGCAGGTCGAGCTGGGATATGTCGACGGCTGCGGCGGCGTCCTCACCGAACTCAAGTTCACGGATGAGTTCCTCGCCTCGCTGCGAAACATACACAGCGGCGATGACGAGTACGTCTCGGCGGCAATCAATCAGGCCAGCCTGAGCATATACTTCGAGAAGTCGGATTACGACTACACCAAACTCGACCCCATAGCGATGGCCGAGGCTTACGAGACGGCTATGCCGCGACTGGGCATGTATACGAACTACAAGAAACTCACCCCCGTGGCCGACTACTGGTACACACAGGAGACATCGGGAACGTCGCTCGCATACGACGGATATATAAACCGAAGTCTGGGGTGCTACAAGATGAACATATCGTCCTACATACAGACCATCGTCAACGAGGTGCTGAAACTCGAACCCGACAGCAGCGGCAAGATCGACTACTCGAAGGTCAACGGTACGACGATATATCTCGGCCCCACGGCCTACGACCAATACACGTTCAACCGTTCGGTTGTGCAGGGCGGCGACTACACGATAAATCCCGCAAGCATACGCCTCGAACTGACATATACACTCGTCAAATAGAGTAATGATACCGAATACGGCAAACCTAAGTTTTACGGCTTAGGTTTTGTCGTCTTAAACCAACAAAGAAACAAATGCAGGAAAACTTAGTTATAGTAGAGTCTCCGGCCAAAGCCAAAACAATAGAGAAATTTCTCGGCAAGGACTATGTCGTCAAGTCGAGTTTCGGGCATATCCGCGACTTGTCGAAGAAGGGACTCGGTATAGATATCGACGCGCACTTCGCCCCCGACTACGAGATACTGCCCGACAAGCGCAAAGTCGTGGACGAGCTGTCGAAACTATCGAAGAGTGTCGATACCGTATGGCTGGCATCCGATGAAGACCGCGAGGGAGAGGCCATAGCGTGGCATCTGGCCGAGGTTCTCGACCTGCCCGTAGACAAGACCAAGCGTATCGTCTTCCACGAGATCACCAAGCCCGCCATACTGCACGCCATCGAGACGCCGCGAACCATAGACATGAATCTGGTCAACGCCCAGCAGGCACGCCGCGTACTAGACCGCATCGTGGGCTTCGAGCTCTCGCCCGTACTGTGGAAGAAGGTCAAGCCGTCGCTCTCGGCAGGCCGCGTGCAGAGTGTGGCCGTACGCCTTATCGTGGAGCGCGAGCGCGAGATCATAGCCTTCCACTCGACACCATACTACCGTGTCGTGGCACAGTTCTACCGTACGGACGACCAGACCAAGACCCTCTTCAAGGCCGAGCTGGGCACGCGTTTCGAGACCAAGGAGCAGGCCGAGGAGTTCCTCCGCAAGAGCATCGGCGCCGCATACACCGTAACCAAGGTCGAGGAGAAGCCGGCAAAGCGTTATCCCGCCGCGCCCTTCACAACCTCGACGCTGCAGCAGGAGGCGGGCCGCAAACTCGGGATGTCGGTAGCGCAGACAATGTCCGTGGCGCAGCACCTCTACGAGCAGGGACTCATCACATACATGCGTACCGACTCGGTGAACCTCTCGCAGCAGGCCATAGCCCAATGCAAGACGGAGATCACGTCGCTCTTCGGCGAGAAATACTCGGCGGCGCACAACTACAAGACCAAGACCAAAGGGGCACAGGAGGCCCACGAGGCGATACGTCCGTCATATATCGACCGCATGCATATCGAGGGGACACCGGCCGAGAAGCGTCTCTATGAGTTGATCTGGAAGCGCACGGTAGCATCACAGATGGTTCCCGCGGACATCGACCGCACGACGATAGCCATCGGCGTGGACGGCACGCAGTGGCAATATGGTGCAACGGGAGAGGTCATACGCTTCGACGGATTCCTGCGTCTCTACTCCGAGTCGACAGACGATGAGACCTCGGAGAGCAGCGAAGCCGCCCTGCCCAAACTCGTCGAGGGCGAGAAGGTGACGGCTACGCAGGTGACGGCTACGGAGCGTTTCACGGCGCCGCCGGCACGTTATAACGAGGCTTCGCTCGTGAAGAAGCTCGAGGAGCTGGGCATAGGCCGCCCGTCGACATACGCCCCCACGATCACCACGATCATAAACCGCGGATATGTGGTCAAGCAGAACCGCGAGGAGCAGCGCCGCGCCTATACGCAGCTGACGCTCGGCGCACAGGGCCGCATCACGGAGAAGAACCTTACGGAGAGTTTCGGCAAGGAGAAAAACCGTCTCTCGCCCACGGATATAGGCATGGTGGTGAATGACTATCTCGAGTCGCAGTTCTCGCAGATCATGGACTACAACTTCACGGCCAACGTCGAGAAGGAGTTCGACCGCATAGCCGACGGCAAGATAACGTGGAGCCAGATGATAGAGGATTTCTACGGGCCCTTCCACAAGATGGTAGACAAGGCCATCGGCACGCAGAACGACAAGAGCGCACAGGTGCGCATCCTCGGCACCGACCCCGCAACGGGACATACCGTCAAGGCACGCATCGGACGTTACGGCCCGATGGTCGAGATCGAGGGCGCCGAGGGCGAGAAGAGCCGTTTCGCCTCGCTCAAGAAGGGGCAGCTCATAGCTTCGATCACACTCGACGAGGCACTGGAGCTCTTCGCACTGCCACGCAATCTGGGCAAGTACGAGGGTGAGGATCTGATCGTCGGCATAGGTCGATATGGTGCATACGTACGCTATGGCAAGTCGTTCGTATCGCTGGCCAAGGGCGACGACCCCTACACCATAGGTTACGACCGTGCCGTGGAACTCATCGAGCAGCACAAGGCCGCAGCGGCTGCGGCAGCCGTACCGCTCAAGACCTTCACGGAGGATGCCGACATGCTCATCAAGAACGGCCCCTACGGCGCATACATAGCCTATAAGGGGAAGAACTACCGCATGCCCCACGGCCGCAAGCCCGAGGATATGACATACGAGGAGTGCCTCGAGGCGGTAAAGAATTCGAAGAGCACGAAAGGCTCAAGGAAAAAGTAAGCGCACACGGGCCAAAGGCCGCCAGCGTAATACAGCACAAATAACGCACACACAACCAAAACCAAAACGTATATGAAGAAATTATCGATGCTCTTTACAGCGATTCTGGCCTGCGCCGCAGTCACGGCGACGGCACAGGACGAGCAAAAGGCCCCCGAGGGCTACAAGTTCACCGACACGAAGACGGTGCAGACGGTGCCCATCACCAACCAATATCGCAGCGGCACCTGCTGGTGCTTCTCGACCATATCGTTCCTCGAGGAGGAGATCCTGCGGGCCGGCGGCCCGCAGGTCAAGCTCTCGGAGATGTGGGTCGTACGTAACATCTACTTCGAGAAGGCCGTCAAGTACGTGCGCCTGCACGGCTCTCTGAACTTTGCCGTCGGCGGTGCCGCACATGACGTAACGCACGCCATCGAGCAGTACGGCATCGTTCCGCAGGAGGTATACAAGGGTCTCAACTACGGCACCGAGCTGCCCGAGTTCGGCGAGATAGACGAGGTGCTCAAGGCATACGTCGACGCCATCCTCAAGAACAAGAACGGCAAGCTCACCCCCGCATGGCAGGATGGACTCAACGCCATACTGGATGCATATTTCGGCCCGCGCCCCGAGACCTTCACTTACGAGGGCAAGGAGTACACGCCCAAGAGCTTCGCCGAGTCGCTGCCCATCAAGATGAGCGACTACATCGAGTTCGGTTCGTTCACACACCACCCCTTCTACAAGCCCTTCGTTATCGAGGTTCCCGACAACTGGCTCTGGGGTGAGGTTTACAACGTGCCTCTGGATGAGATGATGCAGATCGTCGACGCTGCCATCGCCGAGGGTCACCCCGTAGCTTGGGGTACCGACGTCAGCGAGAAGGGCTTCGTCGGCAGCAAGGCCATCGGCGTCATTCCCGAGGTTGCCGAGAAGAATATGGTAGGTTCGGATGCCGAGAAGTGGGGCAAGCTCTCGTCGGCCGAGAAGGAGGCCCGCATATACAGCCTCAACGAGCCAGTCAAGGAGATGACCATCACGCAGGAGATGCGCCAAACAGCATTCGACAACTATGAGACCACCGACGACCACGGAATGGTCATCGTAGGTACGGCCGTAGACCAGAACGGATCGCCCTTCTACAAGGTCCAGAATTCGTGGGGCGTACGTCCTCCCTATGACGGTTTCTACTACTTCTCGCGTCCCTTCGTCGAGTACAAGACGATGGATATCATGGTAAACAAGAACGTTGTTCCCAAGGAGATCCTCAAGAAGATCGGCGTGAAGTAATCCATACCGACGCTCTGTAACGTCTGCGGGCGGATGAACAGAAATTCATCCGCCCGCATTTTTTACCTGCACCTGGCGAGGATCAAGCGCCCGATATCTGATAAAAGGCAAAGTGCCACACGCGGCACGCGCCGCCCGGGCGGATGCCATAAGATAGATAATATGACGACGGATAAATAATGGGGATACAGTCTGAGGTCGCACCGCGCTACTCCATACGTTCGTATCGCTGCGCCGCAATCATACGGCGGAACTGGCGCAGCTGGAAGAAGAGCAACACCGATGCCAGCACGATAGAGAAGCAGTCGGCGATAGGCATCGTGTACCACACACCGTCCACGCCCCACATATCGGGCAGGATGAGCAGCAGCGGTATGACGAAGAGCAGCTGTCGCGTCAACGAGAGAAGTATTGCACGTTTGGCCTTGCCGATGAACTGGAAGAAGTTGCCCACGACGATCTGGAAGCCTACGAGAGGATAGAGCATCATGATGATCTTGATGCCGTGCGCCGCGGCATCGATCAGGGCCGTAGCCTCACCGCTGCCGTCCTCGCTCACGAAGAGGTGCACCACCGCATAGGGGAAGAACTCGCTTACGATGAATCCCATCGTCGTGATTCCCATGGCCCACCCTATGGTCATACCCAGCACCTTGATCACACGGTCGTACTTCTCGGCGCCGTAATTGTATCCGACGATGGGCTGCATGCCTTGATTCAGACCCATCACCACCATCACGAAGAGGAACGCCACGCGGTTGACGATACCGTAAGCACCGATATTAAGGTCACCGCCGTGCGTACGCAGAGCGTTGTTTATGAGGATTACGACCACGCAGGCGCACGACTGTATGAAGAATGGCGCCATGCCGATGCCGATGATATTCTTGATTATGTCCCACTTGAATCGGAATATTCCCTTGCGGAAACGCAGGAAGCTGTCGGGACGCGTAAAGTGTACGATCTGTATCGAGAGCGACACCAGCTGGGCTATGACCGTAGCCAGCGCCGAGCCCTTGATTCCCCACTTGAAGACGAAGATGAAGAGGGCCGCCAGTACGACATTCACACCCACCGACACCAGCATCACCGACATCGACTTGCGGGGGTATCCCGAGACGCGCAGCTGGTTGTTCAGACCCAGATATAGGTGTGTCACCACGTTACCCATCAATATGACACTCATGAAGTCGCGGGCGTAGCCGATAGTATTCTCGCTCGCGCCGAATAGGTAGAGCAGGTCGTCCAGAAAATAGAGTCCGAGTATCATGAAGATGATACCCATCGAGACATTGAGCAGCACCACATTGCCGAGGATCATCTCGGCGGCGGGTTTGTTTCCCTGCCCCAGACGTATCGATGTCAGGGCCGCAGATCCCGCACCCACCATGGCTCCGAAGGCCGCCGCAAGGTTCATCAGCGGCATCGTCAGCGCCAGACCCGATATGGCCATAGGACCGACACCATGGCCTATGAATATGCTGTCGATCATGTTGTAGAGCGACGACGAGACCATGGCTATGATGGAGGGCATCGCATAGCGCTTGAGCAGCGATGCCAGATTGTCAGTACCTAACGATAGAGGGGAATCCTGTTCTTTCATCGCTGCAAAATTACAAATTTTTAATTATATATCAACGATTATTGCCCCAAAACCGACCGCAGGCGACAACAGCCGACCTTTCGGCCACCGCCGCGCGGCTCAGATCGAGTAAACGATAATATGGCCGTCGGGCGTGATCATCATCCGCATATCGACAGTAACAGCCCCCATGACATTCCCTGCCACATTCCCCGCGACATTATCTTCAGTTTTCCCGCTCCCTGCCACATTTCCCGCAGCATTACCTTCAGTACACCCTTCCCCAGCCGCATTCCCCGCAGCATCCACAGCGACAGTGCCGCGTATGGTCCCGCGGGCGAAATCGACACTCCCGACCGCAAGGTCGCGCAGCAGATCCATACCCCTGCGGCCGTACATCTTGTAGAGGCACTCCTTGGCGCACCACACCGCCGCCGCAAGTCTCTTATCCTCCGACAAGGCCCTCTCCCGCGCCGACAGGAAGCGCGGCGCCGCCTTCATAAAGTCCCTGTCAAGACGCTCCATATCGACACCGCATAAACGGTCCGACAACGCCACGGCAACCATATCACGACAATGCGAGACGCTTATGCGCAGATCGGGATGCGAGACAAGACGGGGTGCTCCCGAGGCGTCATACTCCACGCGTACATCTCGTCCCAGATATCCGTACAGCAAGGCCCGCCACGCCAGATACTCGCGTCGGCGGTGCTCCGAAACAAAGGCGGCGACCGCATGCAGATCATCCTCGCGCGCCGTCGCCGTCAGCACCGCCTCCGAGGCTATCGGCCCCGTAAGCAATACCCTCAGGGCTTTATCCTTCACTTCCGCCATCGTTCACAACAACCTTTACCTTGTCGACGCGGCGGCCCTCCATCTTCTCCACCGTCAGCCGCACGCCGTGCGTCTCGACCGTGTCTCCCTTGCGCAGAAGGTCGCGCTTGAGCTCCAGCATCAACCCCGCCAAAGTCTCGGCACGCCCCTGAACGTCGGCCAGAGCGTCGTCATCCATGTCGAGCACACGCTCGAAGTCGACGATATGGGTCTTGCCGTCGAAGAGGTATGTATTGGCATTGATGCGGTGGTAGAATGTCTCCTCCGAGTCACTCTCGTCGGTGATCTCGCCCACGACCTCCTCGAGGATATCCTCCAGCGACACGAGACCCTGCGTGGCGCCGTACTCGTCAACCACGATCGCTATGTGTATCTTGTTCTCCTGAAAATCACGCAACAGATCGTCGATCTTCTTGTGCTTGGGTACGAAATATATCTTGCGCAGCAGTTTCTGCCACTCGAAATCCTTGCCGCGGTTGATATAAGGCAGCAGATCCTTCACGTAGAGCGCACCCTTGATGTCGTCCAGATCCTCGTCATAGACCGGTATGCGCGAATATCCCGAATCGATGATCTCACGCTTCACCTCGTCGTAGTCCACACTCATGTCGAGCGCCATGATGTCGATACGCGGGCGCATGATCTCCTCGACCTCCGTATTGACCAGATTGACTATGCCCGAGAGCATTTTGTGCTCCTCGTTCGAGGAAGTGCGCGTCAAGTCGACCGCATCGGCCAGATCCTCCATCGAGATCTCGACATTGTGCGTTGTCAGACGGCTCAGACGGCCGCCCGTGCGTATGAGCACGTATGCCGCAGGATAACTCAGCCAGCTGAATACCTTGATCGGATATGCCACCGCGCGCGCGAACTTCAAAGGAGCCGTCTGCGCCAGCACCTTCGGCAGAATCTCGCCGAAGAGCAGCAGCAGGAACGTCACAAGCACCGTCTTGAAGAGAAACTCGAAACGGGCGAAGTGCCACAGCGAACTCATCACGTTCGACGAGAGTATTACGATACAGATATTGACCAGATTGTTCGTCACGAGGATCGTCGCCAACAGACGGTCGACATTCGACAGCAGCGAGACGATCAGCCCGTCACGCGAGTCGGAACTCTGCGACATGCGTTGCAGCTCCTTGGGCGTGAGCGAGAAGAATGCCACCTCCGACCCCGAAACCAGAGCCGATATGGTCAGCAGAATCAACGTAAGAACAAGCATTACGCCCACTTCGGGCGTAAAACCAAGATATATGACAGCTGTCGAGTCCAAAAATTCAAATATTTAAGTTCATGCCGCGGCCGCAAATCCTCATGCAACGGCCGTCGGTCAGGCGTTCCGCCATATCCAGACAGTACCGCCATTAAAATATCGCCGCAATTGCCGTAACCATGCCGCGCCATTCAAAACAAGTCGCTGCGGCTGCCGCACAGTATCCTGCAAAACGTCGTTCTCTCACACATTGTCACCCGCACATGCGATCGCCGTCCACACATAATCGCCCACACACATAATCATCCGATCACATTACCATCCCACTCTCATGATAACCATCCTCACATGATCGACACCTTGTCCAACACCTACATTTGTCGGCCACTCATCCGGCCCCTCACATTGTCAGCCACTCATCCGGCCACTTCTTGCATTGTTAGCCCACCCCCAATCGGCCCCTCGCATTGAAAGACCACTCATCCGGCCACCTCTTGCATTGTTAGCCAACCCCCAATCGGCCACCTCGCATTGCCGGCCCCTTATCGGGCCCCGGGGTTAGAACAGGGGTGTGTCGTACGTCTTCTTCGTATCGTCACCCTGCTCCGCACGGTCGTCACGCAGAACCTCCTTGCGGCGCGTGACACCGTCATTCTGCTCGATGACGAACATCACATTGCGGCGTTTGAAGGCCGGGGTACGTATGTCGGCCTCTATATTGTTGTATTTCGACGGTTTGCGATCCAGCACCGCAGGTGTTGCGGCGTGATGGCGCTGTTGCGGCGCAACAGTCGGCTGCGGCGTCTGCGGCGCTGCCGCAGGCACATCCTCCGCAGGCATCGGCTCATCATCCGTATCGTCCACGGGTACGATATCCATATCGAACGGCCGCTGACGGAAAGGCTGCTGAGCGGGAGCCTTGCGCGGCGTATCGTCGTCGCTGAAGCCCGTGGCCACAACCACGACCTCCAACACATTCTCCGGCATGGGCTTCGAACTTGCACCCCAGATCAGGTTGGCCTGATGCTCCACGCCATCCTCATCCTTGTAGCTGGCGTAGCTCTGGATATAGTTCAGTATCTCCATCGTCTCGTCATAGGCGACGTCGTCGATATTTGCCGCCGAGATGTTTATAAGGATATTCTTCGCACCCGAAATGAGGTTGTTGTCCAGCAGCGGCGAGCAAAGCGAGCGGCGCGCAGCCTCCAGAGCACGTCCCTCACCCTCGGCCGACGCTACACCCATGTGGGCACGGCCGCTGCCGCGCATCACGCGCTCCAGATCGGCAAAGTCGACACGTATGAAGGCACTCTCGACGGTGATGATCTCGGCGATACCCTTCGTTGCCGCGGCCAAGATGTCGTCCGCCTTGCCGAAAGCCTGACGTATGGGCAGCTTGCCGTACATCTCGCGGATGCTCTCGTTGTTTATCACCAGCAGCGAGTCGGCATACTTGCGCAGCTCCTCGATACCCTTCGCAGCCTGATCACAGCGCGTAGGCCCCTCGACCGTCAACGGAGAGGTGACGTTGGCAACGGTAAGCAGCCCCATCTCGTGCGCCAGTTTGGCGATGACGGGCGAAGCGCCCGTACCCGTGCCGCCGCCCATGCCGGCCGTAATGAATACCATACGGGTACCCGAGCCCTCGATGTACTGCTTGATCTGGTCGAGCGACTCGACCGCAGCCTCGCGACCGCGCTCGGGGTCGTTGCCCGCACCCAGACCGTCGTGACCCAGACGTATCTTGTCCTCGACGGGCGAGTTGTCCATGGCACGCTGATCTGTGTTGCATATAAGGAAGTTGACACCCTTGATACCCGTGTTCCACATGTGGTTCACGGCATTGCCGCCGGCGCCGCCTACACCTATCACCGTTATTATCGAAGATGCCTTTTTGGGCATCGTGAGTTCATTCATCAAATCCTCCATTGTTCACCTGATTTAATAGTCGTCGCCATCATCGCTGTCATCGGGGTTCTTGAACGCCTCGTCAAATGCCCTGCGGGCCTTCTCCCTCAGGCGCGAGAACCATCCGCCCTCCTTCGACTCGATATCGTCGTCATCGTCGTCGATAACGTCCTCATCTTCACGGTTCACTACCGGCTCCGCCTTCGGCGCGGGCTTGGCCGCCGCCGATGCTGCAGCACCTCCCGTCGTCGATGCCGCACCTGCCGCCGCAGTGCCTGCCGCCGTAGGAGATTTCGCTCCGCCGTAGAGCTCATTTACCGAACGCGGTGTCGCTGCCGGTGTCTCCGGTGCCGCCTTGCGTTCGGGCTCGGCAACACGCGCCACACCTACCGGGCACGGGCCTACCTGTGCGCCGTTTATAAGGATCGACACGGCCAGCGTAGAGGCCGGCGATGCCACCTTCTCCAGCGACTCCGTAGCTACGCCCATCTCGGCGCACGCCACGCGTACCTCCTGACCCGTCACGCGGCGGAACAACTCGTCCACATTCTTCAGGGCTGCGCCGCCTCCCGTCAGCACGATACCCGCCGCCAGCTTCTTCGCGAAGCCCGCATCGCGGATCTCGTTCCATACATATTCGGCTATGTCGGTCATACGGGCCTCAATCACCGCCGCAAGGTTCATACGCAGGATCGACTTGAGCGAGCGGCTGCTGTTGCGCACCTGAATTATATCGTCGGGCGTAAGGTCCACGACGGCCGAACCGTAACGCGTCTTGAGCTTCTCGACCTGCTTTTCGGGAATGCCGTAGGCGCGGATATCACCGTTGACGGCCGTGCCTCCGATAGGTATCGACACGATATGCCGCAACGCCCCGCCGTAATATATCGCCACGTCGGTAACGCCGCCGCCGATATCCACGACAGCCACACCCTCGTCCTTCTCGTCGGTCGAGACTACCGAGTCGGCCACGACGGCCGCATTGGCGAACATGCCCTTGATCTTGATGCCCGCATCCAGAAAGACACGGCGCAGACGATCCTTGGCCATGTGCTCGCAGAGGATGAAGTTGTAGGTCGACGAGAGCTGCTTGCTGTAACACCCGACGGGATTTCGCATCTCGACACCCGAATCGCCGCGATAGCTTATGGGGAAGAGGTCCATTATCACCTCGCCGTCGGCCGCCTTGACGTTGCGCATGCGCTCCATCAGGGCATTGACGTCGCGCTGCGAGATGCAGTTGTCGACATCCTCGACAAAGACGTGATCCGTATAGCGTGCGCTGCGCACGAACTTGCCCGAGATGCCCACATAGGCATCCGTGATGGTAATGCCGGCCTCCTTCTCGGCGCGTTCGCGGGCATGCCGCAGCGACTGCCCTACCGACTTGCTGTTGTCGACCATACCTGCCGAGACTCCCTCGGTAGGCTCCGACACCAACGCCTCGATATTCAACACACCGCCCTCGGCCATGGTCCCGACGGCTACGACCACATTGGACGAACCCACATCGACCGCTATAACGTAACTCTTCTTGTCCACCTTGTCCACTATGCTCTACTTGTTTTACATTCAACACGCCGACGCCCGACGTCTGTTAAAGACACCGCCGGACGTATCACTTGCGGCACACCACCTGCCCCTTGTACTTGACCGAGATGGTACGGTACTCCTCCCAACCGATATTCTCAAGGCCGTTACGGTAGAATGCCAACAGTTTGTCGAACTTCTCCTCCACATCCTCTATGGCGCCGAACAAAACCGTATGGTCACCCGTACGGGGCACCAACTCGACCTCCACATCACCGTTGCTGATGGTCACGGCCACGATCTGGACGATCTCGGCGCGCCAGAAGGAGTCATCCTCTATATATTTTACAAAGTTAATCAGTTTGAGGAAATCTTCATACCTTTTGTACAACTTTTTTTGATTCTCGCGCTCGGCCTCCTGACGTGCCGTCACGGCATCTATACGGCGCTCGTTTTCGCGCTCCGCATAGCGGTATTTGCGCCGCAGATCGGCCTTGTGCGCGCGCAGGCGAGCCACACGCTCGTCGAAATTGTCATGGCTCTCGAAGATGCCCTTCTTGATTAGCATGCGCCGCACCGCCCTCACCGAGTCGGCTATCTCCTTCTCCTTTTCGAACAGTGGGACCTTCTCGTGCTGGAGTTCCACGATACGCGCCTCCGACTTTTCGACCAGCGAGGCGATATAGTCCTCAACATATCCCACATACTGTGCCGGCACGGGCGGCGTGTAGCTTCCCGTAATCACGGGCACATATACGGCCGTCAACGCCGGTGCGGGGAATACAAACCCGTCGGAGGTGACATAGCTGTCATAGCCGTCCACACGCAGCCGCAGCGCCGGCCGCCGCTGCGTAACCTCCACACGCAGCACTCCGTCGTATGACACGTATGCGCTCACGCTCCGCACAAAACCCTTCTGCCGCACCACATGCTCTATGCCTGCCAGATCGACCTGATCCAGAGGCACACCCACCGTGGCTATCTTGCCACGCGCGATCCAGCTGCGCACCAGAGCGCTTGTCACCAGAGACTCGTCGCGCAGACTGTCCTCGATGACGATCTGCAGCTCACGCACCGTAGTTTTCGAGCGGTGCACCTCGGCACGATGGCCGAAGTAGAGCACGAACCCTGCCACGAATGCCCACAGCGCCAGCGTAAGCCCTATTTTTACGAATCTGCGCATCTCACGAATCCCGTTTTTATCCTATCTTACCTACATCGCCGTCCGTACTCACCCCTTGCGGCGCAGCACCTCGGCTACGGCCTCGCAGCAGGCGTCTATGTTGCCCGCACCGTATGTCACCACCACATCCGTATCATCGGCCGCCAGCCACGAGGCCAGATGCTCACGGTCGGTCATCGAGCATGGCACCGTCACGCGGTCGGCTATCATCTGCGACGTCACGCCCGCAATGGGCTCCTCGCGCGCCGGATATATCGGCAGCAGCACAACTTCGTCGGCATGCGACAGCGCCGCGGCAAACTCCTTGTAGAGGTCGCGCGTACGGGTATAGAGGTGGGGTTGGAACACCGCCGTCAGCTTCCGCCCGGGGAACATCCCCCGCACCGACCGTATCGACGCCTCCAACTCCTCGGGATGGTGCGCATAGTCGTCCATATAGACCTGACGCGGCGTATTGACATAGAACTCGAAGCGGCGCTTCACCCCCTCGAACGAGGCCAAGGCGCTACGCACGGCATCGTGGTCGAACGCTTCGCCGCGTGCATGCGAGGCACACCATACGGCCGCAACTGCCGCAACCGAATTCTCCACATTGACCCATCCCGGCACACCCATGCGGCAACCCTTCACGCGGCCGTCGGGCGTCACGATATCGTAGTCGTAATGCCCGCCTTCGGCCGGACGTATGTCGGCGGCATAGAAGTCGCACGGCTCGTCGCACGAATAACGCCATACGGTCACGCCCTCCGCCGGCAGGGCGATATCGACACCCAGCTTGATGATTATGTGCCCGCCGGGCTTTACCAGCGACGCGAACTGCCCGAAGGCCTCGCGCACGGCCTCGAACGTGCCGTATATGTCGAGATGGTCGGGCGCAACGGAGGTTATGACCGCCACGTCGGGACGCAGCCGCAGGAACGAACGGTCAAACTCGTCGGCCTCGACGGCGAGGCGGTCGCCCGAGCCGAGCACCAGATTGCCCGCAAAGTTCTTCGATATACCCCCGAGGAAGGCGCTGCCGCCGCCCGTTACCGCACGGTTGATCCATGCGATGAGGGTCGATGTCGTAGTCTTGCCGTGCGTACCCGCCACGGCCATGACATACTTGCCTTCCGAGAGGTGCCCCAGCATCTGCGAACGCTTCTCCATAAGGAACCCGCCCTCGGCAAAAAATCGCATCTGCGGATGGTCTTCAGGCACCGCAGGCGTAAATACCGCCATCGTCGTGGCAGGATCACGGAACGCCGCGGGAACAGCCTCCACGTCGTCATTATATGTTATCACGGCACCCTCGCGCGCAAGTTCGTCCGTCAGGTGCGACTCCGTGCGGTCGTAACCCGCAACGGCGTAACCCTCATGCAGAAAATAACGCGCCAAGGCGCTCATGCCGATACCCCCGATACCGAGGAAATATATGTTCCGATAACGTTTCATCCGTCAATTTCCTTTTTAATCCTCAACTCCTCTGCCACACTATCTTTCGCCGCCGCTACCACACTTTTTCGATCTGCCGCATCACGCGCTCCGCAGCATCCGGAACGCCCAGCGCCGCAATATTGTGCGCAAGACGCTTCATACGCTCGCCGTCGGCGAGCAGCTCCAGCGCCCGATCCATGCCGCAGCGCACGGCATCCGCATCATGCACCATAACCGCCGCGTCGCGCGCTACCAGAGCCTCGGCATTACGTGTCTGGTGATCCTCCGCCACATTGGGCGAGGGTACGAATATCGTCGGCTTGCCCACAAGGCACAGCTCCGAGACGGTGCAGGCGCCGCTGCGCGACACCACCACGTCGGCCGCCTCGTAGGCGTAGTCCATACGGTCGATAAAGGCCCCCTGCCAGATATTGCGCACGGGGTGCGCCTCAAGGAACGCCCGCATCTCGGCCTCGTAATACTTTCCCGTCTGCCAGAGCACCTGCACGGGAGCCTCGTCGTCGAGACCCGCCACCCAGTGCTTCATCATCTCGTTCAGCGTGCGCGTACCGAGCGAGCCGCCCACCACCATAACCACGGGCATGTCGGCCCGCAGTCCGTAATATGCCAGCACCTCGGGCCGCTTCGAGACCGTATGCGAGAAGTCGCCGCGCAGCGGGTTGCCCGTCTTGACTATGCGGTCGGCAGGGAAAAACCGCTCCATGCCGTCGTAGGCGACACATATACGGCGTGCGCGCCGTGCCAGAATCTTGTTCGTAACGCCCGCATAGGAGTTCTGCTCCTGTATCACCGTGGGCACACCCATACGCTGCGCCGCCCACAATACGGGGGCGCTCGCATAGCCTCCGAATCCGGCCACCACGTCGGCCGAGAAGTCGCGTATGATGCCGCGCGCCGCCATCACGCTGCGCACGACCTTGAAGGGTACGAGCAGGTTCTTCACATCGAGCCGCCGCTGCAACCCCGCAATGGGCAATCCCACGATACGGTAACCCAGCGCCGGCACCTTCTCCATCTCCATCTTGCCCTCGGCACCGACAAACAGCAGCTCCACGTCGTCGCCCCACTTGCGCCTGAGAGCCTCGGCCACGGCCACCGCCGGGTAGATATGCCCCCCCGTGCCGCCACCCGAGAGTATAACACGTTTTTTCATCTTCCTTTTACGATATGTTTTGTTGCCGCCGCTCATGGCTGACGGCTCCTAACCCGCCGCATCGCAACGGCAGATTTTCATTCACTACAACACTATCTCCATATACACCCCCGGCAGATACCTCTGCCCCAGCATCCGCCCAAACATCGGACGCCCCATACCTCAACGCCCCCACCCCTCGCGGTCGAGCGAGCGGTAGGTGATGGCCTCCGAGACGTGCTGCGGGCGGATCTGCTCCTCACCCTCGAGATCGGCGATCGTGCGCGAGACCTTGATTATGCGGTCGTATGCTCGCGCCGAGAGCCGCAGACGGTCCATAGCGCGGTCCAGCAGCGCCCGCGCCTCGGCCGTAAGCGGGCAGAAACGGCGCAGCATGGCCGACGTCATCATCGTGTTGGTATGTATGCCCGTCGAAGCGAAGCGCGCCGACTGCACCTCGCGCGCCGCAATCACACGGCGCCGTATCGAGGCACTGCTCTCGGCCGCCTCCGTGCCCGACATCTCCTCGCGCGAGACGGGCGTAACCTCCACATGCAGGTCTATGCGGTCGAGCAGCGGGCCCGAGATGCGGCCCATATATCGCCGCACGGCCGACGGCGTGCAGGTACACTCCTTCGTCGGGTGGTTGTAGAATCCGCACGGGCATGGGTTCATCGAGCCCACGAGCGTGAAGTTCGAGGGGTAATCCACCGCATAGCGCGCACGCGAGATCGTAATATGTTTATCCTCAAGCGGCTGCCGCAACACCTCCAGAACATTGTGCCCGAACTCGGGCAGCTCGTCCAGAAACAGAACGCCGTTATGCGCCAGCGACACCTCTCCGGGCTGCGGGTTCTGCCCGCCGCCGATCAAAGCCACGGGCGAGGCCAGATGGTGCGGCGCACGGAACGGACGGCGTGTCATCAGCCCGCGGCTCGCGCCCAGTTTCCCCGCCACGGAGTGTATCTTGGTTGTCTCCAGAGCCTCCGCCGCCGTCATCGGCGGCAGGATCGAGGGCATACGCCGCGCCAGCATCGTCTTCCCCGACCCGGGAGGGCCTATCATTATCACGTTATGGCCGCCCGCGGCGGCTATCTCCAACGCCCGCTTGGCGAATATCTGACCCTTGACATCGGCGAAATCCTCACCG
>OJKC01000867.1_pt1 | contig 21819 bp, 23 predicted proteins | sample 1596401 | NCBI WGS metagenome assembly OJKC01 (sample SAMEA4350162, study PRJEB24818) | metagenome | biome: human; feature: gut; material: faeces | place: Denmark | collected 2013-09 | reverse complement strand
ATTCCATATGAGTCTTCTCGTAAGAGAATGTCAGTGATTGTAGAGATGCCAGATGGATCAATTCGACTGTATTGCAAAGTGAGAGATGAGAAGATGAATCAGACTGTAGGGTGCTGACAGTATCATGTTGGAACTACATGATCCTTCTGCAAATAACCCTCGTTTTGTGGAATCGATTGCTTGTCAGGTTGGATCATGGGCTGAAGAAGCATTCCGTACCATGGTATTTGGATACAAGATGCTGAGTCCAGAGGCTTTCTATTCATGGATGAATGATTATGAAGCAGCCAGTGAAGATCCAGTTCAGAAGGAGTTACGTCGTCAGAAGAAACCGAATCAAATTGACCAGCTCCAGTTCAATGTGGAAAATGGTCTGATTCTCCAGGGAGCTACAGCTATTGAAGACAGTCTGCAGGAAGGAGTTCCTGAGGCACTAGCTCAGTTGACTGATGCTGGTATTCATGTGTGGATGATCACTGGAGACAAGGTTGGTACAGCCAAGAACATTGCTGTAGCTTGTAATCTAGTGAAGCTTCCAGATATGAAACTGATCGAGTTCACAAAGGAAGCAGTGGATCAGACATTGTTGAGTAAGGGAGCACATGCTGAAGATTTGACAGATAAAATATCACCGTAACAATGATGCGATGTATGTGAAGGATAGATCAGTCATTCAAGATGTCGAATGGAAGATGATTGAAGCAGAGAAAGAAGGAGATTTGGAGAAGGCAAATCGGATTCTGGGTGAACTTGAACGAACTCATCCAGGCTTGTTAGCAACAAGAATGCATTGTGAAGTGAGTGTGAAGAAGAAGGATTAGAACTAGGCATTGGCAGCCAGTCTTCTGAATAACTCTGGTGAGTTCCAGTCAGTTCCAATGGCTCTTATAATTGATGAACTGTTTATCGATTTCCTCGCTCTCTCTTGCCGACAAGCTGTATCATTCATCCTATTCTCTCATATCTAGTTCCTTGTCGTTGCACAATCTTGTCGTGCTGTAATTGCATGTCGAGCACGTAAAGATCAGAAGGCAAAGCTTACTCGTTTGGTTCGAAAAGGCAATCGAGAGGTGGTCACTCTAGCAATTGGTGATGGTGCCAATGATGTAGAAATGATTCGTACAGCTCATATTGGAGTTGGTGTTATTGGTAAGGAAGGTACTCAAGCTGTGAATAACGCTGATTATGCTATTGGTCAGTTCCGATTCCTAACACGTCTTATTCTGATTTATGGTCATAGGAATTATCGAGGGATCACATTAGCTTCATTACTCATATTTTATAAGAATATTCTCTTTACTCTGATTCAATATCTCTATACATTCATATGTGGTCTTTCAGGTACTCGAAATCAATCTTATATTGCGATATTCTGGTATAATACTGCTCTTACTGCATTTGGACCGTTGTTGCTGGCTATATTTGATCGTGATCTTTCTGATACTAATTGTTATCGTTTCCCTCAGATTCATAGACAAGGAATCGAACATCGTTTGTTCTCTGTGAAACAGTTCTTAGTGTATTTGTTGAAAGCAATTTGGGAAGCTGTGGCGATATTCACAGTCCTCGTATGTGGTATGGCAAAGATTGACTTTCCTGTTGGAACCGTGGGAGTATGGATGTTTGGATTGATTGCTGTGACAGTGAATATTATGGTTGCTAATCTCAGTGCTTCAATTGAACAAAGTACGATGTACTGGCTATCCATTGTTGCTTTTTGGGGCACATTCATTTTCTGGCTGATTTTGGTTTTCTCAATATCTCGTTCTTATTCTCTTCAACCTCTCTATTACTACTCAGTTGATTTGTTACTGGGAAATGGATACTGTGTGTTACTAATGATTCTGGCAGTCGTTGTGGCCATTCTACCAACAATGATTGTGAAGGCGTTGAAACGGGAATGTCGACCTACTCTGAGTCAGTTCATTCAGTTCGGCACGTGCTTCGGCATAAGTCAACAACACCTCGGCATAACGAATGACCGGATAGTCAATGCTGTAATAATAATCTTGATCCTTGTTGTTGATAAAACCTTTTATTTGATGATAACCGGAGAAATTCTTATTCAAGTTCTGCACATATATACCTGCACCGGGTGCATAAGTCATGGTATTCACCAATTCCCACCCCGGATAAGCCAATGTTTGGCTCATACGAGGATCTCTATTCTGAAACTCCTCGACAAATTGCTTGGTCTCATATCCCGGCTGGGCAGAATAGTAAGAGCCGTCACTCATCAAGTAAGCCTGCACCAAGTCCTTGGTAGGACAAGGGATATAATTTCCGAACATATAAGCCCAGAATCCGTTGCTAGCAGTAGCTTTTTCATAATAGTGGGCCTGAATTATCTCAGGATTAGTAGTCAGATCCAACGAATTGAACAAGGTTGAGTAATCACTTTCAGGATTTCCCGTATTATATAAACTGAAACCACCCTCTTCCATAATCTGCGATGCAGCATCCACTGCTATTCTAAGATAAATATCTGCCGTATTCTGCAAATTCAATTCTTCGTGATATTTGCGGTATGTACCTTCATAAAGCGCATGACGTGGGTGTATTGACAGCTATTTTAACCGAGAGCCAACACATCTTATGATGGATGCTGTAGAAAACAGTGTTTTATGGGAAATTCCGCGTGATATAATGGAAGAACTTTCTGATGCTAATGGTGATATAGCTTATCTATATCGGAGTTTTTTTGAAAATTCCTTAATGTTATCACAATTAAAGGCTGACATTTTACGTTTCGAATCAGCAAATGACAGATACGCTAGATTACAGCAACATTTTCCTGAAATAACTAGAAGAGCACCTTTGACAATGATTGCTTCATATCTTCAGATGACATTGGAAACATTAAGCAGAGTACGTGTATCAATAGCTAATGCTGAGAGCAAATAAAGCAAACTAACTATTAGGACTTAACTAACATCAAAAACAGGTCAGGATATAGCGTCCTGACCTGTTTCTTTAATAAACTTAAAAGCTATGGATTAATGAGATGTTAGTCATCGTCATCATCATCGAATTCATCCTCATCGTCGTCATCATCATATTCTATTGCTTCACTTTCTTCAATAATGTTACTAAAAGCTCCTGTTAAATCAAAATGATAGTTCTTTTTATTGTTAGAATATGGAAAATAAGAAGGAAGAGCCAACTTTGAACAAGGTAACGTTCGTAAACGGTGTGCAGATTAAAAACAAAAGTGGAAAGCACTGATGTGGGATAATTTTATCTATTATGGTAAGATTAATCAAAACAGAGGCAGTCATAAGTGTACTGATGGGGCATTTTATAAAGAAATTATTGTTTATCTTGCTGTTTGTCGGGGTACTGATTGCTCCGGCAAACGCACAAAACGAAAAGAATATGTATTCGTACAAGAAAATTGGCAACAAGTATATTGTCAGCATTAACAATCATACTGAAATTGTGAAAGCCCTGAATGCTTTCTGCAAGGAGAAAGGAATTCTGTCGGGTTCTATCAACGGGATTGGTGCTATCGGAGAGCTGACCCTCCGTTTCTTCAATCCCAAGACAAAAGCATATGATGATAAGACATTCCGGGAGCAAATGGAAATATCCAACCTTACAGGGAATATATCATCTATGAATGAGCAGGTATATCTTCATTTGCATATAACCGTCGGCAGGAGCGACTATTCCGCTTTAGCCGGACATCTACTTTCCGCAATACAGAATGGTGCAGGGGAGTTCGTGGTGGAAGATTATAGCGAGCGGATAAGTCGCACATATAATCCGGATTTAGGACTGAATATATACGATTTTGAAAGATAGTTGCCTATAAATATCGCTTGGAATACAGGATAATACATCATTCAGCTTAGATGATATATATCAAAAAAAGTTTATCAATTCTGTCACGTTAACTTTGCAACAGAAATAATTTAAAGACTATCAAATATGGATAAAGACAAGGATATGAGCCGCCGGAGATTCCTTAAAATGGCGGCATTGACAGGAGCTGCCATGTGTGTCGGGCCTACTTTGAACAAGGTAACGGCAGCAGAACGGGTATGGATGGGGAAACAACAAGTTGCAAACAACATCCCTGCAGGCATGGCGGCGGTGCGCACTCGGCGAACATTGGGACACGGAAATACGGCATTCACTGTTTCTGCAATGGGATATGGCTGTATGGGCTTGAACCATAACCACAGCCAGTACCCGAGCAGGGAAAAAGAAATCGCCCTGGTGCATGAAGCTGTTGAACGTGGGGTGACCCTTTTCGATACAGCCGAAAGCTACGGCTACCACATCAATGAAAAATTGGTCGGCGAAGCCTTGAAAGGATATACCGACCGGGTATTTGTGTCATCGAAGTTCGGACATAAGTTTGTAAACGGTGTGCAGATTAAAACCGAAGAGGACAGCACTCCGGCCAACATCCGCCGGGTTTGTGAAAACTCGTTGCGCAATCTCGGAGTTGAAACATTGGGCATGTTCTACCAGCACCGCATAGACCCGAACACACCGATTGAAGCGGTGGCTGAAACATGCAGCAAACTCATCAAGGAAGGTAAAATCCTGCATTGGGGCATGTGTGAAGTAAACGTTGATACCATCCGCCGTGCGCACAAGATATGTCCGGTTACGGCAATCCAAAGCGAATATCACTTGATGCACCGCATGGTAGAGACGAACGGAGTGTTGGAGCTGTGCGAGGATTTGGGCATCGGTTTCGTTCCATACAGTCCGCTGAACCGTGGTTTTTTGGGCGGTATGATCAATGAATATACCAAGTTTGATGTTACCAACGACAACCGGCAGACCTTGCCACGCTTCCAGCCCGAAGCCATACGCGCCAACTATCGTATTGTGGAAGTTCTTAACGCTTTCGGCCGTACAAGAGGCATTACCCCGGCACAGATAGCTTTGGCCTGGCTGATGAACAAGAAGCCTTTTATCGTGCCTATTCCGGGCACCACCAAACTCTCTCATCTGGAAGAGAACCTTCGTGCCTGCGACATCCGTTTCACGGCAGAAGAGATAGAAGAACTGGAAACAGCCGTAGCTGCCATTCCTGTGGTGGGTAGCCGCTACGATGCCTTGCAGGAGTCTAAAATCCCAAAATAATCCGTGTATGAAGAAACAGATATTTTACATGACGTTCATCGCTTTACTGTCGGGCTGTAATTGTTACAAAGGGAATATTCTGCAAATAGAGGAACAAGGCAGTTTTGCCGTAGGTGGCACCGTACTGACCGATTCATTGGGACACAAATACCATGGCGACCATGCTTATGTATTTTATCAGAAACCGGTTGATGCACGGAAATATCCGCTTGTTTTTGCACATGGTGTCGGCCAGTTTTCCAAAACATGGGAGACCACTCCTGACGGACGCGAAGGGTTTCAGAATATATTTCTTCGCAAAGGTTTCTCCACCTATCTTGTCGACCAGCCTCGCCGGGGAAATGCCGGACGGAGTACGGAAGCTGTCACACTGGAACCGGTATTCGATGAAGAAGAATGGTTCAACCGTTTCCGTGTGGGAATCTATCCTGATTATTTCGAGGGTGTACAGTTCAGTCGCGACCGGGAAGCCTTAAACCAGTACTTCCGGCAGATGACGCCGACCATCGGACCTTTGGACTTCGATGTCTATTCCGATGCCTATGCTGCTCTTTTTGACAAAATCGGTCCGGCCATATTTGTCACTCATTCACAAGGCGGTCCGGTGGGTTGGTTTACTTTGCTCAAAACGAAGAACATCAAAGCCATTGTAGCATACGAACCCGGTGGAAGTGTACCCTTCCCAACCGGTCAAGTTCCCGAAGAAGGCAAAGTCTTGACACGGTCTAAAAAAACAGAAGGAATAGAAGTCCCTATGGCAGTTTTCAAGAGATACATGGAAATTCCCATCATCATTTACTATGGGGATAACCTGCCCGAAACAGACGAACATCCGGAACTTTACGAATGGACACGCCGTCTGCATCTCATGCGCAAGTGGGCCGAAATGCTCAATAAGCTGGGCGGTGACGTGACGGTCATTCATCTGCCCGATGTCGGTCTGCATGGGAATACGCACTTCCCGATGTCGGATTTGAACAATGTGGAAGTAGCTGACCTGCTGTCGAAGTGGCTGTATGAGAAACAGCTGGACAGATAGAAATTAACAGAGGATAACCCCAAAACCTAAATAAAAATAGTTATGAAACTGAAGTGCTTATTGGCAATGCTGCTCTTAACCTTCCTTTCGTGCAGCAACACTCCGGCTGTTGAAGATAAGATAGATTCGTTGCCTCACTCAGAGCCGGGGAAAACATTGATAGTCTATTTCTCATGGAGCGGACATACGCAAACTGTAGCCAACATTATCCATGAACTTATTGGATGCGACATGGTGGAGATTGAACCGGAAGAACCCTATTCTGATGAATATAATGAAGTGGTTGACCGTTTCAAAAATGAAAGAGACAATCATATTCTTCCAGCTCTGCGTACAAAAGTAGAGAATATGGATGATTATGATACATTGATTATCGGTAGTCCTATTTGGGGTGGTCTTCTGTCTTCTCCTGTAAAAAGTTTCCTGTCCGGTTATGATTTGTCCGGGAAAAAGATACTCCCATTCTGTACACATGGAGGAAGCGGAACAGCACAAAGTGTGGATAATATCCGCAAACTATGTCCCCATGCTGAAATATTGCTGTTTATGGCAGTCAAACTGCAAACTCTCGGAATGAAGTGAAAAAATGGCTGTCAGAAGCCGGATTTTCTGTCGAATTAAATTACGCCCGTTTAATAGTTTTAATACTGAAATGAAATATCCTTTGTTATCCGCACTCTTTCATCCCCTTTTTCAGAGATTTGCAGATAGACCAGTAGTTGAGATTAGGGAATATGAGATTGTCTTCCTGACAGGGTCGGTAACGCTCGATAATCTGCAAAGGAGTATCCAACAGTTTCACTTGGAACGGCACTTTTGTCTTGTACCGTTTGGACAATATCCACTTCTCACCATTCACTTCTACGATGTTGCTATTGGTTAGTTCCTTGATGTCCACGAAAGAGAGGGCAGTGAAGCTGGCGAAAACAAAAATGTCACGAATATAGAACAGTTGGACATCCCCAACTCGTGCGTCATCAACGTTTTCAGTTCATCTTCCGTCAGGAACTCACGTTCCGTCACATTAGGGCTGATGTGGAATTGGGCAAACGTTTTTTTCGGTATTAGTCCGTTAAAGTGCACACACATGACAACGCCTTTCAGCCACATGCATTTTTCCCATATCGTCCCGTTGTGAAGTCCCGCTTTCGTTGATAGGTAGGCTGCAAACCCCTTGATGAAGTCGGGCTTAATCTCCAGCATGAACATATCCGTCCGTCTGTAAAAAGACTTGATGAACGCTGCCACATGGTTTCTTGCCACCACCCGTGAACGGTGGTTGCCATTACCCTGTCTTTTCCGACACGCTTCTTGAATACTTCGTTCTCACGTCCGGACGCTTTGAGCAGTGTCTCATACTCACTGCCGATACCCTGATAAGCATTGCTCACCATTTCAGCCGTCACGAACGCTTCACGGTCGAATATACGCAGGTAGTGCTTGATGATTTGAGCCTTGATGTTGTCAAGGGCAAGGTTGATATCACGTACTTCCGCACTCTTGCCTTTCGCCCTGTTCCCTTTCACGTCCCAAAGCGTTTTCGGGATACTCTACTTATAGCTGAACTGCGTCACAATCCCGTTAATCGTTACCCGTCCTATGATGCGGACAATATCGTTTTTCTCCTTGTTGCCGTTCACGTAGAACAGCACTTTGAATGTACTTCTTGCCATACTCGTTTTTTAAGTTTAAAATTAAGTATCAATGAGTTATGCCTTGTAAACCAACCGAAGCCATACGGAGAAAAATTCAGCACGGAGTATCAAAAACCACCTTTCACGGGGTAATGATTTAGCAACCTTTCTACTTCATAAATTTACTTTTTTTTGCGTTACCTCGTTTTATGCCTTTGTCCTCATTTGTCCTCACAAACGCTTTATTCATAGCCGTTTTAAAAACATTTCCGCCTTTCTATTCCTCTTTTCCACAGATTTTTAGTAAATTTATATCCGTCTAATTTTTAAGGTCCTATGTTCAGACTCAATCTAACCAAACATTGCATAAAGTGGTACTGTTTCATCCAAATGCAACTGATGGACACGTTCGTACATTATTTTGTGCTTGTATCGTTATATCTATTGCAGCTATTATCTGTAGTTCATTTGTATCCATGGCCCATTACAGACAGGCGTTATTCAGTATGACTTATTTTTCCTCCCTGGTGTTTTTTTGTGGAGTATGCATTGCGCATTTGCGGCACCGGTCAAATATCCGGATAGAGACATAAACCGTACACGATGGAAATATATTTTTTCATTCTATGGTTTGTGGACTCCGTGACCATTCTCCCTTATATGTTAACCTATATGTATTGGGATACGAATATTGTCCATGTCATTATCCTCCTTTACATTTTTATTATTGTCAAATAGATAAGATACTTACGGAAGAGTGGGTTATGACCTATATACCTGCGGTATCATGGTCTGTTTTTCTGCTATTCTGCTATACTATATAGAGCTTAATGTACAGCTTGAGGATTTCAAAACATTCGTGACGGGCTTTGGTGGGCAGTAATTCTAAGACTTTAAATAAAGAAAAATTAAGCCACCCCTTAAAAAAAAGAGATATTTCCTTTCAAAGAATTCATTTCTTTTATTACATTTGTATTAGTCTTTTGAAAATAGAAGATTTATAGTAAAGCGTTAAGGCATTATCCAAGTTCAGGAAATCCCCAATTTCGAAACAACAATTGGATAATACATTGGACGCTCCACGTTCTATCTATATAGATTTTTGTTATATATAGGCGTGGGGCTTTGTGTATTATATGTTGTTGAGTATGGGGATACTTCTGAACGGTAATACCAAAGTTCCCACGCTTAACTTTATATAAACACAACTCCAGGGAACAGGGTTGGCTTATAATAAACATTATGAAAGCAACTTGTTTTAAAAGCGAGACAACTGTCTCCAACGACTTTCCCCCTTTGTTTGTTACTGTCTTTTGTGGAATATTCTATCCTTTCATTTCCATTCCTGTCTCTTTCGGAACATACCGTTCATTATCATACAAATTACATGCCAAAGCACTTTTCTGCCTTCTCCTGCTATGGTACTAGATAATAGTAACTCCCCCTATCACATAGAGGAAGAACTTTGGTTACAGATACTTTCTCTGTCAAGAGAGTTGCAGGAGTGTAAAGCTAGTCTGCACCATAATACTTTGGACTGTATTTCCGATAAGATTGAAGGAATAGAAAGAGAACTGGATGTCTTATTGGATATTCTGCAAGGGAGGCAAGACAAAAAGACATCATAGTGCTATTTTTTATGACAATTTGTCTACGCCGATAAGTTATCCTATTATTTAAGCCTCGTTTAAGAATTCCGTTTTATGGGTTACCCACAATCGAATGGAATTTTTATATACTGAGAATAACACATGATATTAGTAATGGATTTTCAATATTCAGAGTGATAATGGATAAACGAATAGAAAACGCCATGAATGAGTTGATCAATACAGAAATATGGTCAACCGGTTTATACCTGTCATTGCAGGTTTATTTTGAAGATGAACGGCTTCCAATACTTAGCTCCTGGCTGAACTCCCAAGCACAGGACAATATGAACAAGGTTTATCAGATGATGAATCGGATATGCCATGATGGAGGATGTGTTGTAATCAATGAAATGAAACGGGATACACATGAATGGACAACGCCATTGAATGCCTTGAATGAATTGCTTGAACATGAGCAGTACATATCACGTCAGGTAAACACATTTCTCATATTATGCTGGAATGTAAGCATGTCCTTCCATTCTTTCATCAGCGGGCTGTATGCAGACCGTATATATGTAAGTACGGTATTTATGGAATTATTACGTATCCTCGCCAAGGAAAACGAACGGAGACTACCTTATTTTTGACGGTATGGATTTAAGATTGATATTCTGCAAAATTTAATATTGCAGAATGCTATCTGGTATGTTTTTTGCGATATAATAATCGACAATAAAATATATGTCATCATGGATATATTTGTATATATAACATTGTGTTTCACTTCGCTATTCACCTTGATGGACCCTCTTGGAGTGATGCCGGTATTCCTGCAAATGACTGATGGAATGGATACGAAAGAACGCAGATATATCGCCTTGAAAGCATGTACCATTGCATTTATCATATTAGTCCTTTTTACATTATCGGGCAGGTTTCTGTTTCATTTTTTCGGCATCTCAACAAACGGATTCCGGATTGTGGGAGGTATCATCATCTTTAAAATCGGATATGATATGTTGCAGGCACATTTTACCCATGTGAAACTGAATGAAACTGAACGAAAAGAATATTCCAAAGATATAACCATCACACCTCTTGCCATTCCGATGTTATGCGGTCCGGGAGCGATTTCCAGTGGAATAACATTGATGGAAGATGCTTCGGAATATACTTTCAAAATAGTATTGCTTGGCGTAATCGCTTTGGTCTGCATTCTTTCCTTCTTTATTCTGTGCGCGTCCACCCAGCTTTTAAAAATCTTGGGAGAGACGGGAAACAATGTGATGATGAGACTGATGGGACTTATTCTAATGGTGATCGCCGTGGAATGTTTTATCAGCGGGATACGTCCGGTATTAATTGAAATCTTGAAACAAGCCCATGCTTGTTCTTAAAGAAGAGAGATAATTTGGATTTATTATTAACATTAAAAGTTTGATTCATCATGACTGAAAAATTGCAAAATGCTCTGAATGAGCAAATCACAGCAGAATTATGGTCTGCCAACCTGTATTTATCAATGTCTTTTTATCTGGAAAGAGAGGGCTTTTCCGGAATGGCTCGCTGGATGCAGAAACAGTCTGCAGAAGAGACCGGGCATGCATATGCCATTGCCGGGTACATGATTAAGCGTGAGGCAACCCCGAAAGTAGACAAGGTCGATGTGGTTCCACAAGGTTGGGGTAACCCTGTTGAAGTATTCGAGCATGCTTTGGAGCATGAAAAACATGTTTCCAAACTGATTGATGAGTTGGTACAGGTAGCATCCGAAGAGAAAGACAATGCCACTCAGGACTTCTTGTGGCAATTTGTTCGTGAGCAAGTAGAAGATGAAGCGAATGTACTCAATATTGTTAGTCATCTGAGGAAAGCCGGAGACTGTGCTATCCTTTTTATGGATGCAAAACTGGGTGAACGGGAGTCATAAACCAGAATAATCAATAAAAATAAATAAAATGAAAATAGTAGATTTATTGGGAGGAAAGGCTGAGTACTACCTGAACCATACATGTAAGACGATAGACAAACAACTTATCCATATTCCGGGACCGGATATGATAGATAAGGTATGGATGAATTCCGACAGGAATATACGCACCTTGGAGAGCCTACAAGCCCTGTACGGGCACGGGCGTTTGGCCAATACCGGGTATGTCTCCATCCTGCCGGTGGATCAGGGGATAGAACATTCTGCAGGAGCGTCTTTCGCCCCCAATCCGCTTTATTTCGATCCCGAAAACATCATAAAGCTGGCCATTGAAGGAGGGTGTAATGCCGTGGCATCCACATTCGGTGTGTTGGGCGCCGTGGCACGCAAATATGCACACAAGATACCTTTTATCGTCAAGCTGAACCATAATGAGTTGCTGACTTATCCGAACAGCTACGACCAGGTAATGTTCGGTACGGTGAAAGAGGCATGGAACATGGGAGCCGTAGCTGTCGGTGCTACCATTTATTTCGGTTCGGAACAAAGCCGCCGCCAGATAGTGGAAGTGTCACAGGCTTTTGAATATGCCCACGAACTGGGAATGGCTACTATTCTGTGGTGCTATTTGAGAAACAGCAGCTTCAAAAAGGATGGTACCGACTATCATGCCGCTGCCGACTTGACAGGACAAGCCAACCATATCGGGGTTACCATTAAAGCCGATATCGTGAAGCAGAAGCTCCCATCCAATAACGGCGGTTTCAAGGCTATCGGATTCGGAAAGACAAACGAGTGTATGTATTCGGAACTGACCACTGACCATCCGATAGACCTTTGTCGTTATCAGGTGGCGAATGGCTATATGGGACGTGTCGGATTGATCAACTCGGGCGGGGAATCCCATGGGGAATCCGACCTGCATGATGCCGTCGTAACGGCAGTAGTAAACAAGCGTGCAGGTGGTATGGGGCTGATCAGCGGTCGTAAGGCTTTCCAGAAACCGATGAAAGACGGAATTCAACTTCTGAACACCATTCAGGACGTATATCTGGATTCTTCAATAACCATTGCATAAAGAAGAAGTATCCATGAAAAGAATAGTGTTATTACGTCATGGCGAAAGTCTATGGAACAAAGAAAACCGTTTTACTGGATGGACGGACGTGGATTTAAGCGAGAAAGGAGTTGAAGAAGCCTGCAAGGCAGGCGATGCATTACGGGAGGCTGGATTTTCTTTTGAGGCAGCTTACACTTCTTACTTGAAACGTGCCGTAAAAACGTTGAACTGTGTCTTGGACCGGCTGGATAAAGACTGGATTCCGGTTGAAAAGACCTGGCGGCTGAACGAGAAGCATTACGGCATGCTTCAGGGACTGAATAAGAGTGAAACAGCGGTCCAATATGGTGAAGAACAAGTACACATCTGGCGAAGAAGCTATGACGTGGCTCCCGCTCCGGTAGGCAAAGATGATCCCCGTAATCCGGGCATGGATATCCGCTATGCCGGTGTACCAGATAGCGAACTTCCCCGTACGGAATCCCTGAAAGATACTATTGGGCGTGTCATGCCTTACTGGAAATGCATCATCTTTCCCGCATTGATGTATAAGGACAGCCTGCTGGTAGTCGCCCATGGTAACAGCCTGCGCGGAATCATCAAGCATCTCAAAGGAATTTCCGATACGGATATTTCCAACCTGAACCTGCCTACGGCAGTTCCTTATGTCTTTGAATTTGACGACAGGCTGGTTCTTGTCAAGGACTACTACCTTGGAAACCCGGAAGAGATACGGAAACGGGCAGAAGCTGTGGCCAAACAAGGGATGGCTAAAAAATAAAAATCTGTCTATCAAGCAGATGCTTTTTTTTAAGTTTTAATTATTAACTTTTAAAGAGGAGGTAAAAATGGTACCTGTAAAAACAAACCAGAATTGGTTACCGAGTATTTTTAACGATTTCTTTGACAATGAATGGATGGCAAGAGCAAACGCTACGGCTCCAGCCATCAATGTGATTGAGAATGAAAAGGACTACAAGGTAGAACTGGCAGCTCCGGGAATGACCAAGAATGATTTTAAGGTAAGTGTGGATGAAAGCAACAATCTGGTAATCTGCATGGAAAAAAAGGACGAGAAAAAGGAGGAGAAGAAAGACGGAAAATACTTGCGCCGTGAATTCTCCTATTCCCGATTCCAGCAGAGTATCCTGCTGCCGGATAATGTGGAAAAAGATAAAATTTCGGCCAAAGTGGAACACGGGGTCCTGTTTATCGATATTCCCAAAGTCGTAGATAAGAAGGTTCAGGAAACCACCAAAACTATTGATGTCAAATAAGATATCTTGATGAGACTCTACAGAAGGCATTTCTTATTATCAGGGAATGCCTTCACCCGGATATTTGAATTCCAAAATAAATATAATGAGAGGATTTGATTTCGATAAAGCGCTGGTAGCCCTTCAGAATGAACTGCATTGTTTTGCATATAAACTGACTGCTGACAAGGATGAAGCAGAAAACTTGTTGCAGGAAACAATGTTGAGGACGTTGGATAATAAGGATAAGTTTGATTCCGGTACGAATTTTAAAGGCTGGATGTATACCATCATGCGCAATGCATTTATCAATAATTGCCGGACAAAGAAAATACGAGGGAATTTATATGTATTATCAGAACCTGAATATCATTTCCTGTTAAGGGACGACTCTTTCATTTTCGTGGATAACGGGCATGATGCAAAAGAGATAAGGGAAGCCCTTAAAACATTGCCTAAAGCACATTATGTCGTTTTTATGTTGTACCGGAGTCAAATATCGGGAAATAGCCGCAAAGATAGGAGTGTCACTGAGTACGATAAAAAGCCGTATCTTTTATAGCAGAAAAAGGCTAAAACAGTTGCTTTCTAATTTTGCCTGATTAATTAAAATATAAAAAACAAATTATGGATAACAAGTATATTGGAATTCTGACTTCCGGAGGGGATGCTTCAGGAATGAACGCGGCTATCCGTGCCGTGACCCGCGCCGCCATTTTTAACGGATTTAAAGTGAAAGGAATTTATAGAGGTTACGAGGGGCTGATTGCCGGTGAAGTGAAAGAACTCACGACGGAAGATGTAAGTAGCATTATCCAGAGGGGAGGCACCATACTGAAAACAGCTCGCTCCGAGACTTTCACCACTCCCGAAGGACGCAAGAAAGCTTATAAGGTCATACAGAAAGAGAACATCAATGCTTTGATAATTATCGGTGGAGACGGTTCCCTGACGGGAGCCCGTATCTTTGCGGAGGAGTATGATGTGACGTGCATAGGATTGCCCGGCACCATTGACAATGACCTATATGGTACCGATTTTACCATAGGATATGATACGGCATTGAACACCATTGTGGAATGCGTGGATAAAATCAGGGACACGGCAACCTCCCATGACCGTATCTTCTTTGTCGAAGTGATGGGGCGTGATGCGGGCTTCCTGGCACAAAACAGCGCAATAGCTTCCGGTGCTGAAGCGGCCATCATCCCGGAGGACAGGACGGACGTGGACCAGTTGGAAACATTCATCGGGCGCGGATTCAGAAAGACGAAAAACAGCAGCATCGTAATTGTGACCGAAAGTCCTGAAAACAAGAATGGAGGTGCCATATATTACGCCGACCGGGTAAAGAAGGAATATCCCGGGTATGATGTCAGGGTTTCTATCCTGGGCCATCTGCAACGGGGTGGTGCTCCGAGTGCCAATGACCGTATACTGGCAAGCCGGCTGGGTGAAGCCGCAATCCAGGCCTTAATGGAAGGCCAGCGAAATGTTATGATAGGCATACGGAACAACGAGATTGTTTATGTTCCTTTTGTCCAGGCAATCAAAAAGGACAAGCCTATTGACAAAAGCCTGATCCGGGTCCTTAACGAATTATCGATCTAAAATAACCGTTAATATGTCAGAAGTTGCTCCTTTAATATCGGATCTTGCCATAATTCTGATTATTGCCGGTATTGTAACCGTCATTTTCAAGTGGCTGAAGCAACCGGTCATATTGGGCTACATTGTAGCCGGTATTATGGCGGGTCCTTCCGTTTCTCTGGTCCCGACTGTTTCCGATCCTGCCAATATCAAAATATGGGCGGACATCGGTGTCATTTTTCTGCTGTTCGCGATGGGACTGGACTTTTCGTTCAAGAAATTGATAAATGTGGGCATTACGGCTATCGTTGCCACTGTCACTATTGTATGTGGCATGATGTTCATAGGTTATACAGCGGGGAATGCAATGGGGTTCTCCCACATGAGCAGTATTTTTCTGGGTGGAATGTTGTCCATGTCGTCCACGGCCATCGTATTCAAGGCCTTCAATGACATGGGACTTCTCCAACAGAAATTCACCGGCATTGTCTTGGGGATTCTTGTCATCGAAGATCTGGTGGCGGTAGTGATGATGGTTATTCTTTCCACGTTGGCGGTAGGCAAACATTTTGAAGGGAAGGAGATGCTGGAAAGTATATTGAAGCTGGCCGCTTTCCTGATTTTCTGGTCGGCATTGGGTATCTATCTGATACCTACCCTGCTGAAGAAGATACGCCGTTTCACCAGCAACGAGATTTTATTGATAACCTCTCTGGGACTTTGCCTGGGAATGGTGATGATTGCGACAAAAGCGGGATTTTCTGCCGCATTGGGAGCCTTTGTCATGGGGTCCCTGCTGGCAGAGACCGTTGAAGCGGAAAAAATCGTACATATCGTACAGCCGGTAAAAGACCTGTTCGCTTCCATATTTTTCGTGTCGGTAGGAATGATGATCGATCCTGCCATGATGTGGGAATATGCCGTCCCTATTCTCATCCTGACATTGCTGGTACTGTCCGGTCAGGTACTGTTCGGGAGCTTTGGTGTCTTGCTTTCCGGCCAGCCGTTGAAAATTGCCATACAGTCCGGCTTTTCACTGACACAGGTCGGTGAATTCGCATTCATCATCGCATCTTTAGGCGTCAGTCTGAATGTTACGGACAAGTATCTCTATCCGGTCATAGTGGCAGTATCTGTCATAACGACTTTTCTTACCCCCTATATGATACGGCTTTCGGAACCAGCATACCGGTTTATAGACATCCACATGCCTGAATCCCTGAAAGATTATCTCGTACACTATACGTCCGGGGCAATGACTGTAAAACACCAGGGCACTTGGCATAAACTGATCCGGTCTATGCTGGTGTCTGTCACACTCTATCTGGTCGTATGCGTTTTTTTCATCACTTTATATTTTTCCTATGTGCATCCTTTGATTAGGAAAAGTCTGCCGGGAATGGAAGGGAACTTGTTGGGCTTCATCATCATCTTTCTTGTCATATCCCCGTTTCTATGGGCCATCATCATGAAAAGGAACAATTCAACCGAGTTCCGTAAACTCTGGACGGACAACAAGTTCAACAGAGGGCCTTTGGTATCAATAGTACTTGTCAAAATACTGATCTGCACGATTATCATGATGAGTATCATTACCCATCTTTTCAATGTTGCCTTGGGAGCCGGGTTGGTAGTCTCTTCCATTATCATTGCCGTCATTTATTTTTCCAAGCGGATCAAGAAACGGTCGCTGACTATAGAGAGACAATTTATGGCAAACTTTCAGGGGACGGACGGGAATGGACTTTCTACAGAAAGTGATACAGGCTCCACCCTTGGCAGCAATATCCCGTTCAAGGAATTACATTTGGCGGATTTCACAGTATCCCCTGATTCCATATATGTGGGCAGAACATTAAAAGAAAGCAGCTTGCGCACCTTGTTTCAGATAAATGTGATTTCAATCACCCGTGGAGAAAAACGCCTAGATATACCACAAGGGGAAGAACATCTCTATCCATATGACAAGGTTACGGTCGTAGGTACGGACCGACAGTTGGAAAGCTTCCGGACATCCATGGAGCAAAAGAAGGTAGAAAGGAACGGGAACGGAACATCCTCGCAGGATGAGATGGAAATAGGGCAATTTCCTGTCGAAGGAGGTTCACCATTGATCGGAAAGACGATCCGGGAGGCAGACATATCGGATAGCATCATTATCGGAATAGAGAGGAGTACCGTGAATATTATGAATCCAGACCCTGATACAATTTTCAAGGAGAATGATACGGTATGGATTGTCGGTAAACGAAAAATAATAAAAGGACTGAATAAAGATTAGGACTTATTTAATTAAAATGTCATGGAATATTCAAGTTATAATGTAAATACCCCTCAGTGGAGGGAGATTACAGTAGGTTCACATCTTCCTGCAGAACTGCGAAAACTTGCAGAAATCGCACATAATCTCTGGTGGACATGGAATGATGACGCAAAGAAACTGTATTGTGATTTGGATTCGGAACTTTGGAAAGAGGTGGAACAGAATCCGGTATTGTTTCTGGAGCGGATAAATTATGAGAAGCTTGTAGCGCTGGCACATGATGAGAACTTTGTCTATAAAATGGATGCCGTCTATTCCGCCTTCAAAAAATACGTAGATGTGGAACCGGATCACCAGCGCCCGTCAATAGCTTATTTCAGCATGGAATACGGCTTGGATGAAGTCCTTAAGATATATTCCGGCGGTTTGGGAATGTTGGCGGGGGATTACCTGAAAGAGGCGTCGGACAGCAATGTGGACCTTTGTGCCATAGGACTTTTGTACCGTTACGGTTATTTTGACCAGTCGCTTTCCATGGACGGCCAGCAGACAGTCAATTATAAAGCGCAGAATTTCGGGCAGCTCCCGATTGAAAAGGTAATGCAACCGGATGGGAAACAACTGGTAATCCACGTCCCCTATGCCGACAGTTTTGTGGTACATGCCAATGTCTGGAAAGCCAGTGTGGGGCGTATTCCCCTTTATCTGCTGGATACGGACAATGAACTCAACAGCGAGTTTGACCGCCCTATCACTCACCATCTGTATGGAGGCGACTGGGAGAATCGGCTAAAACAGGAAATACTGCTTGGCATAGGCGGGATGATAACGCTGAGAGCTTTAGGTATAACGAAAGATGTATATCACTGTAATGAGGGGCATGCCGCACTGATCAATATCCAGCGGCTTTGTGATTACATAAATGGCGGCTTGAATTTCGGGCAGGCCATGGAGCTGGTACGTGCTTCCTCACTTTATACCGTACATACTCCCGTACCCGCTGGTCATGATTATTTTGACGAAGGGCTTTTCAATAAATATATGAAGGGATATCCTGGCAAGTTGGGTATAACCTGGGATAACCTGATGGATCTCGGGCGTCACAATCCGGGAGACAAGGAGGAACGTTTCTGCATGTCTGTCTTCGCCTGCAAGACCTGCCAGGAGGTAAACGGTGTCAGCAAGTTGCATAAATCGGTATCCCAGCAAATGTTTGCGCCGATCTGGAAGGGATACTTCCCGGAAGAGAACCATGTGGGTTATGTAACCAACGGGGTACATCTGCCTACCTGGTGTGCGGCAGAATGGAAAAAGCTTTTCAAGGACAATTTTGATGAGAATTTTTTCTGCGACCAGTCCAATCAGAAAATCTGGGAGGCCGTCTATGGCATCCCGGATGAAGAGATATGGAATACCCGGTTAAAACAGAAAGCAAAATTGCTGGACTATATCAAAAGCAAATGCAGCAAGGACTGGCTCAGGAGTCAGATTGATCCGGCATTGAGCGTTTCCATTTTTGAGAGATTCAATCCCGATGCTCTTCTAATAGGCTTCGGACGCCGTTTTGCTACATATAAGAGGGCTCATCTTCTGTTCACGGATATAGACCGACTTGCCAGGATTGTGAATAATCCGAAATATCCGGTACAGTTCATCTTTGCAGGCAAAGCCCATCCCAATGACGGTGCCGGGCAGGGACTGATCAAGCAAATCGTGGAAATATCCCGGCGCCCGGAATTTTTAGGTAAAATCATATTCTTGGAGAATTACGACATGGACCTGGCGCGCCATCTTATCTCGGGTGTGGATATCTGGATGAATACCCCTACGCGGTTGGCAGAAGCTTCGGGTACGTCGGGCGAGAAGGCATTGATGAACGGTGTGCTTAATTTCTCCGTGCTGGACGGTTGGTGGTATGAAGGATACCGCAAGGATGCCGGATGGGCACTGACCGATAAAAGTACTTATCAGAATGAACAGTACCAAAACCAGCTGGATGCCGAAGCCATCTATTATTTGTTGGAGCATGACATCCTGCCACTATATTACGAGCATGGGGGGAAGAACTATTCGGAAAACTGGGTCAAGTATATCAAGAACTCAATCGCACAAATCGCTCCCCATTTTACCATGAAAAGACAGTTGGACGACTACTATGACAGGTTCTATAACAAACTGTCAGAGCATTTCCACATTCTGGCAGCCGACAACTTTGCGAAGGCGAAAATGATGGCTGACTGGAAAGCAAACGTCCGAAGCAGATGGGATGCCATAGAAATCAAATCCATAGAGGCAGGGAATGGGCTGAATGCCACGGTTGAAGCCGGAAAGGAATATGAGGTGACGGTTGTCGTTGATGAGAAAGGCCTGGATGACGCAATCGGAATAGAATCGGTCATTATCAGGCATGAAGGCGGTCAGGATCACATATATGAGGTAATTCCCCTTTCGTCAGTTTCCAAGAATGGGAATTTATATACCTTTAAGGCGACATCCGGCATTTTCAACGCCGGAAGCTTCAAGCAGGCCTTCCGTATGTATCCCAAGAATGCTTTGTTACCTCACCGGCAAGATTTCTGTTATGTACGATGGTTTTAATGAACAGTAAAAGGATATGCAAAAACAACGTATGAGCGGGCAAAATCAAAAAACAGATAAACGGATAGCATGGCCGATCATCATCATGAACTTCACGGGAGTGTATGACTACGAGGCGTTTGCCTGGAACAATAAATTTATATGGCTGGATTGTCGTCATCTTTATGGTACAGATGGCTACTGTGACAGGGAGGGGGCTTTGGCTTTGAAGGGGATGATTGCTGATTATCCGGCGGAGGGAGTCCATTTCATCGATTCAGGCAATTATCATTATTTGACTAAATTCTGGACAGACAAACTTGAAACTCCGTTTTCGCTGATTGTGTTCGACCACCATCCCGATATGCAGCCACCGTTGTTTGACAACATACTTTCTTGCGGAAGTTGGGTAAAGGATATATTGGACCATAACAACAACTGCAAGAAAGTAATTATCGTAGGTGCTTCAGACAAACTGATACAGGCTGTGCCGAAAGGATATGAAAGACAAGTTCGGTTTTACAGTGAAACTACGCTCATGCACGAAGAGGGTTGGCAGAACTTTTCTTCCGGACATATCAACGGACCGGTTTACATTTCCATAGACAAGGATGTCTTGAATCCGGCTTCGGCAGCAACAAACTGGGATCAAGGTTCTCTCAGCTTATGGGAATTGGAGAAACTGCTGGCTGTTATTCTTCAGAAAGAACAGGTAGTGGGCATTGACATCTGTGGGGAATGCTCCACAACACTCAATCTTTTTGAAGAAAAACGGGAAACCGTCATGGATAGCCAGGCAAACAAAGAATTGCTCAGATTTATCCGGTCATCCTCCGGCCTTCAATAGAATTAGTTTTTTCTTGTTATTATAATTTATCATATAAAAATAATTTAGCTTTATGAAAACAATTGTTCGAAGAATTGGGCTTGTTGCACACGATGCAATGAAAAAAGACATGATAGAGTGGGTTCTCTGGAACTCGGAACGTCTGATAGGACATAAATTCTATTGTACGGGTACAACCGGTACACTAATTAAAAAAGCCCTTGAAGAAAAACATCCTGAAATCAAATGGGATATCACAATCCTGAAATCTGGTCCTTTAGGAGGTGACCAGCAAATTGGTTCGCGGATCGTAGAAGGAGAAATAGACTATCTGTTCTTTTTTACAGATCCGATGACACTACAGCCGCATGATACGGATGTGAAAGCATTGACCAGACTGGCTGGAGTTGAAAATATTGTTTTCTGCTGTAACCGTTCGACTGCGGACCACATTATTACGAGTCCCTTATTCACTGACCCAACTTACGAACGTATTCACCCGGATTACACCAATTACACGCAGCGTTTTGAAAACAAGGGAATCATATCTGAAGCAGTGGAGCAAGTGAAAAAGCGGAGGAATAAAAGTGAGAATAACATTTCTAAATGAACTGTAATAAGTAGTAGAATATTTATAAGGCTATCTAAGAAACAAGTTGTTTACATCTTTCAGAATAGGTATCAGCTGAATAGTAATCTGCTAAGTTTGTGTCAAAACGTTGGCACAAACTCTTTTATATTTTACAGTTCTGCTATATTTTCTTTTGGCTATGCTGCTTTTTCCAGGGGCAGCGGATTTTTCCGGTTGGCAAGCTTTCCTTTAAGCGTATAGCCTAGCCAGTCTGAACATGAAGAATTTCAGATCAGCCACCCCTCTTAACTGGCTTCGAAAAGCTTTGATTTTAGCATTGAACGACTCCGCTGAAGCATTTGTCAATCGTTCTTC
>OJKC01000853.1_pt1 | contig 22208 bp, 24 predicted proteins | sample 1596401 | NCBI WGS metagenome assembly OJKC01 (sample SAMEA4350162, study PRJEB24818) | metagenome | biome: human; feature: gut; material: faeces | place: Denmark | collected 2013-09 | reverse complement strand
TCAGCACACCACGCTCTCCAAGACGCTTGATAACGGTATAAGTCGTAGTCCTTTTCCATCCGAGTTGATCCTGGCACAGCTTTACAAGCTCGACAGCAGTAACCGGCTCATGCTCCCACATAATCAAGCAAAACCTATACTCACTTTCGTGAATCTTCGGAAAATCCATATTCATGCCCTCCATGTCTACACTGTTAGACTCCATAGATAGTCTACCACATTAGACAATCAAAATCAATAGAGTTCACAGAAAAGATACAAAAAATGCCCGCAGAATTTCTCCCACGGGCAAGGTGTTGGTTAGCTATCAAGCGGTTTGTATTCAGTTACAGTTTTCAAATAGGTTTCTGGATCACCGTTCAATATCAAGTCTGCATATCCAATCGGATCATTGTAGATCAGATAGTCCAGTTCTGACCGCTGATACATATTGTCGGCAATCTCGTTTTCCACGGCGATGGTGTTAATCGCAGTCATGCTACCATTTGCAAATTTCAGTTCCACACAGGCATTATCCATGTTGAACTCACAAGAAATCAATCTATCCATAAGAAACCTCCATTTTGCTGGATGTTAGATCATCCCAAAATATTTGAATGCTTCTCGGATTGCTTTTTCCTTCTCCGGTGGGCATTGTGGCTGTCTGGAATCCTCGGACTTCGGCAGATTGTAGTTCTTGCCGACTTCCAGTCCGCATTTTCTCTTTATCTGAGAAATATAAAGGTTGGAAACCTTTAACCCGGTATGCTCCAAAACATACTCCTTGATCTGCGGATAGGTTGCTCCATCTTGGAACTCCGACATATCCATATCTTCCAAAGAGAACTCAACCCGAATCTTTTTCGAGTCGACTTCGCCCTTGGAAAGCAAGACAACCGTCTCGATGTGCTGGGTATCCGCAAAGGTATCCACCACCTTGACCTCCGGGCAGCCATCCGCGCCAGCCGTCACGGTCAGGGTGTAAGTCAGATAATCGCCGTCCGTCTCCTCCGAGATGGCCGAGACGGTTTTGCTCAGATCCACATTTCCGTACTTGGCGACAATGTCACCAGCAAAATCGATGTTGATCGTTGTATTGCCAATGACAATTTGACCGGTTCCATCTTTGCCGACCTGCGACAGGTTAACTTCTGCTTCCACAAAAAAGTCGCCGCTGAGGACGGTATTCGTCTCTGTCTTTTGCTTTGCCAGCCAAGTGGTGTCAAAGGCAAGGGTGACCGTATTGTTTGCCACCGTGATGGTGCCCACGGTCGTGCTGCCGCTGGTGATGCTGCCGTTGGCCGTGGCGTTGCGCAGCAGGTCCGGCAGGGTATAGGTCATTTTCCCGCCCGCAGCCAGGAGATTATCAATAGGGACGTTGCCGTAGCTGATCACCAGCTTGAAATCCGCATTGCCCGGAATATCCGTCGCGCCTGATACATTGGTCCACGCTGCGTTTTCATCCGTGCGGTAATAGAGTGTTGCGCCTGTGATATAGTTTTCTACGGAAACGGGATCGGTTGCCCCTGTTGTATCCGCATCCAGAGTCATCACCGAATAAGCGCGTATTTTGGCGCCAGAAGCGTAGGCAGTGCCCATAACCGGCAGGCTGGGATCGATCTCCATGCCGGACATCTCTTTCTCCGGTTCGGTCGTTTCTTCCGTTTCTTCTGTCGCTTCTGTTTCTTCCGCAGTGCTGCATTCCTCCGTGTGGGTATGCTCCTCCATATCGCAGGTCAATTCCCAAGTGCCATAGCACAGGGCGGTATGGGTGTGTTTTTCATCCTCGGGAAGCGTACAGGTCAGAGCCTCGGTATCTGCCGGTTCCTCCACCGTCTCAAAGCACGCATCCGTGTGCTGATGCTCCAAAACCTGGATTTTGCCGCAGATCAGATTGCCGTCATCATCATAGCAGCCCGGGTCCTCCGGGGATTCATAGGGCTCGTGGGTGTGGAGAATGATTTCTTTCTCCTCACAGATCAACTCCGGTTCGGCCGGTTCTGCTTCTTCCGCCGGTTCGGTGGGCAGCTCGCAGATCAACGTCTTTATCTGCTCGTAGCACTGGTCGGTGTGCTGGTGTACAGGCTCCTCTGTGTCGCCGCACGTCAGTTCCCGCGTTGTCTCATAGCAGCTTTCGGTATGCTCATGATCTTCTTCACAGACCAAAGCAGACGTTTCTGTGTAGCAGTCATCCGTATGCACATGGGCCGGTTCCGTAGATTCCTTACAGATCAATTCGCCGCGCTCCACGGTGTAGCAATCATCCGTATGGGTATGTACTTCGGGTGCGTCTGTTTCCGGCACGGCGTAGCAGCTTCCGGTGTGCTCATGGGTCTCGATCTCCGGCAGTGGGCACCAAAGGTTCCCATTTTCGTCATAGCATGCCGAATCATGCTGGTGAACGACAAAGTCTGCATACCCGCACGTCAGGTTTCCTTCGCTGTCATAGCAGGTACCGTCATGCTGATGGAGATTCAGGCTTTCGATGGTACACACTGGCTCGGTCCGGGTGGCAGAGGTTACTTGCGTGTAGCAAGCCTCCGAATGGGTGTGTTCAGGAATCTCACACGCTCCCTTTTCCATGGTAATGGCGGGAAGAATCAATGCGTAGACCGTGCAGAACACCACAACGCAGGCAAGACCGGTTACAACCCGGTACCAGCGTTTCTTCCTTTGATGTGCCTTCGTATATTTTTCTGCGCCCTGAAGAGCATCCTTCTTCATATACCAATCACCGGCTTTCCTATCTCAATGTTCCGAAGTCAGGCAGGGGCCAGAACCGGAAGACAATTTTTCCAACAATCTGTTCATCGGAGACACAGCCAACCGTTGTACTGCGGGAATCCACAGAAGTAGAGCGGTGGTCGCCCATGCAAAAGTACCGGTTATCCGGCACCTGGTAGGGTAATGCAATGTCACAGTCTCCAAGGGCTTTTTCTGTCAGGTATGGTTCGTCCAGCAACTCACCGTCCACATACACATTTCCGTCAGCGTCAATATCCACCCACTGACCGGGGCCGACGATACAGCGTTTGACCAAAATCTTGTTGCCCATGTAAAACGCCACCAGGTCGCCAGGCGCAAAATCCGATCCTTTGACGGAGATCACAATATCTCCCTCGTCCAGCGTCGGAGCCATGGAGGCTCCGTAAATTTGCAGCACAGGCATCCAAATCGTGGCCACCAATACAGCCACCGCAGCCACGACAATCAGGGTGTAGATGGTGCTTCTCAGGACCCGTTTATATCGTCTCTTATATTTTTCTCTGCCAAGCTCTGCCGTGAGCTGCTCCACGGTTGGAAGATCGCGTGGATGCATTGTTTTACTTTTCATCTGTCCAAACCTCTCCGGCTGCCTGGATCATTTCTCGGAGGGCTTTCTGATCTGCCAGCAGTTTGGCTGCTTTGGCAACAATCTGTTTCCAATAGGCATCCGCTTCCGCGTGTGCTTTTTGGCTGTACGCCTCTGCCTCCTGCCGGATCTGGGCGGCTTCTTGTTTTGCCTGTTCCTTCATATCACGACAGATTGCATCCTGTTGGCCGCTTATCCGTTCGATGTTCTCAAGATACTGCTGCGCTGCGGCCTCCGCCGCCTGAAAGACACCGTTGAGGGACAGGGCAGCCTCCGCCAGGGAACCGGCTTTGTCGATCTCGATCCTGCGGTCCCGAAGCTGTGCTTCCGCCTGCTCCAGCCTGATCTTCAGCTGGCTGTTTTCTTCTGTCTGGGCAATCAGCATTTCCAGCAGCTCACTCCGGCTCAAACGCCGCAATTCTTTATCCGTCATAGAGCACCTCCAAATCTGTGTCACAGGGCACAAATGCAATAATGGGCATCGGTCATTTCAGCCTGCCCCAGAAGATCCTTACGCCGCAACGCGGTCGTAATCATCCTTGTTCTGTGCTGTGAAACACATACCTCCATGATGTTTAGCCATGAATCAGTAATCTGAAACAACTATCAAAACCAACATTATTTCTATAATGTAGTGAAACGTTTCCGGCAGATTCCGGCAATAAATACATATCCAAAATCTACACAGAATAAGTTTAGCACAAGAACACAAAATAATCAATAAGAGGCACAGGAAAAGTACGTAAAATAATGGAAAAATCGGAGTTAAGAGAAGCAGTACAAAAAAACTTGGCAACACGAATTCACCCTCAAATTCATTTTTGAAAAACGTGTATGCAATATCGGAGCTGACGCGGGAGAAGACCGTTATCATGATAGCCCACCGGCTCAAAACCGTCCGCCATGCCGACCAGATCATCGTGGTGGATAAGGGGCAGGTCATCCAGCGCGGCACGCATGAGGAGCTGCTGCGGCAGGACGGCATCTATCGCCGCTTCATCACCGGCCGCGAACAGGCCGCCGGCTGGAAGCTGTAACAGTAAAGAAATAATAAAACCGCACTGATTTCTATAAAATCAGTGCGGTTTTGCTGTTCTTTTTATCCGACGCCGCGGGGTATGCTGACAATATCAGGCGAGGTCGGCGAAAGCCTGCTCGAAGTCGGCTATGATATCCTCGATATCCTCAAGGCCGACGCTGATTCTGACAAGACCCTCGGAAATTCCGGCGGCGGCCAGCTCCTCGGCGGAGTAGGTGGAGTGGGTCATGGAGGCGGCGTGCTCGACGAGAGTTTCGGCGTCGCCTAGAGAGACAGCGATGGTGCAGAGCTTCAGCTTGTTTATAGCCTTTGCCGTGGTTTCCTTGTCGGCCTTCAGCTCGATCGCTATCATGCCGCCGAACTTGTCCATCTGCTTCTTGGCGATCTCGTGACCCTCAAAGCTCTCCAGACCGGGGTAGTACACTTTCGCAACGGCGGGGTGCGCCTCGAGGTATCTTGCAAGCTTCATGGCATTCTCGCAGTGGCGATCCATACGGATGCTCAGCGTCTTGAGGCCGCGGGCGATGAGGAACGCGTTGAACGGGCTCATAACCGCACCGGTCATATGTACGACGCCGACGCCGCGGACCTGATTGATGAATTCAGGCTTGCCGACGACAAAGCCCGCGATAACGTCGCCGTGACCGTTGATGTATTTGGTCGCGCTGTGAACAACAACATCCGCGCCGAGATCGAGGGGGCGCTGGAGATAGGGAGAGCAGAACGTGTTGTCAACGATGACTTTGATATCCTTGTTGAAAGCGTGGGCGGCGTCCGCAACGGCCTTTATGTCAATGACCTTCATGGTGGGGTTGCAGGGAGTCTCAAAGTAGACGACCTTCGTCTTATCGGTGAGGGCAGCCTTGAGCGCGTCAATGTCGTTCATGTTGATAAACGATACCTTAACACCGAGCTGGGTGATCTCCTTGGAGAGAAAGGCAAAGGTGCAGCCGTAGAGAGTCTCATCCGCGACGATCTCATCACCGGCGACGACGCTGCAATAGAGCGTGGCGGTGATGGCACCCATGCCGGAGGCGGTGGCCATTGCGGCTTCGCCGTTTTCGAGGGAGGCTATCTTCTCCTCAACGGCGTTGGTGGAGGGGTTTGCGGGACGGGAGTATACGTATCCAGTCTCAGTGCCGGCAAATCTGGCGCCGCCATGCTCGACGGTCTCGAACATGAAGGTGGAGGTCTGGTAGATAGGATCGCAGAGCGCACCGGCGCTGTTCTTGCGCTTGCCTACATGAATCTGACGGGTCGAAAAGCCCAGTTTCTTTTCAGTTTCCATAATAATGCTCCTTCTTTATCGATAATGATATTTCTCAGCGCAGCCCTGCGGCGATCTGGTAGATCTCGCAGATTGCGTCGCTGGTAAGGCCAACGTAGCCGCCGGTGACGCCGTCTCCGACGCCGTTCATCTCAACGAGCTTTTCAATATCGTTGGGATCGGCGCCGATCTCAGCAAACGTCAGAGGCATATTGAATTCGCGCATGAGGTTCTTGAAAGCTTCCACGCCCTCGCGAGCTGTGCGCTTGGGATCGTCAACGTCGAGCTGGCAGCCGAAAACCTTGACCGCGAGCTGTGTGAAGCGCTTTGCGTCGCTGTGCTCGATGCAGTAGGTCATCCATGCGGGCATTATCACCGACAGACCCGCGCCATGTGCGCAGTCGTATACGGCGGACATGACATGCTCGAGATGATGGCTGTTCCAGTCCTGCTTGCGGCCGACACCCATGATGTCATTGTGGCAGACCATGCCGCCCCACATAATGTTGGCGCGCGCGTCGAAATTGTGAGGATCGCGCATAACGGTGCGCCCCTCGTGGATCATGGCGAGAACCACGCCCTCGAGCAGCCTGTCCGTAGTCTCAACTCCGGGAGTGTTGGTGAAGTAGCGCTCCAGCGCGTGAGAGATGATGTCGGTCACGCCGCAGGCGGTCTGGAAAGCGGGCAGGCTCTCGGTAAGAGCAGGGTTCATGACGGAGAACTTCGGGCGGATGCAGTCGGCCTCGGCTGCGGTCTTGTCCAGAGTCTCTTCGTTGGTGATGATGGCGTTCGGGGAGCCTTCGCTTCCTGACGCGGCGAGAGTGAGAACAACGCCGACGGGCAGTGCGGTCTCCGGAGTTTTGCCGGAGAAGAAATCCCAGAAGTCGCCGTCATACGGCACGCCCATCGCAATGGCCTTTGCAGTGTCTATGACGCTGCCGCCGCCGATGGCGACGAGAAAATCGATCTTCTCGCGGCGGGCAAGCTCGATGCCTTCGTAGACAAAGCCGCTCTTGGGGTTTGACTTCACGCCGCCGAGCTCGATGCTGTAAAGACCGGCGGCATTGACGGACGCCTTGACGCGGTCAAGCAGTCCGGATCTTTTCGCGGACTGGCCGCCATAGACGATGAGCACGCGGTTGCCGCCGAATTTGGCGACGTATTTGCCGGTGTCATTCTCGCGGTCGCGCCCGAACACAAAATATGTAGGGCTGTAAAAGTCAAATGAATTCATGCTGTCCTCCTTCAGTTATTGTGTATCTGCTGACGGATCAATATCCGCTCTTGTGGCTGCCGGGCTGGCCGTAGGATTTGAACTTCTCCATGACAACGGCCATCTGCTCGTCGGTGAGTATCTGCGGCTGGCCGATGCACATTGCGCGGTACTGGAGCTTGGCGATGTATTCCATATTGTTGGCGAGGGAGAAGGCGCTGGCGATGCTGCTTCCGCAGACGACTATGCCGTGATTTGCGAGAAGTACGGCGTTGGAATCGCCGCAGACCTCGATGGCCTTTTCCGCAAGCTCTTCGGTGCCGAAGGTGATATACGGGGCGCAGGGGACAACGTCGGTGTTCGCGTCGCCGATCACGTAGTGAACGGCACGGATGGGCTGATTGAGCACCGCGAAGGTGGTGCAGTACGCCGAATGGGTGTGGACAACGGCACGCGCTTCGGGCTTGTGCTTATCCGTCAGTCAGGAGAACCATCAGGCGATAAAAGATATCTCCGTGCGCGCCGTCGCGTACAATATGCCCGGCGTAACGGTCGACGGCAACGACCCGCTGGCCGTATATGAGGCGGCGAGCGAAGCTGTGGCGCGCGCCCGTGAAGGCAAGGGGCCGACGCTCATCGAGTGCAAGACCTACCGCCAGCACGGCCACTTTGAAGGAGACCCCGCGCCCTATAAGCCTGCGGAGGAGCAGGCGGCGTGGATGAAGAGAGACCCCATCCCCAATTTCAGAAAGTACCTTATCGATAACGGCGTGGCGGACGAGGATGAGCTTTGCGGCATTGAGGCAGGCGTTGCAAAGGAAGTCAGCGACGCGATCGAGTTTGCCGCCGCCCAGCCCTGGCCAGACGCGGATTCCGTTGTTGTCGATGTATATTCGGATATAGTAGAGGAGGCAAGAAAGAGATGATCCTGACTTATCGTGAAGCTATCCGCGAGGGTATGAGCATAAGAATGCGTGAAGATCCGAGAGTTATCCTCTTCGGTGAGGACACCGGCGCCTACGGCGGCAGCTTCGGCATCACCCTCGGCATGTATGATGAATTCGGCGGCGACCGTGTGCGCGATACACCGATATCCGAAAGCGCAATAATCGGCTGCGCCGTCGGCTCCGCGGCTACCGGCATGAGACCGATCGCAGAGCTCGTTTTCTGCGACTTCCTGACCGTTGCGATGGATCAGATCGCCAATCAGGCGGCAAAGATGCGCTATATGTTCGGCGGAAAGATATCTCTCCCCATGGTTGTCCGCATGCCTGCGGGCGCGGGACAGGGCGGCGCCGCGCAGCACTCCCAGTCTCTCGAAGCGTGGGTCACTCATGTGCCCGGCCTCAAGGTCGTGTATCCTTCGACTCCGCAGGATGCGCTTGGCCTTATCCTGTCCGCTATTGACGATGATAACCCAGTAATATATTTTGAAAACAAGATAATAAAAGAGAAAGCCGATATCACCAATTTTGATCCCATCCCGCTCGGCAAGGGCAATATCGTGCGCGAAGGTACGGATATTTCCGTTATCACCTACGGCCTTCAGGTCTACGATGCGAAGAAGGCGGCGGATATACTCGCCAAGGACGGTATAAGCCTTGAGATCATCGACCTGCGTACGCTCTATCCGCTGGACAAGGACATGATACGCAGCAGCATCGCAAAGACTCACCACGCTATCGTTATCACCGAAGAAACCAAGCGCGGCGGCTACGGCGGAGAGATCAGCGCAACCATAGCCGAGGAAATGTTCGACGAGCTTGACGGCCCCGTCGTGCGCATCGGCTCGCTCAATACCCCCGTCCCCGTGTCTCCGATCCTTGAACAGGCGTTCATGCCCAACTATCAGGATATCGTCAACGCCGCACGGAAAATGCTGTGACCGCGTTTCGGAAGGAGTTTTAGGTATGGCCTTTTATGTATCAATGCCCAAGCTCGGAATGACGATGACGGAGGGCACGATAAGTGAATGGAAGAAGAAAGAGGGAGACGCCGTCGCGGTCGGCGACCCGCTTTTCGACGTGGAGACAGACAAGCTGACGAATACGATAAACGCCTATGAGGCGGGAACGGTGCTCAAAATACTCGTGAACGACGGCGAGACCGCGGCCTGCCAGCAGCCCGTCGCCATTATGGGGCAGGCGGGTGAGGACATCTCCGGCCTTACGGGGGCTGCTGCCGCACCGGCCGAGGAGAAGACAGAGCAGCCTGCCGAGCAGAGCGTACAGCCCGCCGCGCACAAGGCCGGTGAGCGCCTGATAATCTCGCCGAGGGCGAAGAAAGTTGCCGCAGAGCTTGGGATAGACACGCATTATGTCACGGGGACCGGACCGAACGGCCGCATCGTCGAGAGGGACATCCGCAATTATAAGTCTGCCGCGCAGGAAGAGCACAGCGTAAAGACGTCTCCGCTCGCGAAAAAGATCGCCGCAGACATCGGGGTAGATGTGAACGATATCCCGAGCGACGGGCGCGTCATGGCAGGGGATATCCTCAAGTATCTGCATGACAGCCGCGTACCGGTGCAGGAGGCTCCCGCCCGCGAGGAGACCGTGAATATGGACGGCATGCGCAAGGCTATCGCGCGCAACATGCTCAATTCCCATATGACCAGCCCCACCGTCACCTTTGATCTGAGTGTGGACATGACCAATCTCAAGGAGTACCGCGCCCAGCTCAAGGCGAATGATATCAAGGTGAGCTATACTGACATACTGGTCAAATTCGTCTCGAAAGCGCTCACGGAATTCCCCGCGCTCAACTGCTCGGTGGACGGAAATAAGATCATCTATAAGCACTATGTCAACATGGGCGTCGCCGTTGCGCTCGATAACGGGCTTGTTGTGCCGAATGTTCCCGATGCTGACAAGAAGAGCCTGACGGAGATATCCTCGGAGGTCAAGGAACTTGCAGAGCTTGCCCGCAGCGGGAAGCTCCCGATGGAGCGTCTCCACGGCGGCACGTTTACTATAACCAACCTCGGCATGTACGGCATAGAGAGCTTCTCTCCCATCATAAATCAGCCTGAGGTGGCGATCCTCGGCGTGTGCGCAATGCAGGACAAGCCTGTCGTTGTGGACGGCCAGATCACCGTCCGGACGATGATGAACATGTGCCTCACCGCTGACCACAGAGTTGTGGACGGAGCCCTTGCCGCACAGTTCCTGCATCGGGTCAAAACGCTCATGGAAAACCCTGCGCTCATGCTTGCATAATTTAGGAGGACGGATATTCAATGGCGACCAATGTCATCATGCCGAAGCTTGGAATGACCATGACTGAGGGCACGATAATCAAATGGCATAAAAAAGTCGGGGACGCGATCGAAGAGGGCCTGCCGCTCTTTGATGTGGAGACCGACAAGCTTACAAATACGGTGAATGCGAATGTTTCCGGAACGCTCCTGAAAATAAGTGTTCCGGAGGATGGTACGGCGGACTGCTTGGCGGTCGTTGCGGTCATTGGCAGCGAGGGCGAGAAGCTCGAAGCCGAACCCGCACCGGCTGCCGCGGCGGAGCCTGCCGCGCCGCAGACGGAGAGCGGCAATGATCTCATCGTCATCGGCGGCGGCCCGGGCGGATACGTCGCGGCAATACGTGGCGCGCAGCTTGGAATGAAGGTCACGCTCATCGAGGCGGACGCCGTCGGCGGTACCTGCCTCAACCGCGGCTGCATGCCGACAAAGGCACTTCTGCATTCTGCCGAGGTGTACGAGCTGGCAACGCACTCTGCCGGCATCGGCATAGTGGCGAACGACGTTTCGGTAGACTGGAACGCGGTGCAGAATTCGCGCGCCGGTGTCACGAAAAAGCTCACCGACGGCGTGAAAGCGCTCATAAAGGCAAATAAGATTACGCTGATATCCGGAAAGGCGAGCTTCGCAGACCCGAAAACAGTCTCAGTCGGCGGCAGGATACTGACTGCCGGAAAGATAATCATCGCCTCCGGCAGCGCGCCGATCGTCCCGCCGATAAAGGGGATCAGCGAATGCGGCGCGGTCATCGATTCTACGGCCTGCCTGCAGCTCGACCATGTTCCGGAGAGCCTGCTCGTTATCGGCGGCGGAGTGATCGGTCTTGAGCTTGGCAGCGTGTACGCGCGTTTTGGCAGCAAGGTCACGGTAGTTGAGATGAGCCCCAAGCTCCTGCCGCTCATGGATTCGGAGCTTACCGCGATGGTTCGCCGCCAGCTTGAGACCAAGGGCATGGAGATACTCACGGAGAGTAAGGTCGTCTCCGTGGAAAGCTGCGGCGCTGGCGGCAGAGTTCATATCGAGTGCCCGAACGGCGAGAGGACAGTGGAGGCAGAAAAGATACTGCTCTGCGTTGGCCGTAAGCCCAATATCGAAGGACTGGGACTTGAGAAAGCCGGAGTAAAGACGGAGCGCGGCTATATCCAGGTCAACGATCGGATGGAGACTTCCGTTCCGGGCATATACGCCGTCGGCGACTGCAACGGGAAGCTTATGCTGGCTCATGCCGCAATGGCTATGGGCGAGACGGCGGCCGAGAATGCAGCTGGCGGCAGCAAGACCTTCATTGCGGCTTACAGCCCGTCCTGCGCATATATCGGTCCCGAGCTTGCCGGTGTTGGATATACCGAGGAACAGCTCAAGGAAAAGGGCGTGGACTACAAAGTCGGCAGATTTGTTACCGCCGCAAACGGCAGAAGCCTTGTGTCCGGCCATGTTGACGGCATGGTCAAGATCATTGCCGGTGAAAAATACGGCGAGATACTCGGTGTACACATCATGGCGCCGAGCGCGACCGAGCTTATCGAAGAGGCGGCGCTGGCCATTCGGCTCGAAGCCACGGTGGATGAGCTTGTGGATACGATACACTGCCACCCGACCGTGTCCGAGGCGCTGCGCGAGGCGGCGCTTGCGGTAGATGGCCGCGCGATACATATGCCGAATAAAAAGAAGTAAACCGATAACCACCTAAGTCTGCCGTCTTATGTGCGGCCGCGGCAAAAACGAAAACCGCCATGCTCAGACACTGTTCTGAACATGGCGGTATTTTCTTGCCGTTCAAATATATTTTGCCGTGAATTCGTCAAGAGCCGGAATGCTTTCACAGCGCCAGTATTCCGCGCCGTTGTCGGTTCGCTCTACAAGCTTCTTGTTATACAGCTCGCGCCGCAGTGTCGCGGGATCGTGGAACGTGCTCCACGCGTCCAACAGGTCGTTCAGCTCGGCTTCGGAATAGCGCCTGTCCGGCTCAAGCTTCCCAGCGAGATACCACAGCGCGGCGAGCTTTTTACGGTTCTTCGCGGGGAACGCGGTGAGCTGCATTTTGCCGTTGAGAAAAGGCTGAATCAGCCGCAGCAGAGAAGAATCATCCATTTTTGCATCCCCCGATCATCTCGGTGAACAGTCTGTCGCGGTCAAAATCTCCGGAGACAAAGCCGGGAATTTCCTTTATCGCCTTGCAGATACTGAGGCTGAAGCCGGTCAGAATAGCGCCGATCTCCGCGTCGGAGTATGGGCAGTCGCCGGTGACGATGAGCGCGGCGATGCCGTACACCACGATCCACAGGTCGCGGAAATAGCGCTTGGCTTCGGCTTTGCTGATGTGGTATATCCGCTCCAGCGGCTCCTTCACATAGTCCAGCGAATGGCGCATCGCGTCCATCGCGCCCTTTTCACCCGCGTCATGCGTGAGAAAAAGAAGCCTGTACAGCTCCGGCTCCTCGCGCGCGAAGCGGATATACTGCATTCCAAAGCCGTAAAACGGGATTTCCGCCCGCAGCCCCTCTTCCACGTAGCCGTCGTATATCGACTCCGCCGCCGAGCGCACCGCGCCGCGAGCCTCGGCCATCGTAGAAAAGCAGGTGAACACCGGCTGGGTCGATACGCCGAGCTCGTCCGCAATAGCCCGCGCGGTCAGCGCGCCTATGCCATTCCGGCGCACTACCTGCAGGGCGGCGTCGGTTATTTCCGCTCTGGTAAATTTGAATTTCGGTGCCATATAAACTCTCCGTTTTTCGTCAGCATCAAAGATTTTTTATCTGGTTGCTTATCAGCATGCCCACTGTGTCCGCAAACATGCTCAGCGAGCGGATGCGCGCAAAGTCGCGCCCGTAGACAAGCTTCGCCGAGGCGACGTCCTCGTCGTCGCCGGTGAACACGCACATCACCGCGATGCCGTCCGCCCGCGCACGGCGCACCTCAAGCGCGGCATCGGTCAGTCCGACGTCCTTTTCATAGGTCACAAGTTCGTCCGTCTCGCAGCGGCGGGTCTTTACAACGTCGTTCGGCTTCACGTCGGACAGGACGATGAGCAGCTTGTGCTCGTATGGGGAAGCGTTCATCAGCCGGTGCAGCGCGGCGATGGCGAGACCGTCGCGGTTGCAGCCGTTGGAGACGTATTCAAATATCCGCCGATTGTCGCGCGGACGGTCATAGTCCCGAAAAACGCGGAGCACGGTGTAGCCCGTCATGGAGCAGAACGAACTGACCCGACAGGGAATGCCGCAGCGCGTGAGGCTCTCGGCTACCATGTAGCCCTGCGCGGAGACGATCTCCTGCCGCGTTTTCTGCGAGGTCGAGGCGTCGAGCAGTATGTCCACCGACAGCCCGCCGATGTCGTCATGCTCCGTCTTGCGGAACACGCGGCTGTCGCCGAAGCTCAGCGCGCGCCATACGCGTCCGCCGTCGAGCCGACCGGAATTCGCGCGGATGATGGCGGGCTGGAGATGCATGAGCGCTGAGTTCTGGATCTTCGAACTCAGCTTTGCTATGGCGCTGCGGTTCTGCGCGAGACTTGCGTCGTAGCTTGCGCGGTTCTTCACTATCTGCGCCGCCTCGCGCTGGCGCGACAGCGCTTCAAAGCCGTTGCGTATCTGCGCCGCGTCCGGACGGTCGCCGGATGTGATGAGCAGATGGCAGGATTCATGGCTGCCGGTACAGAGCTCGCGTTCGAGCTTGTCCGTTTTTGCAGGAGAGAATATGCTCCTGCCGTACTTCGTCTCCATAAACTCGCGCAGTTCCTGCGCGGTCATCTTGGTTTTCAGCTCTTTCTGCTGCACGTCGCCGTCCGCCGAGCCGCCGTAGACGTCCTGCGGATGCTGCGTGAAGCCAAGGCCGAACCTGCGAAACTGGGTATCGGCATTCTTCCTGCCGCGCTTTTTGAACGGCTGCGTGAAGCTGCGCTTCTGCGCGCGTCGGCGCTCCTCGGTGCATATCTGAAACCAGCGCTCGAACAGCTCCTTCGCCCGCGCGGCGATCTCCGTTTCCGTCATGTCCGGCGTGAACTCCAGCTCGTCGAGGAGCTTGGAGTCGTATTTGTTCATGCGCGATTCAAGCCCCAGCACGCGCGAAAAGTGCGCGAGCGCGAGCGAATCGTAGAATTGAAAATCCTCCGCACCCTGATGCTGTTGCACGAACTGCTCGGCGTATCTGCGCCGAAGCGCTTCCAGCGCCGGGCGCTGCGGCAGCTCTCGCTGATAGACGCAGTTTTCAAGCCCCAGCCAGAACAGATCCGTGTATGTGTCGGCGTCCTCATATTGCTGAAGCCCTGCGAATATCTGCGCGAACACCGCGTAGTCGTAGTGCTTCCGCGCCGCGCCGAAGATGCAGTTCCAGTAGAGGTCGGCTCTGCCTTTCACGTCGTAGGCGCGGAAATCAGGGCGGAAGTCGTAGCGCCCGGCGCAGTTCCAGACGATGTTTGCCGCGCGCTTTTGCTGCCGCTCGTCGATCTCTGTCATGGCTCGAACAGGTCACTGCGGCGCAGCTCACCGGGGATGCGCGCGCCGACGATATCGGACACGAGCTGGCGCTCGAAATCGTCAAAGCTCTTGTTGAGGATGCCCATCTCAAGCGCCTCGCCGAGACTCAGTCCCTGCTCCGTGAGATGCACGGCGGCGATCAGGCCGCGCAGGTCGAGCGCCTTTGTGGATATCTCGGAGCTGTCGCACTTTTTGCGGATCTCCTGAAACAGCTCCGCAAGCTGACAGGCATATTTCGCGCGTAGCTTCGGGAACGTGGCCTTCAGCAGCTTTTCAAGGCTGTCGGCAGAGATGACGGGCATGTTTATCACCATGAAGCGCGAGGCCAGCGCCTCGTTCAGCTCGCGCGTACCGGCGTAGCCGTAGTTCATCGTAGCGATGAAGCGCGTGCAGGGGGAGAGCGTAATGCGGTCGTAGCCCGGCACGTCGATGATGCGGCGGAAGTCCAGCGTGGCGTGGAGCACGGAGAGAGATTCGTTCTTTGCCATGTTTATCTCGTCGAGCACGCCGAAGCCGCCCTCAACGGCGCATTGGTATATCGGCCCGCGGCGCAGCGTCACCTCGCCGTTTTTAAAGGTGTCGGTGCCGATGAGCGAGGCGGCGTCCGTGTTGAGGTAAAACGAAATGTCCCACTGCGGGCGCTGGAACACGGCGGCAAGGTTCTCGGCCAGAACGTTTTTGCCGGTGGCCTTCGGCCCGACCAGCAGCAGGTTTTCGCCCGCGAGTACGGCGGCTATCGCCTCGCGCCAGACCTCGCGGCCGTAATATTTATATTTGGGGCAGGGGATGCGTCCGGCGTTCTCCGGCGCTGCGGGAAAGCTGCGGCGAAAGTCCTCGATTCGGGCGAGCATTTCCTCGTCTATACCTTCGCTGCGCAGAAAATCGAGCATGTTTATCCCTCCATTTTATGTCTGATTCCTATGCTAATATTGTAGTCCTAAATTGGAAAAAGTCAAATGTTTTGGCTGAGCTTGGCATTGATGCAGAGCGCCGTTCTATCTACCGTGACATTGAAGAGATCAACAAGGCGCTTTGGCTCTTGGAGAACGAGGATGATGATGCCGACATTTTCGCCGCCGAGAAAGCCATTGAGACGGACGAGAACGACAGCGAGAAATTCATCGTGTATGATCGGCACTTGAAGGGCTTTCGGGTTGTTCGCCGCAAGTACGAGCTTTCTGACATTCGCCTAATGGCAGAGTGCATCTATGCCTCCCGTTACATCTCTCAGAGCGAGGCAGAGCGTTTGGTGGACATCATCATACTTCTTCAGTTTGATAATGAGCGAGTTTTTGTGGCACGTAAAAATCCCGATAAGGGGCAGCAAACAACTTCCGTTTCGTATATCGAAGTTGGTGATAAAATTGAAGTTCCAGAGTCATGTAATTTCTCTGCTAATACAAACTCGGCTGGGATTGAAAAGTCGCTAACTCAACGGATTGGAATTTCTGAAAATTTGAACATGCCGCCAAATGGACAAAGCAGACTGCCGCTTGCTGCATATGAAAAAACGTGTCTCACGGTGAGACACGTTTTTCGACAGATTGATATGGAGTTTTCGGTGTGGTATAATCGGGACAACAAATCGGGAATTTGTGGAGGAGAACAATACGCAATGCTTCTTATCAAAAACTTGGAAACGCCAAGATTGACGATTCGTTCTTGGCAGAAATCCGATAAAGACTTTACGCTCTCTCTATGGGGAGATAAAGAAAACGGGAAGTATATGAGCGACCCTATCCGTGAGAACATGGATGAAGCGTATCTCAAATGTGTCGATGAGATGGAAGACAACCCGGATGGATATTATCTGGTTGCTGAATGGAAAGAGGATGGTACGCCTGTCGGTACCTGTTGCATATTCCCCGAAAACGAGAATTATGATATCGGGTATTGCGTCTCAAAAGACCATTGGAAAGAAGGCCTCGGAACCGAAGTGATTGATGCTATCATTCGCTGGGTTAAGGCGGAAGGCGGCAAGTCAATCACGGGAGAAGTGGCAGATATCAATCTTGCGTCGGTTGCGCTACTTCGCAAATTTGGGTTTTCAGAGGACAGAAAAACGCGCTATAAAAAATGGGGAGAAGAAACCTATTTTGATGCCCATTATTATAAGCTGAACTTAGAGTGAGCATTCTATTCCGCACAACCAAACACCTGTTTGCCGAGGTAGGTGGAACGATGTTAGAGTATCATAAAACTACGGAAGCAGAGAAATATATCATCAGCGATTGGAAGTACGAGGGAGAATATGCCCTTTACAACAAGGCTCAGGGGATGAAACAGGCTATAGTCGAATTGCTGAATCTAAATCACGGTGGATTAGTGCTTTTGGAGTATGGCTTTTAAGTCAGAGCAAAGAATTTCCATTTATGGCTATTGGTGAACCAGATTATTATAATGTTCTCAAGAATCTTGAACTCGAAAAAAAGCTTAAATTTATTGATGAGTATCCTTATGATATTGCGGATTATATTTCAAATGTAGATACAAATAATAATCTTGCTTACGTTCTCGCAATACAACAATACGGTGGCCTTACCACCATGCTTGATGTTACGGATGATATCGATGTTGCTATTTTTTTCACTCAATCTAAACTGAATAAAGCGACAAACCGATTTGAATTATGTGACCCGACTCATGAAAACATTATCTATGTTTTTGCACAGTGCGCTGATACTTCGACATACGATATCTCTCGAAACCTCTTTAGTCAATTATCTTTCAATGGTATATTTACTGGTGACTATTCAATTCCTGCCAGAATCAATAATCAGAGATGTGGTCTTCTCTATGGTGCCAGTTTGTTTGAATTTAATACATATTCCTATCGTATTATTGCGAAAATTCATTTACGTAGTTCTGATATAACTACGACAAAAACTGTCGAGGAAATGTTTCCAAGCCAAGAGATGGATTCTCTTTTTAAAACGTTTTCTAATGTAATACCCGGGTTAGAAGGGCTCTATGGGTAACTGTTCTACAAGAGTATATGCCATCTACTAATGAAACAAAAAAGTGTCTCACTGTGAGACACATTTCCAGGCAACGAAAAAAGGCCGCTTTCACGATCTCTTGAACGTGGAAACGGCCTTTTTCAGTAGGAGGGAGATGCATGAATGGCGGTGGAAGCTGCCAGCATCATCCCGATTTTTATTTTGGGGAAACAAAAAGGCTTGATCTCCGAAGAAATCAAGCCTTTCATAATGCGTCTGGTGGAGATAAGCGGGATCGAACCGCTGACCTCTTGAATGCCATTCAAGCGCTCTCCCAGCTGAGCTATACCCCCATGGGCAAGATGTATATTATCAGACATGCGGCCAAATGTCAAGAGTTTTTTCACGCGTTTCGGAAGTCTTTGAAAATAATTTTATGCGGCTGGGTATGATATTATATTTGTAGGCATTGACAAAGTGTGATATAATACATTTTTAGAAAAATAATATGTGGAGGCATCTGCAATGACAAAGATTGATATATTCTCAGGTTTTCTCGGCGCGGGCAAAACTACGCTCATCCGCAAGCTGATAGCTGAGGGCTACAAGAACGAAAAGCTCGTTCTTATCGAGAACGAATTCGGCGAGATCGCAATTGACGGCGGTTTCCTGAAGGACGCCGGCGTACAGATAACCGAAATGAATTCCGGCTGCATCTGCTGCACGCTGGTCGGCGACTTTACGAAGGCGCTCAAGAAGGTCATGGAGGAGTACGCACCGGATCGTATCATCATCGAGCCGTCCGGCGTCGGCAAGCTCAGCGACGTGGCGCATGCCGTGGAGCAGGTCGAGGGCGCACACATCGGCGCAAAGGTCACTGTCGTCGATGCGGGCAAGTGCCGCATGTACATGCGCAACTTCGGCGAGTTCTTCAACGATCAGGTAGAGAACGCCGACCTCATCGTCATGAGCCGCACCGACACTGCGAGCGCGGAAAAGATCCTTGCCGCGACCGAGCTTCTCAAGCAGCTCAATGCCAAGGCCGGACTCATCAGCACGCCGTGGGACAAGCTCAGCGGCGAGCAGATAGTCGAGTCGATGGAGCACAACGCTCTGCACGAAGAGCTGGAGCACATGGAGCATGAGCACCACCACGAGCATGAGCATGACCATGAGCACCATCATCATGACCATGATGAACACGATGAGCACTGCACCTGCGGCTGCCACGATCATGATCACGACGATGACGAGCATGAACATCATCATGACCATGACCACGAAGAGCATGATCACGAGCATGACGAGCACTGCACCTGCGGCTGCCATGATCACGAGCATGACCATGACCATGAGCATCACCATCATCATCACGCAGACGAGGTGTTCACGAGCTGGGGCATGGAAACCCCGCGTAAGTTCACCGAGTCCGCGCTGCGCGGCATCCTCTCCGCACTTGAGGACGAGGCCAAGTACGGCGTTATTCTCCGCGCGAAGGGCATTGTCGATGCTGAGGACGGCGATTGGCTCTACTTCGACTACGTCCCCGGCGAGGTCGATATCCGCCGCGGCGGCGCTGCAGTCACCGGCCGCTTCTGCGTGATAGGTTCCAAACTTAACGAGCAGGCATTGAAGGAGCTGTTTGAACATTGAGTGATAGAAAAGACGTTCCCGTATATCTCTTTACGGGCTTTCTGGAATCCGGCAAGACAAAATTCATACAGGAAACGCTGGAGGACAAGCGCTTCTGCAACGGCGAGCGCACGATGCTTCTCGTCTGCGAGGAAGGCGAGGAGGAATACGCCCCTGATCAGTTCGCCGACAAGAGCGTATACATCCATGTCATCGAAGATCAGAGCGAGCTGACGGCGGAAAACCTTGAAAAGTGGCTCCGCGAGTCGCGGGCTGAGCGCGTGGTCGTGGAGTACAACGGCATGTGGATGCTGGACGTGCTCTATTCGGCGATGCCTGAGAGCTGGATGGTGTATCAGGAGTTCATGTTTGCCGACGCAGGCACCTTCCTTACCTATAATAATAATATGCGCCAGCTGGTGTACGATAAGCTCAAGAGCTGCGAGCTGGTCGTGTTCAACCGCTTCAAGCCCAACATGGACAAGATGGAGTTCCATAAGATAGTCCGCGGCGCGTCCCGCCGGAGTGACATCGCCTACGAATATGCCGGAGGCAAGGTCGAGTATGACGACATTGAGGATCCGCTGCCGTTTGACCTGACCGCGCCCGTCGTCGAGATCGGTGACGATGACTACGCTGTGTGGTATCGCGACCTGTCCGAGGAGCCGAAAAAGTACGAGGGCAAGACCGTGCGCTTCAAGTGCCGCGCGCTCAAGCGCAAGAAGATCCCAGCGGGCTGCTTCATCGTGGGCCGCCATGTCATGACCTGCGGCGTCGAGGATATACAGTTCGCGGCGCTGGTGTGCCAGTGGGACAAGGCCGACACTGTGACGGACGACTCCTGGATCATTTTGACCGCGAAGGTGAACTTCAAGTTCCACCGCGCGTACAGCCGCAAGGGCCCCGTCCTGACCTACATCAGCCACGAGAACTGCGAAGCTCCGGCGCAGGATGTTGCGACTTTCTATTGATTAAAATGATAAAAATATCGCCTCATGCCGGCAGGCATGGGGCGGTTTTTTCGGCGGCGTGAATTTTTGCATAAAATAGAGATAACCCCTGACTGCGGCTCGTGCCTTCCAACCAGTCAGGGGTTATCTCTGTGAATTCTTAGTATCTAACATCCTGGTTACCTCACTTTCGTTAGAATGTAGCGCCGCATGTCAACGGGACACATTTACCAAGCACAGATATTTATTTTTCTTGCCTCTAAGTGGGGCGGACTTATGTGCTTCTGTCCTCCTGCGTATTTTGATCTTGCAGCGCCAAACCCGAATCACTTCCTGTGTCGGGTGTCTTATTTGTACATCGGACTCACCCTTTCTGATGCTAATATAGCAAACGGGACGCCGTTTTTCAATTCGCAGAATCCATGATTTTTGAGACGCGTTTTTGTGCACGTGTATGAAAAACTGCAATTTTAGCCGTGGCGGCTTTGACATTGTTGACAATGGAGCAGGACTTTTGTACAATAATATTGTTGCGGGTCAAAATTTGCCCCGCATTTTTATATTCTTTAAGGCACGCCACGGCGCATCGCGCCGTTGACAACGAACACCGCACAGGGTATAATAAATTATATGATATATATCAAATAATATGTTTTAGGCCGACTGAACTTGAGGGGGAGAAACTATGGAGATCAAGCGCTTGGAAAGAGAAGAATACGCCGGAAGGAAGTTCACCGCGCGCTATCAGACGCGGGGCTATTATGACATCTGCGCTGGCGAAGGCGGCTTCTGTGTGAAGTACACGCCCTTCGGTAAAACCGAGGAACGGTCGTTTGACACCGTGTTCTTCGGCGAGTGGCTGGAGGAGCCGATTAGCGTTCGGGGCGTTTGATGGCGAGGAGCTGATTGGCTATGTTGAAGGCTCGCCGGAGAGCTGGAACAACCGATTTCGGATAAGCAATATCTGTGTGTTCGAAAACGCAAAGCGCGGCAGCGGCGTCGGAACGAAACTGCTGGACGCAATCCAGGCCGCAGCGGCGTCCTCCGGAGCGCGGATGATCGTCCTCGAAACGCAGTCCTGCAACGAGAACGCGATCGCGCTTTACCGGAAGAACGGCTTCGAGATGATCGGTTTTGACCTGTACGCCTACTCGAATGACGATCCGGAGCGGCACGAGGTGCGCTTCGAAATGGGGAAGAAGCTGAAATAACCGCGAATGGGGTGGCTAACGGATGAAAATTCTTGCCTTTAACGGCAGCCCAAAGAAGGAACGCAGTGACACGATGCACATCACGCGCGCATTTCTAGGCGGCATGAACGAGGCCGCGCCGCAGGAGGTGCAGAGCATCAACGTTGCTGACATGCATATCGAGTTCTGTCGCGGCTGCTTTGCCTGCAAATATAACGGCGGGCGCTGTGCTATCGACGACGATATGCGCGAGATTCTGGAGCAGATGCTCGCAAGAGACCTGCTGCTGTTCAGCTTCCCACTCTATTGCTACGGGATGCCTGCGATGTTGAAAAACATCATCGAGCGTACTCTGCCGCTCTCGTCCATGGCGATGGCAGAGATGAACGGACGCTATGTCCACGTCGGGCAGCGGGATTATTCGCATCTCAGATATCTGATGATTTGCGGCTGCGGATTTCCGAACAGCCGCCGCAATTTTGAACCGGCAGTACGTCAGTTTGAGCTGATGTTTCCCAATAATCATACGATCCTGACTGTGCCGGAAAGCCCGATGCTCAGCGCACCGGAGGCCGCGGCAGTGACTGTTCCGCGGCTGGAGCGGGTGAAAAAGGCTGGGCGGCAGTTTGCGGAAACAGGGGAGATAGACCCGGCACTGCTGGCCGAGATAGCTTCCCCGATGATTCCGGAGGATACCTACGCAAGGATCGTCAATGGGAATGTATAAGGAGATCAATATGAAAAGAATAGTTGTATAGAATCTACTATCCCTGATACCGGATTCTTTCTACCAGCGTTTCCTTTTTCAGATTACTGCTTAAAACGAGGGAAAGCACAATTTGTAGAATACCAACCAGAAGAATCATAACAAGAATCGGGATAAGAGGAACGTGATAAACGTTCATTCCAAAAATCC
>OJKC01000843.1_pt1 | contig 22374 bp, 20 predicted proteins | sample 1596401 | NCBI WGS metagenome assembly OJKC01 (sample SAMEA4350162, study PRJEB24818) | metagenome | biome: human; feature: gut; material: faeces | place: Denmark | collected 2013-09 | reverse complement strand
GGCGGCAGACAGCTGGCAGGCATGACCAAGGGCAGCGACACACTGAGCTTTGCCTATAACGAGTCCGGCCTGCGCACAAGCAAGACCGTCAACGGCGTGACTCACAACTACGTCTGGCAAGGCAGCAAGCTGGCAGCGGATATTACTGATGTCTACGCCCTTTACTTCCACTATGATTCCTCCGGAGAGGTCATAGGCTTCACCCGAACCTCGAACGGCACTGACACCGAATACTTCTACGTCAAGAACCTTCAGGGGGATATTCTCAAGGTCATAACCGCAACCGGCACAGAAGCGGCCACATACACTTACGACGCTTGGGGCAAGCTGCTCACTTCGACGGGCGACATGGCAGATGTAAATCCGCTGCGGTATAGAGGATACTTCTACGATGCCGAAACTGGCTTGTATTATCTCCAGAGCAGATACTATGATCCGGAAGTCAGCAGGTTCATAAACTCCGACGCATATGCTACCACTAATATAACTAACTTACTTGCTTCAAATGCATTTCTGTACTGTTATAATTGCCCAACCTGTTATGCAGATGACTCTGGCGAAGACCCCTTTGGCAGACTTAATATTATTGATTATGCATTTATACACAGAATGGTGCAATTAAAGTGTCAGAAAGATTACGGATGGAGCATGGAAGTTGGCGTTAAGTATATTGATTTGAATGGCAAATTTCGCCGAGGTAGGCTGGATTTATATGATGAGTTAACAAATCAGTATTATGAAGTAAAAAGTATCGGAGCCTCGCTCTTGCGTTCAACAGCACGGCAAATGAACAACTACGACATTTCAACGATAACTCGAAACCAGTTAACTCCCGGCCGAGGTACAGGCTGGTTCTGTGATAGTTTTGAATACGGAATGTACGACGTCTATTATGAAAGCGCTGGCTGTGGATTAATTGTATATGTTCCAACTATTAATGATGAGCGAAGAAATAAGGCAATCCTTACTGCCGCAGCTGTAGCAGTTGGCGCCGCACTTATTGCTTCAGGTGTGGGGGCCGGAGCAGGCGTTGTTGTGATGGCAATTGCTTAAATAGGAAAGGAATATATAATGAACGAATTCAAATCCACTGCTGCTTATATCGAAGAGCCGATAGATTCCCGTGTACTAAGCCTACGGGCAAACTTCCGCGCTCTTTCAAGGGAACAGGTAAATGAAATCGCGCGGCTGTTAAAAAGGTTTATGGACGGAAGTTTTCCGGAACTTTATCTATCTTGGGATAACGGCGGCAGAAAGTGGCGGGAAAAAGCCGTAAACATGGAAATTGAAAGTGGAATTTGTGGGGTTAACGGTGCTTTTTTGAGCTTTATCGGCTGGCTTCGGAGCGATATAGTATATAATGCCATAAGTTTCAAAAAAGCATGGAATGCTATGGTGTGTCCATCGGTTCCACAGATGTATGACAACTGCGCGGCGGATTATCCGGATTATTACGAAAACAATATCAGAAGTGTGGTGGAAGATCCGGAACAGCTAAAAAGTGCACTTCTCGACCTTTTTGCCGTCCCGGCGCATGAAAGCGTAAAACGCATGCATGGAGCCGATTTGAAAGGCGGAGTTACTGCGCGAAAGGCCGCCGACGGCTCTTTCTTCGGTGAGATGGAATTGGCGATAAGTCTTTTCTGCGTAAATTCAATGGTTGACATGATAGCCGATAAGCTGAACCTACTTGCAGGGCAACTGTGCAACGAACTTGTGAATATCAATGCTCATGTTGGTATTTCTGTTCCATGTATCGGCTCACAAAGCCCGTATATGAAATATTTCGGTTGCGGCGGAGGAACACCTGATTATAAAAACGGATTCTTCATGTGTAGTCTTTCTTGGGCAAATATTGTCTCGCGCATGACAGTTAACGACTTTGATTTAACGCTATCTCCCGATACAGGCATAGACGTATCAGTGTTGCCAAGTGGGGCAGTAATGGTGCGAAGCAGGAAAAAAGTAATGGAAGCAAATGTCACAGAACTTTGTCAAATGAAACGTAAGTTTTATGCGGCACTCTATCCCGGAAAATCTTTTTTACCATATGGAATCTTGAAACGAGGAATGTGGTCGCAAATAAGTCGTCCTCGCTGCGACTGGGAACTTGTCCCAGTATTCGAAGACGAGATTGTGACTCACAAGGAAGGTATAGAGTTTAGACATAACTCGTTCTGCGGTTGAATTGATACGTCTGGCAGGGTTCGAAGCTTGCCGCAGACATAACCGACGCATACGCCCTGTATTTCCATTATGATTCCTCTGGAGAGGTCATAGGCTTCACCCGAACCGCGAACGGCGCTGACACCGAATACTTCTACGTCAAGAATCTCCAAGGCGATATTCTCAAGGTCATAACCGCAACCGGCACCGAAGCTGCCACATATACTTACGACGCTTGGGGCAAGCTGCTCACTTCGACGGGCGACCTCGCAGATATAAACCCGTTGCGGTATAGAGGCTACTTCTACGACACCGAAACTGGCTTGTATTATCTCCAGAGCAGATACTATGATCCGGAAGTCAGCAGGTTTATAAACCCAGATGCGTTTGCAACAACAGACGCCGACGGCGTACTCTCCGCAAATATGTTCGCATATTGCGAGAATAACCCTGTCAATAACGATGATCCGACAGGGCATGGCCTTTTCAGCACTCTACTCATCGGCGCAGCAGTGGGAGTAGTAAAACAGTTTGCTGCTGATTTGGCATATAGTGCACTTGATACAGAATCTAATGGCGTACAGTTTAGCTCCTTGGGAACATATGCTGCTGCCGCATTCTCCGGTGCAATGTCTGTTGTGCCCGGAGCCGGTACAGTAGCAGCAATTGTTGTCGATGTGGTCGGTTCGGCATTTATAAGTCACGCAGTTGATGCCGCTGTAGAGGTAAATTCAACCGGAGGCTCATTCTGGGAGAAATTTAGTTTTGCAGAGTTTGGAAAAGATATTGTATATGGTGCCGCGTTTGCATATATGGGTTACAGAGTAGATTCAAAAACGCCTAAATTTATACGTGACATAAAAAATGAAGCAAGGACCTTAGGAATCAAAGGTACAAATCAGCTAAATGGTTTGTTGTCTAACCGTCAACAACGGTATGCGAATATTGCAGTTGCTGTTGACGTTTTGGAATCGGGGGTCGAAGTTGTCAGGAGATTTTTTACGAATTACGAGAGGACTGCTTAATTGAACTATCCAGATATTGAATTTTTTAGACAACTACTCAAGAGTTCACTATATATTTCGTGGCTACACTTTGGACTGTTTTTCTTGGTAATGTCATCGATCAAAATTATATTCTATGTTAGCGACAAAAAGAAAGCACGTTACTGCAAGGGTAAAAAAACGAAAAAAGTGAAATTTTTTGACAGCGGTGATGTGCTGCTTGTGATGGCACTCGCACTTGCAACTGGATTTATTGTACGTGACACAGTAACTATCCTGTCCGATTTACATGACGATTCATATGTCTGCATTTATGCCGAATATGATGTCAGCGGCAATCCACGTCACCTGTACTACGGCAAAAATTCCTCCGTGAATATTTACACTGAGGATGGCGTGATACATATGAAACGTCCAAAAACGCTTGAGGGCTTCGGGCAATATGAAAGAGAGAACTTTTCTGTCGGGCGATGCTATGGAACTGTATGGTATGCTGAACATTCCAAAATAATCTTGTCATTCACCCCCGATGACGGATAAATCGTATTACTAACAAAACAGCTCTCAAACTTTCAGGCAAACAACAGCATTTCAGGGAAGTGTGATTTCATGCTTCCCTGAAATAGAGCAGCACAGCCGCAATCACAGTTTCAATGTTAACACTGCATATTTCACTGGCGTGCAGGTGTTAGAGGAACCGTTTGAGGCGAAATATGAATATGACCTCGAACGGCACTGACACAGAATACTTCTACGTCAAGAACCTTCAAGGTGACATTCTTAAGGTCATAACCGCAACCGGTACTGAAGCTGCCACATACACCTACGACGCTTGGGGTAAACTGCTCACTTCGGCGGGTGATATGGCAGATGTAAACCCGATGCGGTATAGGGGCTACTTCTACGATACCGAGACAAGTTTGTACTATCTCAAGTCTCGGTACTACGCTCCGGAAGTTGGTAGGTTCATAAACCCAGACGCATATGCAAGCACCGGTCAGGGCATCCTTGGCGCAAATATGTTTGCCTATTGTGGGAATGATCCTATTAACTACTTTGATTCAAGCGGATGTATCCCACAAGCAGTAAAAGATAGGGTTATTCACGATAAAGTTTTGGAATATATTTGCAATCAAGACAGTACAAAATCGCTACAATATACGGAAACCTGTATCTATTTGAATGGTATTGACCGGCGTGGGGGCTGGGGCTTTTGCGATTTGTATAATTCTGTAACGGGAGAGGTTTGGGAGCTGAAAAAGGATTCAAATAGTTGGCGCTGCAGTACAGTATTTGCAAACTTGCAATTAGGCAAATATGTTAACGGTGTATTGAAACATAATCCCGAATTAGATCTGTGCAGACCATACATAACAATTATTTCTGACGGTAAGTTTCTTATCCCTACTGTATTTTATGAATATGAGGTAAGCTACAAAAACGAAGGAAATGGAATATTAAAATACAGCTACACAAAAACGCCAACAGAAGAACTTCTGGCAATTAAAGCCGCAATTGGTGCTGCTGGTGCAGCACTTGAAAGTGCTGCACAGGCGATATTGGGGTGGCGCAGTAAAGCAAAACGCGGAATATATTTTCCGGAACCGGCCTAAAGGAGAGAGTCGTTATGCTTGATAATGCAACATTTGAGGCGCTATGCATCCTCACGGAGGCGCATCACTTTACACGTCGAGGGAACGCTTTTTTTCGAGCATACAATGGGGTGATCGAAGTTATTAAGTTTTGTTACGAACCGCATGGGGCACGCTATGATCTCTTGGTTGGAATGCATTCAATGTACTCTGAGTTAAAAGCGCAGTGGTTCACGTCACGCGGATGTATTCCCAGCTTTTCCGTTATGAAGTTTATAGATGTTTATGATACATCAATAAGTGTTCCAGAAGGCTTTCAGGTTTCTCCGCCAGTATCCCCTGATGTGCAGTTAGCCATTCTCAGATACCACGGGATGCCTTGGCTTGACACCATTACGTCACAGCTTCGGTTTGCAAACGGATGGACATATTTATCTCTGATGGGCTGCCGGCACATAAAAACGCTCCCCAGTACTCAGCTTTTGCCACTCTATGCGCCATATCTAAAGTGTAAAGAATACGGCGCCGCTGAGGTTATCATTGACCGTAAGATAGAGCAGAGCCGTAATGCATTACAGCAACGATTAAAGGACGGTTCCATAAGTAATAAGATGGTGTATTCTAATAGCGAACGTTGGCAGAATTTGAAAGAACTCGCCGCTTCACATGATGAAGAAAGGATAAATGCATATCTTACGAGAAATTATAATCAAAACTATGAATACGTTAAGTTTTGCATAAGGGACTTTATATAATATAGTCTCATCCTTAGCCTGCTGGATAAGTCATGACGGCTTCCGTCACCGCTGGCGACAGGAACACCGTCACCTACGCAAACGACACCGACCGCTCTCTTGTAAACTCCGTCACCGACGCGAAGGGCGTCGCAACCGGATACAGCTACGACAGCATGAGAAGGCTGCTGGCCACCGCCTGCGGGGACGCCGCGGTCACGAACAGCTACACAGACGATCTGCTCTCGACGCTGACCCATACCAATACCAGCGGCAAGACTACGACCTACAGCTTCATCTACGGTGCGGCAGACCTTCAGACAGCAGTGAACATAGGCAGCCGGAACCTCGTCAGCAACGCCTACAACTCCGGCACGTGGACGCTTTCCTCCCAGACCTACGGCAACGGGGACTACTGGAAGTACTTCTACGACAACATGGACACCCTCACCAGCCGGTTCACAAACTGCTCCGACACAGAGGGCATAGGCTTCTATTACACCTATAACGGCAAAGGAAAGCTTGTCCGCATTGAGATGAAGTCCGTCACGATAGCAGACGGGGCAGTCACCGGCGGGACCCTGCTCTCGTCCGAGAACTATCTGTACGACGGCTCTGACCGGCTCATCCGAGTGGTTGAGACTGACGGCGACAATGTTGTTCTCCATGATTTCAGCTGGACATATGATGCGAAGGACAATGTCACGGCGCTGACCGAGAGCATAGGCGGTAAGAGCTTCAGCTATACATACGCCTATGACGACGACAGCCGTCCGACCACATTCGGCTACGGCGATGTCACCAAGCAGATAACCTATGACGGTCATGGCCGCAGCTCCGGGACGACGGTCAAGAACGGCAGCAGCACCGTACTCGGTACCGGCTACGCCTACCGCGACGTTGACAGCACATATACCACCACTCAGGTCAAGTCTGTCACCAACTCCTACGGCGGCAAGACTGCAAACTTCAACTACACTTACGACGCCAACGGAAATATACTCTCCGTCTCCGGCGCGCAGGCCGCAACATATGAGTATGACGATCTCGGCCAGCTGGTATGGGAGAAGAACGCGGCGGCGGGAAAGGCGTGGAACTACACCTACGACAACGGCGGCAATGTCCTCAGCCGCACGGAGTACGCCTGCTCTGGCAGCGGCACAGTCAGCGGCAGCGGAACGACTACTTCCTACACCTACGGCGATGCTGAATGGGGCGACCTGCTGACCGCGTACAACGGCGAGGCCATAAGCTATGACGGCATAGGCAACCCACTTAGTTACCGCGGCTGGACGATGAGCTGGCAGGGCGGCAGACAACTGGCAGGCATGACCAAAGGCAGCGACACACTGAGCTTTGCCTATAACGAGTCCGGTCTGCGCACGGGCAAGACCGTCAACGGTGTGACTCACAGCTACGTTTGGCAGGGCAGCAAGCTAGCGGCGGACATAACCGACGCGTACGCCCTTTACTTCCACTATGATTCCTCCGGTGAGGTCATAGGCTTTACCCGAACCGCGAACGGCACTGACACAGAGTACTTCTACGTCAAGAACCTTCAGGGGGATATTCTCAAGGTCATAACCGCAACCGGCACTGAAGCGGCCACATACACCTACGACGCTTGGGGCAAAGTTCTCACATCAACCGGCGACCTCGCAGAAATAAACCCACTGCGGTATAGGGAATATTATTACGATACTGAAACTAGGCTGTACTATCTCCAGAGCAGGTACTATGATCCAGAAGTAGGCAGATTCATAAATCCTGATGTATTTGCTACGACCGATGTCGACGGCGTACTCTCCGCAAATATGTTCGCATATTGTGAGAATAACCCGATCAGAAACAGCGATTTTTCAGGTGCACTGTTTGGATTGGATCCTGCGTCTGCAATTATTGGTGCTGCTACAGGTGCAATAACCAGCCTTATTAGCGGTATAGCATCTGGTGATAGAGGCAAAGATTTAATTTTAGATGTTGCACTTGGCGCAGCAGCAGGAGCTACTGACGGCTTTATTAGTGCTGCAATTTCAGCAGTTGCAGCGGCAACTGATGCATACAAGTGTTATAAAGATGGAGTATCCATAGAGGGATGCGTAATTGTATTTGCAAGTGAGTTTGCCGCCTCCTTTGTTTCTGGAGCTCTATTCAAAAAAGGCTTTTTCGGTAAAGGCATTTGGGACGATTTAGGCGGGGCAGCTTTTGATTTATCAGTTGGCTTTGCTGTGAATCTTACTGCTTCGCAAATTTCAACCAACGTTGCAGAAAACCTCTATATGACTGAACCTTCACATGGAGGCAAAAACTCCAATCAGCCGGTAGGAAATCTTGCGTATATTGAACCGTTGCAGGTAATGCACTATGGCGGTGGAACTTGGAGGATGGCAACACGATGACAGAAAACTATAAGCAAGACGCAGATAGACCGACAGCCCGTATACATCCAAAAATTTTCGATGTAGTGCTGGTTTCTAGTGTTTTTCTAGTCAGTATAGTCATTCTTACTATTGGGCGTTGGAATATTCTCCAGAAAAAACAATATTTCATTGCATTTAGTTTTCTTGTTTGCTGTATACCCGTTTATGTTTGCCTTTTTCGGCGAGTATCTGTTGACTCACGCAAGCTGAAATATTATATTCTTGGGCTGATACCAGTGGAGGTCTACTGGTATGATGTAGCTCAAATTGGCATTGTTCACGTATATAGGTCGTCCGGTCATGTATTACTTGGCGAAATGTTCGTCATAGTTCTAAAACCCTGCCAAAAATACGAGGAAGGCTTTAGAGAACTCCGCTGGTGGCATATTCACCCCAAGTGGAGACATCCGTTCCTCGTGAAAAACATCTACTGTGATACGGGCAAATATAAGGAAATCATAGAGGAGTATTCGCGTAAAAAGGTCAGTTTTGAAATAGAGTACAGCTGATATTTAATTTCACAGAACAAGGCCGCAGGTTTTTCCTGCGGCCTTGTACTATATACGCTTTGACTTAATGCAAACCATATCTCTCTGCCCAAAACTGCGTGGCTTTCGCTTTTTTGCAAATAAGACATTGTACAAGGTAAAACAAATCGCGGAAATGGGGAAAAGAGGAAATAAATTATATTCTGCCTAAATCAGCTGAATATGCCGCAATATATTTCAAAACAATTTTGCCATATATGACAATTTCGACGATTTTTGCCTCTATAACCCCGTTTTTGCCCAGAAAATTGCATTTTGCGCTGAAGCCGTAGAAATCTAAAGAACATGAATTTATAATTAGCATATCCCACGAGGAGAGATTTAAAAGGAGGTCAAACACATGACTAAAATCAGATCCATGTATTATTCTGTTGCGGCTTTTGCGGCGATCGTACTGAATGCAATTCTGTTCGTTTGCGCAAACACGAACTCCTGCTGGATGGTTTATCAGCCGGAGGCTCCGAAGGCTCTTGAGCGCTTCAGTCGGGTAAAATGATAAGGAAAGCATCAATAGCGATCTCAAAATGGCTCCTGAACACAGGAGCCATTTCTGAGGATGACAAAGAACTGTACGAATATGCAGCATACAGCTTTCTGTTCAGTTTACTGCCGCTTTGCCTTGTAATAATCATCGGGTGTGCTGTCAACATGGTTATCGAGGGGATTCTGATGGTCATCCCGTTCATGCTTATCAGAAAGTTCAGCGGCGGGTTCCATCTCAATTCGTCGGCTGTGTGTTTCGTGTCCTCGACGGTGCTTCTTTCGCTCTTCATATTCATAGTCAAATTCGTTACGATAAGTGCACAGATTCCTCTGTTTACGGGCGGCGTGGTGCTTGCCGCAATACAGATTTTCTTATGCAGCCCGATTGATAATGAAGCCCGGAAGCTCAGCGAAAAGGAAACGGTCACGTTCAGGACAGTGGCAAGAGTAATGGTTATCGTGTTCTTGGCCATATATGTAGTCCTGACATGCGTGAAGCAGTGGCGGTTTTCCGTTCCCGTCGGGGCCGGTATTATTATCACAGCACTGCTGCAACTTCCCTGTCTATTTACCAGAAAACGCAGCGCCACCTGACTTTATAATTAAAGCTCTTAATCCGCATAACACAACCTCATATTTATTTTTGGGTTCCGGCATATCTCATGCAGGGGAGCCAAAACAAACTTCTCATTCCTTATATCAACAGAATAACGGCCTCCACTCCCCTGCAATGTACGTTGCAGGGGTTTTTATTGTTATGGTTCTCGACATCTATCACATAAAACGTGACGACACTATGCGATGCACTATTGAACAAAACTGCCCATATTTATAGTATAATTTAATCACATTAAAGGGGTCAGAGAACATTTATGTGCTCTTACTTAGAAGCCGAGCAATAACTCTGCGCAAGCCTCACGCCCTGTTTTCGCGCTGCCGTTCTCCTCCTTTTCTGGCTTTTCGGTATCATAGATAAGAAGGAGATTCCAATCACCGCTGACCGAATCCTCAGAAGTCTTGGGGCGTCCGGTCGATACACCGGTTTCGACTATGCAGTATACATGATAGAGCAGGTCGTAAACTCCGGCGAAAGTATCCAGCTGATAACGAAACGGTTATACCCAGAAACGGCAAAGCACTTCGGCGTAAAACCGCACTCGGTAGAATATGCCCTGCGCACGCTGATCGGCACCTGCTGGGCACATGGAGACAGAGACGCGCTGAACGAGATTGCGCGGGCAGGGCGCTCACCCACGCCCCAAGCAACGCAGAATTCATAGATATGATAGCGGCATACATAAAGAATGGAGGGAGGCACGAAAATCCTATGGAGCGGCTTGCTCACCGCCGTCTGTTTGCCTTTGATAAATAACGTGATCTACAAAAATCCGCACATGGTACTGTGCGGATTTTGTTGTGTAATGTCGAGAAATACTTCTCATGGTGAGAACTATTTTTGAGCCAATACCAAAGGTCGGCTGAACGCTTGCTTTTGGCATTGGCTCATTATATCAACTGTACTGAAATAAACTGTATGTATGACGGGGAGGGGTGAATATGTACATTGATGCAATTGAAAAGCTTGCCTCGGCTGATATTCGCAATATAGATGCAGACAGCTTGATTGATGCAGGAGATATGAGCTTGGATACAAATATACCGCTGGAAAGTCGTGCGCAGTATTTGGTCAGACAATTAGGGAATCCATACTGTTTTAAGGTCGGCAGTATAGCGGTAAAACTCGAATTTGACAACAATGCACCAGACCTGCAAGATAGCTTGACAGACTTTTTCGTTAGAAAGAAAAATGGCCTGTAACGGCTTTGCAGAAATTTGACTCACATTTACGCTTGTACTATAATAATAATGTAGTGTGATGGAAGGAGGAAAAATGGCTGTAAATAGCCGTACCGCAGTAAGCGGAAGAAGAACAAGAACATGGTTGATTGGGGTGTACATACGTCTATCTAAAGAAGACGCACGGCATCTCGATGAATCAGAAAGCGTTACCAACCAGCGCTCTATTATAGAGGATTATATCGCTTCAATGGATGATGGAGACGAATACCGCATAGTTGACGAATATGTCGATGACGGGATTTCAGGCACAACAGACGACGAGCGAGAAGATTTTCAGCGAATGCTCAAAGATATAAGACGCGGCAGAGTAAACTGCGTCATAGTAAAAGACCTTGCGCGCTCTTTCAGAAACTACAGTGATCAAGGCTATTACCTTGACGACTGGTTCCCGCGTTATAACGTTCGCTTCATATCTCTTTATCATCAGCCACTGGACAGTTATAAAGAGCCGAAGCTCATGCGGAGCATCGCTGTACCGATTCAAGGCGTTCTGAATGAAAATCACTGCGCCGAGACCTCAGAGAAGATTCGGGAAGTGTTTGACATGAAGCGGCGCAACGGCGAGCACATAGGCTCGTTCGCCGCTTATGGCTGGCTGAAGGATCCGCTTGACAAGAACGCTCTTATACTTGATGAAGTCGCCGCGGAAGTCATAAACAACATGGCCGATATGGTGCTCAATGGAATGAGTCTGAACAAAATTGCGGAGCATCTTAACGACCATGATATTCCATGCCCGGCAGTCTATAAACGTCAGGCTCTCGGCCTAAAGTATTGCAATCCACAGCTTGATAAAGGCATAAAGCCATTGTGGTCGGGATCAAGCATACGCCGCATTCTGACAGATCGTATGCTCTGCGGAGATTTGATTCAGGGACGTTACCGGATAAAAAGCTACAAGGTGCATATTCAGGAGCGTGTTCCGGAAGAAGAATGGTTCATTGCTGAAGACGCTATTCCGGCTGTGATGAGCAGGGAAAAGTTTGACAAGGTTCAAAACGCATTAAACCGAGACACGCGGCGTTCGCCAAAAGAAGTAGACCTGTACCTCTTCAGCGGATTTCTACGCTGCGCTGACTGTGGAAGAGCTATGAGCCGCAAAGTTTCCGGCAGTATAGTCTATTATATATGTAAAACATATCGTGACCTGTCCAAGAAAGCCTGTACGATTCATTCCATACGGCAAGACAGATTGGAAGAAGCAGTTCTGTATGCCATTCGGCAGCAGATATACCTCGCTGTAGATTATACGAAGCTCGTTGACGATATCAACCGCGCACCGGCAGCAAAGACGCAGTCCAAGAGGCTGCTGGACGCGATAGAGCAAAAGGAAAAGGAGCTTACAAAAATATCCCGCTATAAACAGGCAATCTATCAGGATTGGAAAGACGGTGAAATCAGCCAAAGCGAGTACCGCGGTATGAGAGCCGATTATGAACGTCAGATTGAAAGTATCAACACTGTTCTTGAGAAGCTGCGCAGGGAAGAACAGGAGCTGGAGACTGGCATTGATACCGAAAATCCTTGCCTTGCAGCATTCAGGCAATACGGGAATATAGACCGGCTCACAAGAGATATTCTCATCGAGTTCATTGATACGATATATGTCTACGAAGGCGGGCGCATAAGCATAAAGTTCAGATTTGCCGACGAATTCCTCAAAATACAAGAGTATATAGACCTGAATATTGCAAAAACAACGGATTAAACCGTTGCTTTTAATTGCGGCTGACCGTTCCCTAAATGGTGTGCCTCGACTGGCCCGCAGGGGCCTGCCGGGACGACGGCGACGAATGAGAACGCGATGCTCTACAACACCGACGCACAGACAATCGCTGCCGGCGGCACGCTGACGCTCCCCACAAACTCCATCAACTCCACCGGCAGCATCACGGCCTCCGGCACGACCGGCGTGACGCTGGCTGCGGGGCAGTACCTCGTGACCTTCGTGTCCGACGCAAACGTCGCCGCGGCGGGGACGCTGGGCGCGGCGCTGGAGCTTGGCGGCGCGGCACTGCCGTACGCGGTCACAGCCGAGACGCAGGACGCGGCGGGCGCCGACCGCATAACGCTGACGGCGATAGTCACGCCCACGACGGCGCAGCCGCTGCTGACCGTGATAAACAGCAGCGGCTCCTCGAACACCTACACGAACAGCACGCTCACCATAGTGAAACTTGCGTGACCTTAAAGCACACTCTTTTACAACGAAAAGCACCCCTTTACAGGGGTGCTTTCGTCATATCTTATCGTCTTTTTGTCACACGATCCTGCGGGCTTCATAGCCGCGGGTCGCGTAGTAGCCGGTGGTCAGGTCGGTGATGATAACGCCGCTACGAGAGTTCGCCGCATGGACGAACTGGCCGTTGCCGATATACATGCCGACATGGCCTATGTAGCCGTTGGAGTAGAAGCACAGAATGTCGCCGGGCTGAAGATCGCTGGGATCAACATGGACGCCGTTGCGCGCCTGATCCTCCGCGACGCGGTTGAGCTGATATCCGAACTGGCTGTACACATAGTACATCAAGCCGGAGCAGTCAAAGCCGGTGGAAGGAGAAGTGCCGCCCCAAACGTAATCATAGCCGACAAACTGAAGCGTGTACTCGGCGATCTGCCGCCCAAGCTCGGAGCCGCCCGTGCCAGGGACTGCGGGTGCGGTAGTCGTGACGTACTGGCTGTAAACATAGCCGGACTGACCGTCGATAGTGCAGGCCGTCCAGTCGCCGGATGTACCGGTGACGCTTATTTCCTTACCGGTGTTGTATTCGCCGAGTATGGAGGAAGAGAGGGACGGGCCGCTGCGGAAACGAACCGTGTTGCCGCGGATATACGCGGTGGTCGTTTCGGGCTCTTCAACGGTGGTGTCGCTGCCGGGCTTCGTGGTAGTGACGTACTGGCTGTAAACGTAGCCGTTCTGGCCGTCGATGCGGCAGGCAGTCCAGTCGCCGGAGCTGCCGGTTATGGTAAGCTCCTTGCCGCGGTTATAGCTGTCTATAATGCCGTGGCTGGTGGAGGGGCCTGTACGGAAACGGACGCTGTCACCGCTTATGTATCCCGTCGTCTCGACAACGGGGTCAGGCTCCGGAGTGGGTTCGGGCGTTGGTTCCGGAGTAGGCTCAGGAGTAGGTTCAGGAGTTACTTCCGGAGTTACTTCCGGAGTGGGAGCCGGAGTCTCGCTGCTGTCGCTCTTCAAGGTGACGTACTGGCTGTAAACATAGCCCGTCTGACCGTTTATGATGCAGGCAGTCCAGTCGCCGGAATAGCCGGTGACGCTCAGCTCCTTGCCGGTGTTATACTCGCCCAATATGGTGGAATCCGTGGACGGGCCGCTGCGGAAACGGACATACATGGCGTTGATCGTACCCGGCTGAGCTTCGCCGACCACAATGACTTCCGCGCCGCCGTTTTCGCCGCTGTCCGCCTGTACGCTCAGGTACATGGAGGACATGAAGCCGTCTCTGCCGTTATAATTCACGGCATACCAACTGCTGTTAGAACGATCGGTCACAGTGACGCTGGCGCCCTTGGGCAGGCAGTCGAGTATCGAATACCCGGTACCTGGGCCGCTGCGGAAGTTGACGTCGCTTGCGGTGACGGTGGCATTCTCGGCGAAAGCCGGGATCACCAGCAGCACACTTATAAGCATGGCAATGGCGATCGTCCTGATAACTGATTTGCGCATTTGAAACAGATCCTTTATCTAAGATTATCTGGAGGACAGCGCACGCTCAAGCCACACCACGGCGATGTCTATCGCCGTATAGAGACTGTCTTTCTCGCTCTTTTTCACGATGCGGTCGCGCGACTTGATTGAGGGATCGGTCAACTGAAGCTGCACGGAGACCTTTGTCGCAACGTCCAGATCCTTGACCTTCTTCGTGTCGAGTATCTGAAGCATAACGATATATTTATCCGCAAAGCTTCCGTAATAGATGATATTATCCTTCCTTTGGAGAGGGTGTCCCTTATACTCCAACGCTTTTGTCAATGAAAGCACCTCCAGTATTGTAATCAAATTGTAACACTACGAATCAAGATTGTCAACAGGAAATATTATGGTAAACCATTTTTGCCTTAATTACCGCCGACAATGATGATATCGGCACCACTGCCGCCATTATCTCCGCCGCCGGAGCCGCCGTCGCCCCCACCGGAGCTGCCGCCGCTGTCACCACCGCCGGTATTTCCTCCGGTGTTCCCACCGTTATCGCTGGGTTCAGGGGTTTCGTCCGGAGTTTCGATCTCGGCGTCTTTTTCTTCATCTTCCTCTTCTTTGACGCCGAAGATTCCGGTGTCGCCGCCGATATAGTACGGCCAAGTGAAGTCCTTATACTCAAGTCCCTCGTGCAGCGGGCGCATGACCTTTCTGAATATCTGCGCGGCAGGGTTGCCGGAGACTCTTATATATTCGGGCTGGTCGTAACCCGTCCAGACTGCCGCGACATAGTACGGCGTGCAGCCGACGAACCAACGATCCTTATAATCGGAGGTGGTACCGGTCTTGCCCGCGACGGGCATGATGCCAAGGTACGCCTCGGTACCGGTTCCGCGGTTGACCGCGTTCTGGAGCATATAGGTCATGACATGCGCGGTGTTGGCGCTGAACGCCTGAATGGTCTCTGGCTGATTATCCAGCAGCACATTGCCGTCGGCATCGGTAACAAGAGTGTAGGTACGGCTGTAGGTGAACACGCCGTCGTTGACAAACGAGCAGTACGCCTGCGCCATCTCGCGCACGGTGACGCCGTTTGTGAACTGGCCGAGCGCCATTGGCGCGTATGCGCAGTCATCCGGCACAAGGCTCGTGAAGCCCAGCTTCTGGGTCAGCCAGTCGTAGGCAACCTGAGGGGTGATCTTATCGATTATCTGAGCAGCGACGGTGTTGACCGAGTACTGAAGCGCGGTATAGATATCGATAACACCGAAGTGCCCGCCGCCGTCGTTTGAGGGATACCAGCTGGTGCCGGTGAGGTAGATGTCAGCCGAGTCGTCAACCAGCGTATTCGGCGTGATATAGCCCATTTCTATCGCGGGGCCATAGGACGCCAGCGGCTTTATAGACGAACCGGCAGAACGGTACGTGCCCGTGGCGCGGTTGAGCGGGAAGTTGCGGTCCTTTGTCCCGACACCGCCGGTGAGCGCCTTTATCTCGCCCGTGTAGGGATCCATGATGACTATCGCGCTCTGGAGCTGTTGATTGCTGCCCCAGGTGGTCGGGATATTGTCGGTCGTCGCGTAGATGTTGTCAACATGGTACTGAACGTTCGGATCGAAGCAGGAATATATGAGATATCCGCCGTTTTTGAGCATGTGCTCCGCGGCATTATAGCTCAGAGAATTCTGCTTCATGAGGTCGCGGATGACATCATCGATGACAACCTCTTCATAGTAGCTGTATATCTGCTGGACGCCCGCGTCCTCGGGACTGTGAGCGAAGTTCAGCGGCTCATTGACCGCGGCGATATAGGTGTCGTAGTCGATATAGCCCTGATCGTACATCTCGCGGAGTATCGTTTCCTGACGTTCCTTATTGTTCTCCTGATTGTAGAACGGGTCATAGTAAGTCGGCTTATTCGTGATGCCGACTATCGCCGCGCTCTCGGCCAGCGACAGATCCCACACGTCCTTGCCGAAATATTTCTGCGCGGCCGTCTCCACGCCGTAGCAGCCCTCGCCGAAGTAAACGGCGTTGAAGTACCAGGTGATTATCTCCTGCTTATCGTAATTTTTCTCAAGCTCCAGCGCGCTGAATATCTCCGAGAGCTTACGCTGCACGGTGACTTCATTGTTGCCTGTGAGGTTCTTGATAAGCTGCTGGGTTATGGTAGAGCCGCCGAAGTTGTTCTGCATGGTAGCGAACATCTTGATGAGCGCGCCGGAGGTACGGTACCAGTCAACGCCCTTATGCTCGTAAAAGCGCTTGTCCTCTATCGCGACAAGAGCATGCTCCATGTACTCCGGTATCTGGTCGTAATCGACCCAGATCCTGTCCTGATCGGCGGCTAGCTTCACAAGCTCCTGCCAGTTGCCGGAGGAGTCCTTATAAAGGATCGTACTGGATTCGGTAAGCTTATAGTCCTCCAGTGAGATGCCAAGCTCCGGCGTTAGGCAGGTCTTGACATAGTAGGCGAAAATGCAGGCAAACAGAAGACCCGAAATAAGTAGGATCAGCAGTACCGTGCCTATCACCTTAAAAACAGAGCTGACAGCCGATGACGCCACGTCAACCGTCACATCGACCGCGGTCAGAGCGACGGGCTTTTTGCGCCGTTTCTTCGGCGCGGGTTCCTCATCCAAGGGGACGTGGTTATTATTTTCATCCACCAGAGCAGCACCTCCTTGCGTCAGATTCAAACATTGCATAAAACTCGCATTTTATACAGGCTCATATTATAACACAGCTTGTCAAACATAGGTAGCCATTTTGTAAATTTTAATTTTAAATTTAATATTATTAAGAAAGTATTCGCCTGTTTATGATTAAATAATACTCAAAGTGGAATAATTTAGTTGAAAAAATTATGAAAGCTGGTAATAAATATGGGACTCAGGATAAGAATAGGGCTGCTTATATGCCTTGCGATGGGGGCGGTGTTCACGGGGATGGAGGCGGTCAGGACGCTGCGCCCCGAAAAGTCCGAGGTCATCCCCGAAACCGTCTACGCGCAGTACGGCGAGCGCGCGGAGAACGCGGAGTTCTTCCTGCGCAGCAGCGGCGGATATGTGGCCGTGTACACGGGGCAGAAGGAGAAGGAGCCGGTCACGGTGACGGCGATTGAGGTCTCGAATCTCCGCGGCGCAGACCGCGCGATGCTCGAAAAGGGCATCCCCGTCAGCGATAAGAGCGAGCTGCTGGAGCTTCTGGAGGATCTTGGGTCGTGATGGGTCGTGAATCGACGCAGGCGCTAAACCTCTCCCCCTTGGCGCCCCTTTCAGGGGCAGCGCTTCGCGGCAAAGGTTTTTCATTGGTGCCCCGCGCTCCACAGCAAAGCACCACACTTACGCAAAAACCATGCAGTTAAAACTGCATGGTTTTCAATTTATCATTCAGCTTTTTATATATGCGCTCCACGAACCACGGCTCTGTCGAGACCTTCAGCGCATCGTCAAGCGCGAACCACGCGACGCCGCTGTTCTCCTCCTCGCAGACGCTCAGCGCGTCCCGATCGTCCGCTTCGAGCAGATAGGTGACGTTCATATGCAGGTGGCTCGGGACGTACACGCCGCGCTTTTCATGACCGTCGACCGTCAGCACCTCGAGCGAGAATATATCCCGCGACACCGGATGCACATTTCTGACACCGGTCTCCTCGCGGCATTCCCGCAGCGCGACGGACAGCAGATCGCACTCTCCGTCCGCATGGCCGCCCGTCCATGACCAGGAGTCGTATATCTTATGGTAGGCCATCAGCACCTTGTCTCTGGCCGGATTTACCACCCAGCCGGACGCGGTCATATGCGCGACAAGGTTCGTACGCAGGAAGGCATCGTCATTGCGGCGGATATAATCCAGCATCACTTCCCTGTCCCGCTCCTCCTGCTCGCAGCAGGGGCGGTAGGCCATGATATCCTCGTATATTCCCATCAGTCCGACACCTTATACATATCCCGCCGCAGCAGCTTGCCGACCGGAATGGCGCGCCGCGATTCGTCCACGCGGGCAAGGTCGATATCTGCATAGACGATCTCCTCGCCGCTGCCGGCCTCGCAGAGAACGTCGGCATAGGGGTCTGCGACCAGAGAGTGACCCCAGCTGTGCCAGTGTATGCTCTCGTCCAGAGCGGCGCAGCAGCCGGCCATATATATCTGGTTATCCATCGCTCTTGCGCGCAGCAGCATCTTCCAATACTTCGGACCGGTGACGTCGGTAAACTGCGCGGGGAGGAAAATGATCTCCGCGCCGCGCTGGGTTATAGTACGCATCAGTTCCGGAAAGCGCACGTCGAAGCACACGGCGACGCCCATGCGCCCGAACTCCGTATCAAACACCGCAATGCTGTTCCCATGGCCGAATGTCTCCGATTCGTGGCTGTGCAGTTCCGGCAGGTCGGAATCGAAAAGATGCATCTTCCGGTACTTCGCAAGCTGCGCGCCGCTGCGGTCGAACACATAGCAGGTATTATACATGCGGCCGTCCGCGACCTCCGGTATACTCCCGCCGACGAGCAGCAGCCCGTACTCCTTCGCCCAGCGCGACATTTTCTCGACGATATCCTCACTGCCGCGTTCGGCAAACATTCTGAACGCCGCGCCGCGGTACTGGCAGCAGTACATCTCCGGCAGGCACACGGCCTGCGCGCCGTGCTCCGCCGCCTCGCGCAGCATCGCCTCGGTCTTGTTCATCGTTGTATCAACGTCAAAATCAGTGCGCAGCTGGCACAGCGCCAGCTTGAATTTCTTATCGCTCATATCGTCTCTAAATAGCTCTCAACATCAAAGTCCACAGTCTTCTCATCCTTGCGCAGGTACAGCGGGTGGTGCGGGTGCCCCTTGGCGGAGCGCTTGCCCGCGCAGAGCCAGCGCGCCCCGTAGCGCCGCCCGATGTCCACCATCTCGCGCACGCAGTCGGGCAGGTACGGCCGCTTTTCGATTATGGTCCCCCATGCCGCCCATACCGCCGGACATATCCCATCGCCGACGTTCGAGAGTATGTACTCAAACGCGCGCATGTTCTCCTTGTGGAGGCGGCGGTTGAGCTCCCTGTCCATATCGTCGGGGCGGGTGGCGCGCTGGGCGTAGACGTTGAACATCGTCCAGCTGTCAAAGCCGTTGCCCGCCGCTATTCTCGCGACGGACTTGAGCGTGTTGTCCAGATCGTCCGGCGCGGCGGTGGAGGGATTTATGCCGATGCATATGAGCGGGTTCTGCCCCTTTGTGCCCAGAATGTATCGGTACTCGGTGTAGAAATCCGGCACGTACAGCCATTTTTCGCTGTCGTAATCGCCCCGCCGCCCGGAGGCGGCGAGGGCATCGTCGAAGCTGAGGATCTCTATCGTCTGGCTCGCTCCGCTTGGAATATGCATTACTTTACCGCCTCAAGCAGCTCGACGGTGCGGTCGGTGCGCTCCCAGGTTACGTTCAGGTCGGTGCGCCCCATGTGGCCGTAGGCGGCGAGCTGACGGTATATCGGGCGGCGCAGATCGAGATCGCGGATTATCGCGCTGGGGCGGAGGTCAAACACCTTCTGCACGGCTTCGCCGAGCTTCTCATCGGACACCTTGCCGGTGCCGAAGGTCTCGACCAGCACGGAGACGGGGCGAGCGACGCCGATGGCGTACGCAAGCTCGACTTGGCAGCGGGTGGCCAGACCCGCGGCCACAACGTTCTTTGCAACGTAGCGCGCTGCGTAGGCCGCGCTGCGGTCGACCTTGGTGGGATCCTTGCCGGAGAATGCGCCGCCGCCGTGGGGAGCGCTGCCGCCGTAGGTATCGACGATTATCTTACGTCCGGTGAGGCCGGAGTCGCCCTGCGGGCCGCCGATGACGAAGCGTCCGGTCGGGTTTACATAATACTTGGTGCTCTCGTCCAGCAGCTCGGCCGGAACGGTGGTCTTAATAACAAGCTCTATCATGTCGCGGCGGATTTGCTCAAGCTCCACGTCGGGAGAATGCTGAGTGGAGATGACGACGGCATCCACGCGGACGGGGTGATGGTTCTCGTCATACTCGACCGTGACCTGAGTCTTGCCGTCGGGACGGAGATAGCTGACAAGGCCGTCCTTGCGTACCTGAGTGAGGCGCTTGGCGAGCTTGTGGGCGAGGGTGATGGCAAGAGGCATAAGCTCCTCGGTCTCATCGCAGGCGTAGCCAAACATCATGCCCTGGTCGCCCGCTCCGTTCTGAAGCTCGTCCTCTTCGCCGTTCTTGTTTTCGAGCGCCTTGTCAACGCCCATGGCGATGTCGCTGGACTGCTCGTCGATATTGGTGATGATGCCGCAGGTGTCGCAGTCGAAGCCGTACTTTGCGCGGTCGTAGCCGATGTCGCGGATGACCTCGCGCGTGATCTTCGGGATGTCAACATAGCAGCTGGTGCTGATCTCGCCCATGATGTGGACAAGGCCGGTGGAAACGGTGGCCTCGCAGGCGACGCGCCCCTGAGGATCCTGTTCCATGATAGCGTCGAGCACGGCGTCGGAGATCTGGTCGCAAATTTTATCGGGATGCCCCTCGGTAACGGACTCGGAAGTAAAGAAATATCTGCTCATTTTCTATATCCTTTCCACCTTATCGGGTCGGGTGCATAAGAAAATCCCCCGCCGGCAGGCGAGGGATGAATTACGCTTATATAGCCTCATCTTTCGTCACCGCCGGATTTGGCACCTTGCAAACGCAGGTTGCCGGGCTTCACAGGGCCGTTCCCTCCACCTCTCTTGATAAGGTATTTAATTTTAACGTATCTATTATAACAGATTATACAGGCTTGTCAATAGTATAATCCGCCGTATCTCGGCGTCACAGCAGCAGTCTGCTTATCAGCGGTATCGTCACAACCGACAGCAGCACCGACACGAGGACACCCTCGGCCGCAAGCTCGGGGTCGCGGTCATACTGTATTGCAAGCACCGCAATGACCACCGCGCTTGGCACGGCCGCGTTCATGATCATTGTGTTCAGCAGCACAGTATCCGTCACGAACGGACGCAGCGCCAGCCATATGACGATCGGGCACACGATGAGCCGCACGAAGGATGCGAAATACGTCAGCGGATTTGCAAATGCATCCCGAATACGCACCGCCCCCAGCGACGCGCCTATGACTATCATCGACATCGGCACCGTAGCCGCGCCGACGACGGAGCACAGGTCGCATATAAGCTCGGGCGCCTTGATGCGGAAAACCGCAACTATGAGCGCCGCGAAAGACGCGATAAGCGGCAGCGTGATGATATCGCGCATACTGAGCTTGACGTTCCCTCCATGCCCGACGCGCCACACCCCGTAGGTGTAGAGCAGGACGTTGAAAGGGATGCAGGTTATGATAAGATAGAACATCGCCGTGCCACCGTACAGCTCGCGCACGATCGGAGCCGCGATGAACATCGTATTGGGCGCGGCGATCAGCAGCTCAATTATCGACGCTCTACTCTTGTTCTTACGGAACGGCAGCGCGAAGAGGAATCCCACTATGTACATTATGACCATGCTCACCGTGGATATGAGCAGGAGTCTGGCAAGCTCTGCCCCGCTTATGTCCGGCAGGCCGTTGAATACGGAATCCAGCACCAGAGCCGTCAGCATTACGTTCATGGTGAGCGAGCTTGCGGTTTTGGTAAATTCCTTTGAGAAATAGCCGCGCCGTGCTCCGACGTAGCCGATGGCAATGATGATGAGAATCGTTGACAGTTTGACTAAAAGAATCTGCTCCACTGGGAAATACCTCGGATCATAATTATATATGCAATATCAGCCTTGCTACGTTTATATATATAAGCAGCGACACCGCGTCCGTCACGGTGGATATCAGCGGGTTTGCCATGACCGCCGGATCGACCCCGACCTTCTCCGCGATTATCGGCAGCATGCTGCCGACGACCTTTGCGAACATTACGATGAACACTATCGAGA
>OJKC01000839.1_pt1 | contig 22418 bp, 19 predicted proteins | sample 1596401 | NCBI WGS metagenome assembly OJKC01 (sample SAMEA4350162, study PRJEB24818) | metagenome | biome: human; feature: gut; material: faeces | place: Denmark | collected 2013-09 | reverse complement strand
GTCTCTAAAAAGCCGCAATGAGGACATCGTATTTTTTGTTTCTTTTGACATAAAAACAGAGATTAGTAGAAACCGGTTTCTACTAATCTCTGTTTTATCCTCGTAACTGCCAAATATTATGCCGGTTACATTATATGCCACCAACCAATTTTGGCATCATTACCCCTTTTCCCGTGTGGCCCGTTTGAGGCCGAAAGTCGCGGCCGGCGAAATATCAGAAGTCGAGCAGCCGGAACCGGCGCACGAGCTCCTCTTTGCTGTATTTCTGGAAGTGCCACCATTCGTCGGGGTTCTGTTCGAATCCGACTCCTTCCATCAGGTGTTTCAGCATCATGCGGTTTTCGTAGGCTTCGCGACTCATGGTCCCCTGCTCGATGTATTGCAATTCATTGCCTACATTGGAGATCTCATCGAAGCAGTCGAACCCGCAACCCATGTCCAAGGGGACGCCGTGGTCGGAAATCGTCAAATCGACGGCGACGCCATAGTTGTGGTATCCCCCGCCTGAATGATCGGGATCGGCGACGTATTTTTGCTGCGGGGTCCCTTTCACCAGCTCGAACATGTGCCGTTGGATGCTTATCGGGCGCGCGGCGTCGTATATGAGGAGCGATCTGTGCGGGTACCTGTGGCGTAGCCTCCGCTGTGCTTCCGTTACCATATAGGCTATTTCGGGGACGAGGTATGCGCGGTGCAGGCTGCCGTAGAGATCCTTGCCCGTAAAGTTGTCGGTGGTGGAATATTTGAGATCGATTTCGATGTCGACGGACAATTCCGATATGTCGATCAATCCGTATTGACGGAATTTTTTCTCCAGAGAGTTCAATAGTGCCATATTTTCATAGTTTTAGTTGTCCCACGACAGGGATATGCCCGAACGTGGAAATATGGTGCGTTGCGTGTGGAACGAGATGGTCTTTTCTTCGGTGCAGACCTTGCCGTCGTCCTGCATCTGTTGGATCCCGTGCTTTATATCCTCCTCGGCAAATGATATGAATCTCATTTTGTCCACGTCGCGGTTGCAGTCGAATCCGTTTATCTTGAATTTTATTTTGAATCCCGAATGGATTGTGGGCGAGGCATACACGGCATAGAACGTTACGCGTCCCTTGGGTGCCATATATTTGAATGACACCTCGGCTGTATATTGTATGAATCCCTCCTGCCGGTAGAAGTCGTTGTTTGTCGATATGTAGTCGGCCGGAATTGGGGCGACGATCCGTATGCCGTGGTATCGGCCAGATTCGTCGCGGACGAAATCAAGGTCTATGTCTGTATTGGGTATATATATGCTGTCGGAAAAGGTGGCCGGGGTCTCCGATTCGCGGTCGTTTTTACGCAGCACCTTGGCGGTGAATCCCAGCATGTCGAGAACGGCGTGCGCACTTTTTTCCTTTTGCTCGGGGGAGTCGTTCCATGCCGCTATGAGCGAATCGACGAACTCGGGGTTCAGCAGTTCTTCGCGGATGAAATATTTGTTGTCGGAAAGGATCTTGTCGAGGGCCGTGGTGTCGTCGCTTACGTTCGTACCCTTGGCCAATACCAGATATACGAAGATGCAGATGTTTTCCTTGCGCATCGGTGTCAGGAAGATGCGTGTATCCTTAAGGGTCTGGTTTATGAACATTTTATCGTCGGGGCCTTTGGTTACCGTGACGATGTAGTCTTCGTCCTTCTTTATCAGCGGATAACTGTTCTTGATATAATTGAAGTAACAGTTGGCGAGGTATGTATTGGCGCAGTACGATTCTATGCATCGAGTCAGTATGCGCTCGATGGCGGTTTTGTTGAACAGCGTGTATAATCTGGGCTGTTTGCTGCTGTCGTATTGTCCGGCAAGGACGTCTATGAGGTTTTGAGCCATGTCGTCCTCGAGGTCCTGCTCGGCCCGCCACTGGTACATCAGGTTGACCAGCAGTATACCGATGATGGCGCCGATTATGCTGTCTGCAAAATCCTCTATCCAAGGCGGTACTTCCATGAACTTTAGGATTATGCATGTCAGCATCAATATTATGGAGAGGTATATCGTTCCGCGGTAGTTGCGAAGCCTTCTTCGGGTTTTGTGCGATAGGTTCATCGTGTCCTGTTTTTTCGGTTCCGTCTGTCTTGCATGAAGGTTATTCGGCCGTATATTCGCCGATGCCCGTCTGCGACATGTAGTCGGCGAGGGCCTTGCCGCCGTCGATGCTGGCCACGCCCTGCACGAAGACCTTGATGCCGAGCGTCGAGTCGCGCAGCGCCACGATGTTGCGCAGCGTCTCGAGCACGCAGTAGTCGCCCGCGATGCCGCATACGACCACCTCGTCGGCAGCCTTGATTGTCTCGACGCGTTTCTCGCCGGCGAAGGCCCCGTACTCCTCGCGCGAGGCATCCTTGCCCTTGCGGTAGATGTCGTATGCGGGGGCTGCCGTCAAAAGGGCGAGCGGCAGCGACGCCCCCTCGGAGTAGGCCACGCAGTGCATGGGCCACGGCCCGCCCTGCGCCTTGAACGAGCAGTGGTCGACGGGGTGCCAGTCGAGCGTGAATATGACGTTGTCGAATCTCTCTATGATACGCCCCACCTCGGCGGGAAGGCGTTCGCCGCCCTTGACGTAGAGTGCGCCCTCGGGTGAGTAGAAGTCCTTCTGCAGGTCTACCACCACCAGTGTCTTCATTACCTTGACGCTCATGACTTTTCGGATTGGATGTTGTACTATGGGCAAAAATAGTCAAAAAAATCGATAATGGCAAGGCTTCGCCGCGGAGCCCGCAATGCCTACCGTGCGGCGTAGACGACCTTCTTGGTCTCGAAGAAGGGCTCGTCGAAGAGTTCCGATATGGGGTATTCGTGCCATGCGATGCGGGTCTCGGCCAGCTCCTGCTGCAGGTCGCCGCCCTTCAGGCAGAACATTCCGTCGTCGAGCGTGCCGTGGCGTCCGCGCTCGATCTTGTTCCATACCCATGCGACGAGCTGCGGCGTGCGCGCCACGGCCCGCGTCACGACGTAGTGGAAACGCTCACCGATCTGCTCGACACGTACGTTGCGAGCCTCGATGTTGGTTATGCCTGCCGCCTCGCATACGCCTTTGACGACAGTGATCTTCTTGCCTATGGAGTCTGCGGCCACGAAGTGCGTCTCGGGGAACATTATGGCCAGCGGCACGCTCGGGAAGCCTCCGCCGCAGCCGACGTCGAGGATGCGGGCGCCGCGGTCGAAACGGCAGATGGCGGCGATGGCGAGCGAGTGGAGCACGTGACGTACGTACAGCTCGCCGAAATCCTTGCGCGAGATGACGTTTATGCGGGCGTTCCACTCGGCGTAGGCTTCGTGCAGCGAGGCGAACTGTCGGCGCTGATGCTCCGTAATGTCGGGGAAATATTTCAGTATGGGGTCTATCATCGCTCGGTCGTTTGTTTTGTCGTGGGGCGGTGTGTGTCGCCCTCCGCCGTATCGTGATCCTGACTGCGGCGTTGCTGCTCGGCGCGCCGCATCGCCTCGGCCGTCGAGAGCAGCCCGCATGCCGCCTGTATGTCCTCCCCGCGCGAGGCGCGGATAGTGGTGTGTATGCCTCCGGCAGTGAGGCGGTCGCGGAAGGCCTCCATCTTCTGCCGCGGGGGTGAGAAGTAGGGCGAGTCGGGTATGCGGTGGAAGCGTATGATGTTGATGCGGCAGTTCAGGCCGTTGAGCAGGCGCCGCAGTTCGCGTATATGCGCCGCCGTGTCGTTGAGCCCATCCATGAGGATATACTCGAACGACAGCCGCCGCTGTCCCGAGAAGTCGTGCCGCCGCAGCATATCCGTAAGCTCGCGTATGGGATATGCCTTCTCGACGGGCATGATCTCGGCGCGCTGGTCGTGGAAGGGGTTGTGCAGGCTTACGGCTATATGTACCTTCGTCGCCTCGATGAGCTGCTCCAGACGCGGCGTTATGCCCGCCGTGGAGAGCGTGATGCGTGTTGGCGACCATGCCATTCCCCACGGCGAGGTGAGTATCTCGAGTACCGCCAGCACGTTGTCGTAGTTGTCCAGCGGCTCGCCCATGCCCATGAAGACGATGTTCGTGAGGCGTGCGCTCTCGGGTATTGCGAGGATCTGGTTCAGGATCTCACCCGTAGAGAGCGACCGCCGCAGGCCCTGACGTCCCGTGGCGCAGAAACGGCATCCCATGCGGCATCCCACCTGCGAGGAGACGCAGAGCGTGGCGCGCTCGCCGTCGGGTATGTATGCCGCCTCGATGAATCCCTCGTCGGGCGAGCCGAAGAGATATTTCTTGGTGCCGTCGGCCGAGACGCTCGTCCGCAGCGGGGGCGTAAGGCACGCCTCGAAGCGTCGGGCGAGCTTTTCGCGGGCGGCACGCGAAAGGTCGGTCATGGCGTCGACCTGCTGCACGCGCCGCACGTAGAGCCAGCGGGCGATCTGCCCTGCGGCAAAGGCCGGAAGGGCCTCGTCGCGGCATATCTCGCGCAGGCGGGTGAGGGTCATTCCATAGAGATTTTCCATATCGTTGGCGGCGTATGTGCGGGTGTCCGAAGCGTGGACGGCAGCAAAAGTAAAAAAAAATGCGATATTTTTACTTCCCGCGCACTCTTTATTGGAATATTATGATTATATTTGCCCAAAGAAGTGGGCCTCCAATTAGCCGGGGGCGTGTGAGTTCGGATTCAGGCATGTTATCGGATGTGTCTGAATGCAGGCAAATAAATTAGAGCATAAAACTACTCAACTACCGATATTTTTAAATAGAAAACTGACAATATGGAAATTAAGAAATCGCCAGAGGCAGATCTTCAGAACAGAAAAGGTCTGTTTTTTGAAATCGGTTTAGTCATTGCCCTTGCGGCGGTGCTCGGAGCCTTCCTCTACACTCCGAAGGAGTATCGCATCGAGCAGGTGGTATCGAACGTAGTGGTCGAGGACCAGCAGATCGTCGAGGTGACGCGTCAGGAGCAGAAACCGCCTGAGCAGCCCAAGAAGGTCGAGATGCAGGTGGTTACCGACATTCTCGACGTGGTGACCAACGACACCAAGATCACCAGCGACATCAACTTCGACGAGTTCACCGAGGATATGGAGATCACGGCAGCTCCCGTCGAGGTCGAGGAGGAGGTTATCGAGGAGGAGACCCCCTTCATCCGTGTCGAGAAGATGCCTTCGTTCCAGGGCGGTGACCTGAATGCTTTCCGTAACTGGGTTCAGGGCAAGCTCCACTATCCCCAGATCGCTCAGGAGAACGGTATCTCGGGACGTGTGGTTCTGTCGTTCGTGATCGAGAAGGACGGTACGCTTACCAACATCGAGGTGCTGCAGGCACCCGACCGTTCGCTGTCGGAGGAGGCCGTACGTGTGCTCGAGACCTCACCCAAGTGGGAGCCGGGCATGCAGAGCAACAAGGCCGTGCGTGTGAAGTACACGTTGCCGGTTGATTTCCAGATTCGCAACTAATAGTTAGACGCAAGGCATCCCGCTTTTCGACGGGATGCCCTTTTTTTTTACCCCTACGGATGGCAAAATCGAAAGAGGAGAAGCAGACGCAGCAGAGTTCGGAGCAGAAGGAGCGTGAGGGAGCCGCGGCTCCCGAGGCGGAGCGCCGCACGCGCGCCGTCGTTGTGGCAGTTGTACGCGACGGCCAGAGTGTCGCCCAGACCGAGGAGTTCCTCTCCGAGTTGGAGTTTCTGGCCGAGACGGCCGACATAGATACCGTCTGCCGCTTTACGCAGCGCCTGCCGCAGCCCTCGGCCCGCCTCTATGTCGGGCCCGGCAAGATCGAGGAGATCGCGGCATACTGTGCCGACAACGAGATCGACGTCGCCATCTTCGACGATGAGCTCTCGCCCTCGCAGACGCGCAACATCGAGAAGGCCCTGCCGTGCCGCGTGATGGACCGCACGCGATTGATACTCGATATCTTCATGTCGCGCGCCCGCACGGCATACGCCAAGACACAGGTCGAGCTGGCGCATAACGAATACATGCTGCCGCGTCTGGCCGGTTTGTGGACGCACCTTGAGCGACAGCGAGGCGGTACGGGTACGCGAGGCGGTGCGGGCGAGCGCGAGATCGAGACTGACCGCCGTATCGTGCGCAACCGCATAGCCAAGCTGAAGGAGGATCTGGCCAAGATCGACCGCCAGATGGCGGTGCAGCGTTCGAACCGCGGGTCGCTGGTGCGTGTGGCTCTGGTGGGATATACCAACGTGGGCAAGTCGACGCTCATGAACCTCATATCGAAGAGTGATGTCTTTGCCGAAAACAAACTCTTCGCTACGCTCGACACGACGGTGCGAAAGGTGGTCTTCGACAACCTGCCCTTCCTGCTGTCGGATACCGTCGGTTTTATCCGCAAGCTGCCGACGGAACTTATCGAGTCGTTCAAGTCGACGCTCGACGAGGTGCGCGAGGCCGACCTTCTGGTGCATGTGGTCGATATCTCGCACCCCAATTTCGAGGAGCAGATCGATGTGGTGAAGCAGACGCTGCGCGATATCGGTGCGGGCGACAAACCCGTATTTCTTGTATTCAACAAGATCGACGCATATACCTATATAAAGAAAGATGAGGATGATCTGACGCCGGCCACGCGTGAGAACCTCTCGCTGGAGGATCTCAAGCGCAGTTGGATCGCGCGGGCCAATACGCCGTGCATATTCATCTCGGCGGCGTGCCGCACAAATATCGACAAGCTGCGGTCGGATCTCTACGGTATGGTTCGCGAGATACATGCCGGACGTTACCCGTTCAACAATTTTCTTTATTGACTTGGCCGTCCGTGGCGGTATCGTTGTAATGATCCCGAAAACAGGGATACAAGGGGAGTGCAAGTATGCCGCGGCGGGATTATGTTAAGCCGATAATGAGACCGCGGCATGGTTATGCGGAGTCGACGGGGAGGGGATAACATGGAGAGAGACGAAGACTATAAGGAGACAATAAGGAGGTTTACAAAAAGACCATAAAATTAACACAAAGCAGGATATGATTCACATTCTGAACAAGGAGAACACTCTTCTCAACAAATTCATCGCTCAGATCCGCGACAAGTCGATACAGAAGGACTCGATGCGGTTCCGCCGCAATATCGAGCGTATCGGCGAGGTCATGGGTTACGAGATCTCGAAGACGCTCAACTACAAGACCCACATTATCGAGACGCCGCTGGGCGAGGCCCCGGTCGAGATGATAAGCGATCAGATTGTGGTTGCGACGATCCTGCGTGCGGGACTGCCTCTGCATCAGGGCTTCCTGAACTATTACGACGATGCGCAGAACGCTTTTGTATCGGCCTACCGCAAGAGCAGCAAGGACGGCAAGTTCACCGTAAAGGTGGAGTACATATCGTGCTGCAGCCTCGAGGGCAAGACGATGCTTCTTGTGGACCCGATGCTGGCTACGGGTACGTCGCTGGTGCTGGCATACGAGGCCCTGTGCGAGAAGGGCGGCCAGCCGGCACATACGCATATCGCCTCGGTCATAGCGAGCGAGCAGGGTGTGGATTATGCGACGAAACACCTGCCGTCGAAGGATACGACGCTCTGGGTCGGTGCCGTGGATGCCGAACTCACGTCGCGTGCATATATCGTTCCGGGCATAGGCGACGCGGGAGATCTGGCCTTCGGTGAGAAGCTCGGATAGGACGGCGTGCGGCGCAACATGCCGTGCGGTTCGGCGCTTGGGGAGGTACGAATATCACGCCCCAATGTTTGGAGAGTTGTCGGAGGGCGGTCGCTTAAGGCCGAATGATCTCCGTTGAAATGCGGCGACGCGGATTCCCGGATAAAAGGGAATCCGCGTCGCGTCTGTTTCGTGCAGGGTCTTCGCGTTATGATGATGTCTGCGGCGTGCGCCTCTGACGCGGCAGAACCCTATTTTGCGGTGAAGCGCCACGAGTCGAAATCGAAGAGATTCTCGCCCTCACCCTTGAAGATGAGATAGAGGTCGTGCTTGCCGTCGACCTTTGAGACCTTGGTCTTCACTTGCGTCCACGGCTGCTTGCCATGGGCCTTGCCGACGGGACATACACCGATGACGGGGCCGTCGATGCTGTCGATGCGGAGTTCTATGGCGCCGCTTTCGGCGGCGTTGGCGACGGCAGCCTCGAAGCGTTTGGCTCCAGCGGCGAAGTCGGCTTCACGTACCTTGATGTAGTCACCGTCGTCGATCTTCGTGACGTAGACGCGGCGCGTGGAGTCGCAGGCTACATCCACACCCTCACACCACGCTATGGTCTCGGCCTGAGTGTCGAGGTAGGGGTCGAGCTTCCCTACGCTCTTTGCGATGCCGGCCTTGCTGTGCTTGAGTTCGGGTATCGAGCCGTCCTCGTTGAAGATCAGAGGTATGATATTTACGGCACGGCGTTTCTCGTGACCTTCGGGCAGATCCTCGTTCATGTAGAAGAAGTACCATTGGCCCTTGTATTCCGCTACGCCCGGGTGGTTGCCCATGCTCCCCTGCTCGAATGCCTTCATCACGACACCGCCGTATTTCCACGGACCGAGGGGCGAGGTGCTCGTAGCGTAATAGATATGTTCGGGCACGTGCGCCGCATACATCAGATAGTAGATGCCGTTGCGCTTGAATATCCACGGGGCCTCCTCATAGTCCGAGCCGAAGGCCTCCCTGTCCTTGATCTCGAAGGTGACGATGTCGCCCGAGAATGATACCATGTCTTCGTTGAGCTTGACGCAGTAGAGGGCGTTGTTGCCCCAGTACATGTATGCCTGCCCGTCGTCGATGAAGACCGTAGGGTCGATGTCCTCCCATCCGTGTCCCGAGTAGTTGGTCATGTCGGGATGTATGAGCTGCCGTCCGAGCGCATCCTTGAAGGGGCCGTATGCACTCTCCGACTCGAGTACGATCACACCCACGGGCGAGATGTAGAAATAGCATTTGCCGTTGCGGTAGATCGCCTGCGCGGCGTTGGCGTTGCCGCCGTACGGCAGGTCGCGGGTGTCGGCAACGGGGGCGTGCGCCGTCCAGTTTACCATGTCGGTGGTCGAGAAGCAGAGGTAGTCGTACATGATGAAGTGCGACTTCGGAGCCTCATCCTCATCGTGTCCTGTGTAGAGGTAGAGGGTGTCGCCGTGCACCAGCGGCGCCGGATCGGCCGTAAAGGTATGTTGTATGATCGGGTTCTGTGCCGCGGCTCCCGATGCGAGAAAAAGCAGCGCCGACACTGTGGCCGCGCATTTGCACCGTATGTTCTTCATATAGCTTGTTGTTTTATGTGTCTCTTAAGGCTCCGTACTCCGTCGGAGGGTATATGTCTGAGGCCGCTGCGGGCGCTATCTTCGGGCTATGCCCTTCTCCGTCAGTTCGACGGGCCGTATCGAACCGTCGCGGCGAAAGCGCAGGCGCTCGACGCATACGTGTCTGCGGCAGTCGCCTCCCAGCTGGCCCTCCAGCATGTACGATCCGTCATGGTAGAAGAAGTACCATTTGCCCTTGAAACGGTTTACCGAGGGGTGTATCGTAAATCCGTGTCGGGCCGACGACGTGAGCAGCCCGCGGTAGCTCCACGGCCCGTCGAGCGATTGAGCCGTAGCGTAGGCTATCTGTTCGGGCTGTACGCCCGGGGCGTCGGCTGCATATACCATATAATATAGACCCTTGCGCTTGAAGAGCCACGGCCCCTCGGAGTAGTTCCGCAACCCCACATGGCGGATCTCGCCGTCGAGATGGATCATGTCGGGCTTGAGGCGTACGATATAGCAGTCGCCGTTGCCCCATGCCATCCACGGCGTGCCGTCGTCGTCGATGAAGACCGTAGGGTCGATGTCGGCATTGGCACGGTGCGAGTCGGGTGTCATGTCGTCGGTTATGAGCGGATCGCGTTCACTGCGTGCGGGTGAGTAGGGGCCTGTCGGCGAGTCGGACACGGCCACGTCGATCATGTGTTTGCCGTTGCGGGTGTCGTCAAGCGTTACGTAGAAGTAGTATTTGCCGTCACGTTCCACCATCTGTGCGGCCCATGCGCCGTAGGGGTTGGCGTGCGGGAAGTCGGCCGCGCGCATGACCACACCGTGATTTGTCCAGTTGACCATGTCGGAGGATGAGTATGCGACCCAGTGCGGCATGTTGAACCAGCCGCCGACACCCGCCTTGTCCTCACCCACAAAGGCGTAGATACGGTCACCGACGACCGTGCAGGCGGGATCGGCGGTGAAGGCGTCGGTGAAGATCGGGTTCTGTCCGGGTATGCGCCCACGTCCCGTGCCCTCGATCGCAAGGTCGCGCATGCGTCCGTTGCGCACTTGCAGCGAGTTGGGGAATCCGCCCGGGAATCCGTGCCCGACGACCCATCTCGAGACGTTGTACGGCAGGGCGTAACCCTTGTACACGGCGCTCTGCGAGGCCTCCGCACCGTTATCGCACGCGCGGACGGTGAGTGTCAATGTCGAACGTTTGCGTTTGGGGTTGTATTGCGATCGGACGGCGATGTCGAACCAGCGGCCTTTGGTGACCCTCTCGCCGGCGAAGATACGGTGCAGCTCTCCATTGCGGTCCTTGATCTCGGCGAAGATCTGCTCCGTCGAGGGGTCGTAGCCGACGGTCAGGTCGGCGTATAGCTCGCCGCGGCCTCCCTCCTTGCAGAGTGCCGCCTGCTCCGTGAGCAGGGTGTTGAAGCATGCCGAGAACGACACCTCGAATGTCGTGCGCATGTCGGCGTAGAAGAGAGGACTGTTGCTTACTCGGCCGCCGCCGGGATTCGGTCCCGATGAGGTCGGATGATGGGCTGCATGGCGGTATATGCAGCGGTATTACCGCTTTACGATGACGCTGCGCGTAGCGGGGTCGAAGGTGACGTTTGCCGAGGCGAAGAGCCTTTCGAGATGGCCGCTGCGTACGGTCTGCTCGGCCGTCTGCAGATAGAGGTGCGGGGGCGCGATGAGGGCTATGTCGTCGCAGAGGTTGAGAGCTATGTCCAGCTCGTGGGTCGAGAAGAGTATGCACTTGTCCTGTCCGTGCGCCAACTCGGCCAGAAGCGTGCACAGTTCGTAGCGGTTGGGCATGTCGAGGAAGGCCGTGGGCTCGTCGAGCAGGATCACGGGCGTCTGCTGCGCCAGCGCACGCGCTATCATGATACGCTGGCACTCGCCGTCCGACATGCGGTCCATCGTGCGGTCGGCGTAGTCGGCCATGCCGACCGTCGCGAGCGATTGCTCGACAATCTCGGCATCGCTCTGCTGCATGCGCCCGATCCAGTTGGTATAGGGGGCGCGTCCGAGCGCCACGACATCACGGCACCGCAGGTCGGCAACACGCACTCTCTCCGTCGTTACCGTAGCTACGGTAAGGGCCATGCGTGCGGGTGTGTACTCCTTCACATCGCGGCCGTCGATTGTGATGCGTCCCGACATGACGGGCTGCACGCCTGATATGGCACGCAGCAGCGTACTTTTGCCCGTGCCGTTGCGGCCGAGCAGGGCAGTGAGGGCTCCGCGCCGTATCTCGGCGTCAGCCCCTGCGACGAGGGTGCGGCTGCCGTAACCGAGCGAGAGATTTTCGAGACGTATCATCCGTGCAGTGTGTTTTATACTATATTCCTGTTTCGTACGACAACCCATATTACTACGGGTATGCCGAGCAGCGCCGTTATGGAGTTTACGGGCAGCGCCAGCAGCTTGGCCACCATGTCGCACAGCAGCAGCGACGCGGCGCCCGTGAGGGCGGCGGCGGGCATGAGCGTACGGTGGTCGGCGTTGCGGAAGATGACGCGCGCGACATGGGGCATGGCCAGACCGATGAATCCTATGGGGCCGCAGAAGGCTGTGACGGTACCTGCAAGGAGCGTTGTCGAGAGGAGTATTATCGAGCGCGAGCGGCGCAGGTCGAGTCCCATCGAGCGAGCGTAGTTCTCACCCAGAAGCAGCATGTTGAGTGACTTTATGGCGGCTACGCCGAGGGCGGCTCCCGCCGCTACGGCGGGCAGCAGCAGCGCCAGCTGCGTTGCGGTGACGTCGCCGAGCGAGCCCATGGTCCAGACGACGAAGCTCTTGAGCGCCTCCTCGGCGCTGAGGTATTGCAGTATCTGCACTATGGCGCTCACGCCCGAGCTTATCATCATGCCGAGGATGAGTATCACCATTATGTCCTTTATCCGGGTACTTATTGCGGCGACGAGGGCGAGTGTGGCGGCGGCACCGATCCACGCGGCGCCTGCCACGCCGAGCGACGAGAGCCATGCATGACCCGTAAGGCCCAACATCGGGGCCCCGAGTATGAAGAGCGCCACGCCGAGGCTTGCTCCCGAGCTTACGCCCAACACGTATGGGCCGGCCAGAGGGTTGCGGAAGAGCGTCTGCATCTGCAGGCCGCTCACGGCCAGCGCGGCCCCCGCGACGAGTGCCACGACGGCCTTCATGAGGCGTATGTCACGTATGATTCTGGCGGTTGTGGGGTCGCACTCGCCGCCCGTAAGCGCTGCCCACACATCTCTTATGGGTATCGATACCGACCCTACGGCTATGTCGGCGGCAAAGAGTACCGCTACGGCTGCCGTGAAGAGGATAAAGAGTATCGTGGTGCGCGATTTCATCCGTTGCGGGCTATTCGATGCGTTTGTAGTAGTAGAGTTGGTCGTCGGTGATACCGGCCTCGGGATGGAACACCCCGATCAGGTCGTGCAGCACCACGTCGGGGTGCACGACGCTCGACTCCCAGAAGTCGTTGCCGCCGGCGGCCGTCATGCGGCGGTTGCAGTTGTATATGCGGCCGCGGCGCACGCACTCCACATCGGCGAATTTGGGATGGCGGCTGCGCAGCTCGGCCAGCGAGGCGATCTGTCCCACGTTGATCCAGCAGTCGGCCTGCGAGGCCATGAGGTATGCCTGCTCGACATCGACGGTTTCGGACTTGTCGCCCGTATCGTTGCGGTAGATGTAGTCGCCCCCCGCATCCTCTATGAGGCGGGCCATGTAACTTGACGTCGAGGGCATGAACCAGCTGTCGCCGTATGGTGCGTTTATCATGACGCGCGGTCTCTCGGGCATGGCGGCGGCAGCGCGCCGCAGCGAGTCGTAGCGCGGCGGCAGCAGTGCGAAGGCTTGCTCGGCGGCCGTACGCGCGCCCGTGATCTCGCCCATGGCCACCATCCATTCGGCCTTGCCCAGAGGCGAGGACTCGACATACTCGCCCACGTAGGCGTAGGGTATGCCCAGCTCGCGCAGCTTGGACTCCATGCCGCTGGGCCCCGTTACGCCGTAGAGCAGAACGAGATCGGGTGCGAGGGCCACGATACGTTCATAGTCGACGTCGGGTTCGTATCCCACGTCGGCGATGGCGTCGCGGTGGGCGTTTACATAGGGGTCGGAGATGAAATCGAGACCCGACACGCCGACTATCCGGTCACTGCAGCCGATGGCGCCGAGCATCGCTACGTGCGTCGACGACATGCAGACGATACGCCGTGCGGGTTTCTGGATGCGTTGCATGTCGGGATCTGCCGCGAGGTTTGTATTGCCTATGACAAGTCTGCGGCGCTCCGGGCCCGAGCCCTGCCACGGCGATGAGGTCTCTATAAGTACGGCATCGCCGTCGGGTGTGCCCGTTATGGCGAATCCAGACGCGTAGTGCGGGGTGTATATCTGACGTGTGAAGGCCTCCGTCGATGTTGCCGTGCGGCGGCCGCATGCAGCGGCTATCAGCGCTGCTATGGCCAGAACGATATATGCCGTGTGTCTCATCTTTCGCGTATGTCTTTATGTATTGTCTGGAGCAGGGCCTTGCCATCGTCGGTCATGCGTCCGACGCAGCCGTCGTCCCCCGTGCGCTCGACGACCTTCTCGCCCGTGCAGTCGTATATTACGTGCCCGCATCCGGAGATCATGCCGAAGCCGTTGTTGAAGGTCCAGAATCCGAAGTGCGGCTGCGCAGGGTCGAGGATATTGCGGCTGAAGGTGAACGCCGAGGTGTCGATATGCATTTCGGCGAGCAGCGTCGCGGCCAGATCGCTCTGCGAGGCGTAGGTCTCTATGACGGCGGGCTCACGCACGGCGCCGCCCATCCACAGCATCGGTATGCGCTGCCGTGCCACCGATCCCGCCTCCAGACCCTCGGGATAGCCTATGCCGTGGTCGGCAACGAGAATTATGAGCAGGTTGTCCCACAGGGGCTTGCCGCGCCATGAGTCGATCATGCGGGCCACGCACTCGTCGGTGAAGGCGGCGGCATTGAGGATCTTGTTGTCGAGACGGTGGTAGGGTACGTCGAAGGGTTCGTGTGAGCTGAGCGTGAGCAGCGTAGCGAAGAAGGGGCGTCCGTCGGCGGCGAGCTGCTCGACCTGACGGGCGAAGAGCGGGCAGACAACGTCGTCGGCATATCCCCACTGTGCGGGCGCCACGTCGAAGTGCATGTCGCGTTGGTCGGTTATACGCTCCACGCCCGTGCCGTAGAGGTACGAGACCGTATTGGTGAAGTCGGCGTCACCGCCGTATGTGAACGTCGTGGCATAGCCTTCGGCCTGCAGCGAACGCGCTATCGACGGCAGTGTCTGGGCCTTGTGCGGCAGCTTCATGATCGACATGACGGGCTGTGCCGGATATCCGCTCATGACCGCCACTTGTCCGCGGTCGGTGCGGAACGAGTTGGCGTAGATGTTCTCGAACCAGAGACCCTCCTGCTTGAAGCCGTTGAGGTGGGGTGTGACCTGCTCGCCGTCGACAACCTCGTCGGTGATGGTGCGGCCGAAACTCTCGAGAAGGATCAGCACAACGTTCGGACGTGTCGTGGTGAGCAGTTCGGACATGCGGTCTGAGGGGGCCGTACCTCCACGCAGAGGCTCGAACAGGGCGGCGCGCTTCGGCTCGTCGTAATATTCGTAGTCGTAGAGTCCGTCATCGGACTGCACGGCCGACGAGAGGAACGAGAATACGGGATTCGTGGCGGCATGGTTCAGGATCATGCGGTCACTGAAATATACCTTGCTCACGTTTGCGGGCGAGGTGCCCGTACCTCCGCGTATGGCCAGAAAGAGCAGGCCGCCGCCGAAGAGCAATATCAGCGTCGAGCCTATGCGGCGCCACAGCGTGAGGCTGTCGTTGGTATATAGCGTTATGAGACGTCGGTAGACGAAGACCATAAGCGCCGTATAGGCGGCTATGACGATTATCTGCGGCCACACGTCGCTCCAAGTGATGCTGGCGGCGGCCTCCTCGGGCGTCTTGAGATACAGCAGGATGGTGTCGTCGAGACGGAAGCCCCAATATTTATACAGAGCCAGATCGACGGCTACGATTACGGCGACGGCGACCGATATGACACCGAAATATATATTGAGCACACGGCGTACTGTCCGCTCCGAGAGGGGCACCCACACCGTGGCTATCATCACCAGAAGCGGTACGACACAGACATATCCCGCCGTTGTGGAGTCGAGCTGCAGCCCGTGCCACGACACGGCGAGCAGTTCCGAGGCCGAGGCGTCGGCCGCAAGTTGGGCGTACCACAGCAGGAAGAGTGGTTTCTGGAGCGCCATGAGCAGCACCGTGGCGATGAATAACGCCGCTATGAATAGTATTTTACGCAACATCTGCGGTTACGGATTGGTTTGACGTCTGCAAAGATAACGGTTTTCGGTGAGAATTTCGTGTGGCGCTGTCGCGCTCCCCCGCCTTATGCCTTCTCGCCCTCGATGATGAAGCGGCACATACGCTCACGGGCGCGGTGGATGCGGGTCTTGACCGTACCCATGGGCATGTGGAGTTTCTCGGCGATCTCCTCGTAGGAGAAGTCGTCGATGAAGCGCATGACGAAGAGTCGCCGGTACTGTTGCGGCAGCAGCTCGATGTAGCGCTCGATCTGCGAGCGTTGCTGCGTGTTGATGAGGCTCTCCTCGGGTGAGGGGGCACTCGATGCCGGCGCCGAGAACTTGCCGTCGATGGATATGTCCTCCTGACGCTTGCGCTCGAAGTCGATATGCGTATTCTTGGCTATGGTGTAGAGCCATTGCCCGAAGGTATATTCGGGCGAGTAGCGGTGGAGGTTGGCATATACCTTTATGAATGTCTCCTGCAGCAGGTCGTCCGTATCCTCGGGCGAGGTCGAGCGTTGCAGGAACAGACGCCGTATGGCGTCGCGGTAGCGGTTGAAGAGGTATTCGAATGCCGTGTGGTCGCCCGCGAGGGTGAGCTCCACGAGGCGCCTGTCGTCGGCGACGATGTAGTCGGCTATCTCCATACTCCGGGCACTTTACGCACGAGCGACAGCCGCAGGGCCATCATCATGAACGGATTGATGAGGTCGAAGATGAAGAATCGCAGCGCTACGCCCTGCTCGCCCACGCGTTTGGCTATCGACCGTATGCGGTATAGCGCGGCGGCGTAGCGCAGCAGTACGAGCAGTGCGGCCGCGGCCTTGAACTCCACGGGCATGAATATGATTGCCGCGAGAGCCGCCAGCAGGAACAGCGTCTGGCTGCCGAGGTCCCACTCTATGGCCGTGCGTACGCGGCGCGGGTAGAACTCGTATGCCGAGCCGTAGTATCGCAGCCGCCCGAACCACCAGCGCAGCCCGCCCCACGGGTGTTCGATGGTGCTGCCCTTGGCTATGAGCACGACGCTGACATTGTTGCGGCGGGCGACCTTCTGTATGAAGAGGTCGTCCTCGCCGATGTTCATGTTCAGGTGTGTGAAGCCCTTGTTGGCGAAGTATAGCTCCTTGGTGAAGCCTATGTTGTGGCGGATGCCGCGGTAGGTGTTGCGGCTGACGGCCTGCGTGAGCCAGTAGACCGACATCTGCAGGCGCGAGAGACGCATGAGGTAATTGCCCAGACCCTTCGCCGGCTCTATGGCCGTGTATCCTATGACGATCTGCCCGCGCATGAAGGCCTTGCCCATCATGGCGAGCCACTGCGTCGAGGCGGGTGTGGCGCTGGCCGTGGTGAGCAGCAGATGGTTGTACGAGGCCGACTTGATACCCACGTTTATGGCCATCTTGACCGATATGGGGAAACGGGGGTTGTATTCGATCTTTGTGACCGTAAGGTTGGGATAGTTGAGGCGCTGGCGCGTGAGCTCCTCGTAGAAGTCGCCGTCGGCGCCTACATATACCACAACCACCTCGAAGGGGGCGGAATACTCCTGTGCGAAGAGCGCCGGAAGACGCTCGTCCAGATAGTCATAGTCTTCGGAGAAGAGGGGTACGATGATCGAGACCGAGGGTTCGGCCTCGAGGATCTTCTTGCGGCGCGAGTTGCGGAAGCGGACGATGCGTCCGTAGAGGACGATATGGTAGTATAACTGTACGAAAAACAGTATCATTATCGACACTGCCAAAGCCGTACCCTGCCATCCGTAGTGTTCGATTATGGTGTCGAAGTAGTGCATTTTTCGGAAACGGTATAATCATGCAAATATACTCTTTTCGTACGAAATGTCATAACGCTCGGAGCAAAAAAAGAGCCCTTGGCCGGAGGCTCGGAGGTTGTATTTTACGGAAATATTCGTTATCTTTATTGCGGCGGCCCGAGAGGGCCGGATATTGAAAAACAACTTGCACGTATGAGATACGACAGATTGCTTCTGCCGCTGACGCTGCCCCTTGCCGGAGCGGCCGCACAGCAGGCTTCGGCGCAGGCGGCCGCAGCGGCCGGGCGCCCCAACATCATCCTGTTCATGGTCGACGACATGGGGTGGCAGGATACCTCGCTGCCCTTCTGGAGCGAGCGCACCTTCTACAATGACCGTTACGAGACGCCCAACATGGAGCGTCTGGCGCGGCAGGGGGTTATGTTCACGCAGGCATACGCCTGCAGCCTCAGCTCGCCCACGCGCTGCAGCCTCATGACGGGGAGCAATGCCGCGCGCCACCGCGTGACCAACTGGACGCTGCGCAAGGGCGTGACGACCGACGCGGCGGATGACCGTCTCGCCTTCCCCGAGTGGAACTGCAACGGCATAGCCCAGAGCGACGGTACCGATCTGACTTACGTGGGGACCAGTTTCCTCGCCTTGCTGCCCGGGGGCGGAGACGACTGCATACATTTCGCCACGGACGCCTGGGGCGCCATCGACACCCCGGGCGAGAACCCGCACCATTTCGGCTTCGAGGTCAACATCGCGGGCCACGCGGCGGGCGGGCCGGCCACTTACCTGAGCGAACGCAACTACGGCTACGATGCCGACGGCCGTCCGCAGGGCCTCTTCGCCATACCCGGGTTGGAGAAGTATTGGCAGTCGGGCACCTTCCTTACCGAGGCCCTGACCCGTGAGGCCATAGCGGCCATGGAGAAGGCCGTGCGATACGACCGCCCGTTCTATCTCTACATGTCGCACTACGCGATCCACGTGCCGATCGACCGCGACATGCGTTACTATGAAAAGTACCTGCGCAAGGGCCTCTCGGCAAAGGAGGCGGCCTACGCCTCGCTTATCGAGGGTATGGACAAGAGTCTGGGCGATATAATGGATTGGCTCGAACGGAGCGGCGAGGCAGACAATACGGTCATCATCTTCATGAGCGACAACGGCGGGTTCTGTTCGAGTACGGGCTGGCGCGACGAGCCGCTCTATACGCAGAACTATCCCCTGACCTGCGGCAAGGGCTCGGCCTACGAGGGCGGCATACGCGAGCCGATGATCGTATCGTGGCCGGGAGTCACGGCGGCGGGGACGCGCTGCGACAGCTATGTCATGATCGAGGATTTCTTCCCGACGATACTCGAGATGGCGGGCATCGAACGCTGGGAGGTGCCGCAGACGGTCGACGGCGTAAGTTTCGTGCCGTTGCTGACGGGTCGGGGCGACCCCTCGCGCGGACGCTGCCTCTATTGGAACTTCCCCAACAAGTGGGACGGCGGCGACGGCCCGGGCGTGGCGCCTACGGCAACGGTGCGCTGCGACAACTGGAAGATGATATACTTCTACGAGGACGGCCATAAGGAGCTCTACGACATCCCGAACGACATAAGCGAGAAGCACGACCTTGCGGCCGGGCACCCCGACGTTGTGCGGCGGCTGTCGAAGAGGCTGGGAGAGTTCCTGCGCCGCAGCGGCGGCCAGCGTCCGACGTTTAAGGATAGCGGGCAGCCGTGTCCGTGGCCCGACGAGATCTGACGGCGGGGATATGAACAGAGGGGGAGGATTCCACGCATGGAATCCTCCCCTCTGTTTGGTATTTGGCTTTTGGGCTATTTCGCGGCGCGCGCGGCCTCGAGGGCTGCGGTGGTGGTGTAGTACTTGGCCTTCATCTGCGAGACCTCCCAGTCGGGTATCTTGCCGTCGATGAGATATTGCAGGTAGACCTTCATCACCGAGCTGAAGCGCGTCTCGTGCGTCTTGACCAGAGCGTCGGGAACGATTACATGCCACTCCTTCTCGCCGCTGGGCTCGATGTCGAGACCCGGATAGCGGTCTGCGATCGAGGCCAGAGCCGCACGCAGCTCCTTTTCGAAGGCGGCCGTGTCGTCCGTCTTGCAGGCGACGTAGAGCATGGGCTTGTATCCCTGCTCGGCACCCTGACGTATCATGACGTCGGCCTTCGAGCCCTTGACTACGGAGTAATGGGTGTCGCCCGTGCCTTCGTTGCCGACCTCGGCCATGAAGTTCCAGATGACGCTGACGCGTACGTTCACGCCGTTCAGACGGTAGTTTATCTCGCCGTTGGAGTAGACACGCAGCGTGTCGTCGACGATATCCTTCTTCAGGAAGTCGGGATATGACTCTTTGCCCGAGACAAGACGGTACTTGTCGAGGGGTATGTCGGTGGTCCAGCGGCGCGCCGAGGTGATCTCTACCTGCGAGGCGTAGTCGATGGGCTGTTCGGGCATGACGGTGCACTGTACGAGGTCGACCAGATGTGTTGTCACGTCGACGATGCCCTCACCCTGCTGCTCGACATCGAAGTACCACTCGGGACGCGTGAGCGGCTGCCCCGAAACATATTTGAAGAAGTGGTGTACGCTCTCCTTGGTGATGGCGGGATCTTCGGGCGTACCCTTCTCCAACTCGCCAAAGAGCGAGGGCATGCCTACCAGCACACGCTGCAGCTCGTTGTTTATCTCCGAGCGCTCGGTCATGATGTCGTAGACGAGTACACCCTTTGCGGCCGCTTCGTCGAGGGTGCTCTCCAGCAGGCGGAAGTTCTTGCTGTCGATGGCCATGGGCTTGTCCGAAAGGACATTGATTCCAGCATCGACGGCCGCCTTGACATATCCCGTCTTCTTGCCGTTGTTGCCCGCGAGTACCACGACGTTGCCGCGGTGCTCCGAGATCATCTTCTGCAGGAAGTCGGCGCCCGTATATACCTGCTCGTTCCACGACGTTGGGTTGTCGGCGCGCCCGTTGTAGAGCTTGATGCGGTCGAGGTGCATGGTCACATCCTCTCCCTCGGGGGCATAGACATATACCGTGGGGTCGACCTGATCGTACATGTACATCTGTACGAGGGCGGCGTGGAAGTGCCCGGGGTCGAGCGTCAGGAGTTTCACTTCGCCGCGGCTGCCGTCGAAGTGTTGTGTGGCGGGTTGCTGCTGCGCACAGCCGCCGAGGGCTGCCGCCGCGCACAGCGTCAGGATAGTTTGGATCTTCATTGTATTTGATGTTTTGGTTACGGTCGGTTCGGCATGCAGACATCGGGTTTCGGTCTGCTCCCCGTGTACAAAGATACGAAAAGCCGCGGCAGGGACAACCCGAAAATTGAAGTTTTTTCGAATCGGTCTCTGCCGCGGGTATTTTGCGTGCGTTTACGTGTGGCGCCGCCGTGCGGTATGGCGTGCGCTTCAGGGGTTAAATTTCCGCTCCGGCTGTTGCGCGGCGCAGTACGGGTACTACGTGTCTGATGCAGTAGATGACGGCGGCGAGGGCGATGGCACCTCCGACATACCCTATATATCTTATGCCTATGCCGTCGCATACCGAGCCGCCGACAAGGGCTCCGGTGCCGATACCGACATTATATATGCCCGAATATATGGACATGGCGACGGCGGTGCCCTGCGGGGCGTGGCGTATAATCTCGGACTGGAACGAGAGGTTGAAGAAGTTGATCGACAGCCCCCACAGCATACACTGCAGGAAGGCGCTCCACTCTGTGCAGGATGCGGGCAGCAGCATCAGCAGGCAGAAGCAGAGTCCGGCGACGGCCATCTTGAAGAAGGTCTCGACATTGTTGTTATAGTGGCGCGAGAAGATGAAGCTGCCGACGAGGCCTACGGCGCCGAAGAGTGTCAGCACGACGGTTATGGCGTTGTTGCCGAGGCCGGCAATGCGCGACAGGAAGGGTTCTATGTAGCTGTATGCGGTGAAGTGTCCCGATATGGCCACGAGTGTGAGCAGGTAGATTCCCCACAGGGAGGGTGTCTTGATCAGTGCAGGGAGTTTGCGCAGCGAGAAGTTATTGTCCGAGGGGCTCTTTTTGAGCACTGCGGCCAGAAGTCCCAGTACACCGAAGGCGATGGCGGCGATGATGAGGAACGTGATGCGCCATCCTACGGCTATGCCTATCGCGCGGCCGAGGGGCAGGCCTACGATCAGCGCTATGGATGACCCGGCGACGACGATGCTCAGGGCCGTGGAGCCCTTGCCTGCGGGGGCTACGCGCACGGCCAGCGGGGTGACTATCGACCAGAAGATGGCATGTGCGCATGCCACACCCATACGCGAGAGCATGAGCATGTGGAAGTCGGGTGCTATGCCCGAGAGGATATGGCTCGCGGCGAAGAGGGTGACGATGCCGAGGACGAGCCTGCGGCTTTCGGTCTTGGCGAAGATGAGCATCAGGGGCAGCGACGTGAGGGCTACGGCCCACGCGTAGACGGTTATCATGATACCGGCGTGCGACTCCGATATGCGGAAATCGGCGGCTATGTCCGAGAGCAGCCCTATGGGTATGAACTCCGAGGTGTTGAAGATGAAGGCCGAGCATGTGAGGGCTATGACGGGCAGCCACTCTCCGATGCTGTGTTTGAGGCTGTTGACGGCCGGTGAGAATCTCTTTGCGGCCGTGTCCCGAATGTTTGAGTTACGCATGGTTCGATTCGTTTAATCGAATTAAAGGCGCGCAAAGATAGTGAAAGCCGAGCGCAGAGACAAATCGAAAAACAAAGTTTTTCAAGATTTGGCTATGCCGAGGTGCCTCCTGCCCAAAACTAAGTAAAAGATCGAAAAACTGGCGGCTGAAAGGCAGATGTTCATGATTTTTCTGCGTCCGGGCGCCGTTGGCGGCGAAATATTGTGCGCGGAGGTAAAAAATAGGGCGGGAAATATTGCGGTTTGCGGAAATTGACCTATATTTGCAGGCCGTTGCGCGCGTGCGCGACGCAAGAACTGAATTATTAACCTTTTAACGAGCGATTGCATCGCAAAAAATTTCCACATCATGGAAGAAAACAAGAAAGTAGCAAACGAGAACTTCGACTGGAATGCGTATGAGAACGATCTGGATCTCTACGGTGGCCAGAACAAGGAGGCCGTAACCGAGGCCTATGACAAGACCCTGTCTAACAT
>OJKC01000837.1_pt1 | contig 22505 bp, 26 predicted proteins | sample 1596401 | NCBI WGS metagenome assembly OJKC01 (sample SAMEA4350162, study PRJEB24818) | metagenome | biome: human; feature: gut; material: faeces | place: Denmark | collected 2013-09 | reverse complement strand
TGGAGCTGCTGGGCAGATTCGAACTGCCGACCTCATCCTTACCAATTCTTCTCCGGTTGTTTTGTCTTATCCTCTCTTGTTTTGTCTTAAAGCCTGAAACCCTTGCGGCACAAGGGTTTCAGGCTTTTCTCTTTTGTGTCCTTGTCTCTCTTATTTTATTCTTGCGTATGGGCTTTTTTGATGCCCGTATGGGTTTTGTATGGGTTTTACAGCGTTCGATCCGCGGCAGCTCTCTAACGCATCTAACGCATTTATTCTAACGCAGCCCGTCGCGTTAGAATGCGTTAAAATTGCATTAGGCATTTTCTTTTATCTTATACTTGGCATAACGTCCCTTATTCACCGGCTGCAATGTCCCGCTTTCTGCCAGCGATTTCAGCAGGGCATACGCCTTCGCTTCTTTCACATGGAGCAACTTCACCACATCCGCTCTGGAAATGTATTCGCTGTTTCTTGCCATGCTCACAACTAATTCCCGATACCTTGTCTCATCAATATCGCACTGGCGCACATAGCCCGCGGTCCTCTGACCGTCCTGATAAAGCTTATGCGAAAGGATATAGTTTCGTCCTCGCCCTGCTCCAAAGCCTTCCACAAGCCCCGCCTCGATTGCCCGGTCAAGGACAGATTTTATCACTATTTCTGACCGATTCAATGCATCCGAGAGCTGTTTGACATCGCTGCGTGGCATCCCTTTGAGCACATTCAGCACCAGCAAGGTATTGATCGGCAGAGGGTGTCCGATTCGATTCTGTTCCTCCGCTATCATCCTCGCAAGTTGTACATCTGGCTTGCTTCTCGGTATAAATAGTGACACCGCAGCCGTCGTTGTCTGAGAATAGTCTGGAAGGCTCCGACCATAAATCAAAGAGCCCTCGTAAATCCGGTCAATTCCGCGTCCGGTTCTCTCTGCCAGCCCCACTCTCTTGAGCGCATCAGCCAAAAGCTGATTCCTGCCGTGCGGCTCAGCGGTCAACAGATTTTGGACCGTAACGCCTTCAATCAAGCCACCTGGATTCGCGATTGTCAGCCCTTCTTCCGTGACCGCAACACGAACTCGCCCCATCTTTGAGTAGTCTCGATGGCTGAACGCATTGATGACCGCTTCCCTGAACGCACGCCTGTCAAATTCCGGTGCTGGCATCCGAAACAATCCCATCTCAATCTCCGTCTCCGGGTTCCAAGCTTCCATGTGAGCAGCGATCTTCTCAACGCACGCCAATATTGGTAGCACATAATCTTCATTAACGCGAACTCGAGTCCCCTCCAACACTTGGAAAGATGCCTGCGCCGTTGGCACAAACCGCTTGATGCTCAAAACACGTCCAGCCATCAAAAGTCCCGCAACCGTGGGGTATAATACACCATTCTGCTCCCTGACAAAGCCAAGGGCCTTTAGCAGCTCTTCCTCTTCCAACTCCAAAAGTGTCTTATCGCCGTCATAGGACAATATAATCTTTTTCAATCGCTCGATCTCCAACGGATCAATATCGGATAGCGTACCGTCGAACACCATCATCGCTGAATAATCCAAAAGGCGCAAATCAGAAAGTCTCGTCGCAATCTCGTTTGGATACATGGGAACATTTTCCGGCGTATTGTCGCTTTTCATACGCCTGCGCAGCATTTTCCCCGCGCGTGTTGCAACGATCCCTCCATAAGATTTCGGCACTGATATTTTCAGCACAGGGTGTTCCTCGTCTATAATCTCTGTCCGAGCCGAAATAGGCGGAACCGTGTTATTTGCAATATATGCGCCTAATGTAATGGGATTGGAGTGATCCTTATGAACACCCGTAATCGTCCCGTCATCCTCAACTCCCAAATATAGGTCCCCGCCATCTGTATTTGCAAATGCAACCACATCCTCAAACAAATCGGCATCTCCGTACTTTTTGGTATCGCTCTTAAACTCTACGGTTAATGTTTCCCTCAGCGGTATCATTCTGGGCATATGCAACACCTCCAATACAATTTTAACACATAAATGCGTTGGAGTAAACCTCTAACGCATTTATGTGTTAAAATTAAAATAGGCTTCATCATCAAAGAATATATGTGAATTATTTTCTTTGCGGCAGTTGCGTGACAGCTTGATAGTTTAGACGGGCAGCAGGTATTTCCTGCTGCCCGTCTTTCCTCCAGCGATTGCTTATTCAGCACTATACGGCGTTATTATTCAATTCTTGCACCATATCCAAACTTCAGCTGGTTAGCCTTTAATGCCCCATGCATCGCAGGCTTCTTTGCCGTATTTGTCAATAAAGTAGCTGCGTACCTCTGCCGTTGCGTCAATGAATGCCTGGCGCTCCGTGTCGGTCAGTTCGGTAATAATCACACCACTATCAATGAAGTCCTGCTTGATATTGACCTCTTCCTCTTCCTGATAGGTACGTCCCCACTCGCAAGCCTCAAGAGCCTTTTCCTTTACGAGATTCTGTGTCGCCTCATTCCAGGTGTTGAACACGTTAGAGTCAGCAATAAGCGTATAGAATTCATATTGCCAATTCACTTCTGTGATATACTTGTTGACCTCTTGAATGCTGCCGGAAGCAATGGTCATATAGCTGTTGTCCTGACCGTCGACTGTTTTCTGCTGCAAGGCGGTATAAACCTCGCCCCATGTCATAGCGATGGGGTCAGCGCCAAAAGCCTTAAAGGTCTTCATAGAAACTTCTCCGCTGGGAATACGGATTTTCATGCCTGCATAATCAGAGGGGAGATGGCATTCCTTCTTGCTGTTGCTGATCTGCTTGAGACCATTGTGGAACAGGCCGAGCATAGTCATGCCCTTGCTGGCCGCCAGTTGCTCATAATACGCTCCACCGGTGCCGATGAGGTACTGGTCGGCTTCTTCATAGGTGGAGAAGATAAAGGGGAGTTGGTTAGTGAGAAACTTTTCATCGACCGCACTAAGAACTGTGCCGGAAACAACGCACATCTCAAACGTACCGCCGGCGAGCAACGTTTCAATAGACTTGGACATATCGCCGCCCTGAAGCTGCCCGTTACCATAAACGGTAGCCTGGATCACACCGTCAGAGGCTTCTTTAACCAAATCAGCAAATTTCTGCGCTGTCATAAAGTCAATGCCTGCCTCGCCGGTATTAACAGAAATCTTAAGGTTGAGCTTATTATAAGGGCTGTCGGAGGGCGTATCCGCATTCGTCTGATTGCCGCAAGCAACAAGAGAGAGCAGCATTACAGCAGAAAGTATCAATGCAAAAAACTTTTTCATGTGTCAAGCTCCTTTCCTGCGCCCCCTGCTCGTGGGGGCCCGTCATCAGATGTGATAGACCTCCGGGCGGCGGTTGCGCCACACGCCGAGGTTCTCCTGCATCGTCTCCTGATAATCGAGATCGATCTCACCATAGCTGATGCACTCGCGGCCGCTGGCCAATGTGACCTGAAGACCCTTGGGATCAACAAGGCAGGAACGACCGAAAGAGTTTTCGCCATGGCAGGTGCCGTACTGATTGGTAGCAACAACGTAGGTCATGTTGGTCAGCGCAGTACTCTTGACCAGAATATCCCAGTCATCCACGCGAGTCGGCAGAGGAACGCCGCTGGGGAACATGGAGGACACGAAAATCACCTTTGCTCCGTCAAGGCACATAGAGCGAGCCAGCTCAGGGAAACGCAGGTCATAGCAGACCATCATGCCGATACGTCCGAGATCGCTGTCGAACACGCACATTTCATCACCGGGAGAAACATAGGAGGATTCATCGTAGGATGCCGCGACCATCAGATGGATCTTATCGTACTTGGCGATGATCTCACCCTCGCGATTGATGAATACGATCGTGTTCTTCACGCGGCCATCCGGTGCATTTGTAACGAAGCTGCCCGGGATCAGGTTGACATGATATTCCTTGGCAAGCTCCTTCATGGTGTCAAGGAATACATGGGGCTTGTCAAGGTCGATGGCAACCTTGTGGGACTCCTCATTGTCCACCGGAGAGCAATAGCAATACTCCGGGAAAGTAACAATGTCAACGTTTTTCGCATTTTCGACGGCCTTTTTAAACAGGCGCACCATATTGGCCATGTTCTCTTCGGGCGTACCGAGACTGCCGCACTGGCAAATCGCAACTTTGATCATTGCAGATTCTCCTCCTCTTAGCTTATTTGTTATATTGTGTCAGCTTGTAGATGCTATGTTAATCGTGATTGCGCAGGTAACGCTCAATGAAATCAACAAACTCATCGACCGCACGGTCAACAACGATCTTGCCCTTAGCGGGATCGCCCTTGGTGGCGTCGCCCATCGTGCCGGTAACAGAGTACTTGTCGTAATGACGATAGATGCTGAAACTGGGCCACTCGTTTTTCCAGAGTGCCGGAGAGTTGGGAGCCTTGCTCATATCCACATATTCCGGATACAGATAGCTCAGGACAGAGGTGCCAGCCTCACTAGCGTGACCATGCGGATTGGGCGTTTCGAACACGTCAGTATACTTCCAGATGAACTGCCAGAAACCAACAACACCGCACTTCACTCCAGGATGCTCATCCTCGATATCCGCGAGCAGTTCATTAAGGCAGAAGGTGTTGTGCAGATGCAGATTGAGGACAAAAATCTCAGTAAAGCCCCACTTGATCATGCTCTCAACAATGTCGCGGTAAACAGCCTTCAGGCTTTCAGGGCGAACATAGATCGTACCGGGGAACCCATAGAGATTCTGCGAGATACCCGCCTCAACGCAGGGACCAACAACAGCATTGGCCTTTTCAGCGACCATTTTGCATAAAGCCTCGGAAACCAGCGTGTCAGAGCCAAGCGGCATATGAGGACCGTAAACCTCAAATGCACCGCTGGGAAGGATAACGGTTTTTGTGCTCTTTCTGAGCTCGTCAAACTGAGTCCAGCTCATGTACTTCATGCGTCTTTCCATAGTGATAAATTTCCTTTCATTATATAATTTGTTTCCGCCACGGCGGAGAATGACATAGTTGGATTATGCAGGATCACTTGATCATTAGACTGGGCAGGAACGTAGAGAAAATCGGGAAATAAGAGATAATGAGCAGAGTGGTAATCGAGGCGATAATAAATGGCCATACGCCCTTGCAGATTTCCTTGATTGACACACCTCCGAGCGAGCAAGCGACATAAAGGTTAACGCCAACCGGAGGCGTGACCATGCCGATTGCAAGGTTCATAACCATCAGAACGCCAAAAGCGACACCGTCGATGCCGAGCCGCTGCGCAACTGGGTAGAGAATAGGGGTGAAGATATAGAATGCGCTGTTTCCATCCAGGAAGCAGCCAACGATCAGCAAGAGAATGTTGACAATAATCAGAAAGATGTACTTGTTTCCGCCCGAGATTGCAATAAGCGCATTGGTCGCTGCGGAAGCAATGCCATTGATCGTGATCAGATAGCCAAAGATGCTTGAGGCGCAGACTATAAACATGACAACGGCTGTCTGCTTAGTTGAGTCGATAAGAATCCGGTAAAATTCCTTAATACGGACGGTCTTATAAACAAAGATGCCGACTACCAGGCCATAAACACAGGCGACCGCAGCTGCCTCAGTCGGTGTGAAAATTCCACCGTAGATACCGCCAAGAATAATAACGGGCATTAGTAGTGCCCAAATCGCGTCCTTGAACGCAAGCCAGCGTTCGTGTGCCGTCGCCTTGGGCATGACCTTCAACTCGCGCTTACGGGACGAGAAGCGCATTGCAATGACCAAAGAAATACCCATCATGATACCAGGAATGACACCGGCCATAAACAGCTCACCAATGGAGATATTGGTAATCGAGCCGTAGAGCACAAAGCTAATACTGGGCGGGATAATTACGCCGATTGCACCAGCTGTTGCCATTAGGGCGGAAGACGAGTTTGGCGCATAGCCGTTGTCGACCATGGCAGGAATAATAATCATGCCAAGTGCCGCGACTGTCGCCGGACCAGAGCCGGAGATTGCAGCAAAGAAGCAGGCCACAATAACGCACACAGAGGCCATACCGCCTCTGCGGTGACCGACAAACGCCTTTGCAAAGTCGATCAGTTTGGTGGATATCTGTGCCTTTTCCATAATATTGCCAGCCAAAATGAAGAATGGAATAGCTAACAGAACAAATTTGCAGTTGGCGCCAAAATACTGAATAGGGATTGCGTTAAAGCTCATGCCGGTAGCAATAAAAGTAAAAATACTGGACATCCCAAGACATACAGCAATCGGCACATTGAGCAACAGCAGAACCACAAAGGAACCGATCAAGATCAGAGCAGCAGTATTCATCTCATATCCTCCTCTTCCTCATCCAGTCTGCCAGAGGCCATCTTGAAGTCATCAAGGGCTGCTTGCAAGAAACGAATCACGATAAACACCGCGCCGATCGGCAGGAAAATTCCGAACACCCAAGAGGGCTACTGCAAAGTCGGAGTCACGGTAGCGTTCCTGATCTGGTTTTGCACCATATTGTAGCCCGTGTAGAGAAGGACTGCACCGAAAGCCGTGCCGAGAAGATTGGCAAATCCAGAGATGATGTGTTGCACTTTAGGCGGCATCAGTTCAGTCAAAACACTCAAGCCAAGATGGGAACGGCTTTTGGCAGCAACGCCTGTACCAATAACGCTCAGCAAAACAAAAATATTTGTGGTGATCTCATCGGTCGCAGAGATGGAGGCGTGGAAGCAATAGCGACCGATCACGTTTGCAAATGTAATTGCAAGCATAACAACATAGATAATGACCGACAGCTTTTCTTCCACTTGTGTGAATATTTTATTCATTGCTTTTTTCTTCCTCGCTTTCTTCGGTTTCACATTGTGGTATTAAATTTAATGTAGTGGCATCTTGCAGTTTAAAGATAGTCGATCTGACCGAAAATGTCAAGAGGAATCGTTTGAATAGCAGCATTTTTGTTATTAGTGCAGAAAAAGCATTTGCGCCTTTGTAAATTATGCTAAAGCAGATAATTATTCTATATAACTCTCTTGCGTTTTTTTCAAATGACAGCTATAATTGTAAATGAATACGAATAACTTCACCCCTCTTTTTCTCCCGTCTTTATGCGCAAGCACCTCTCTCATTTCAACAAATATCAACAAATAGTAGGTACAGTATGAGCACTCCAAAGGCAGTCAAATCTATTCTTTCCCTTGAAAAAGCCCTGCACATTCTTGAAATCATGGCAAACAATCCAGCGCCAGCCCGTCTGCTTGATATTGCCAAGCAGGCCGAACTACCAACCAGTACAGCATTGCGCCTACTCTCTACACTTCAGGCTAACGGCTATGTTAATCAGGAGCCGGAATCCGCACGTTACTATCCGACACTTAAGCTTTATAATCTGGGCAGTTGTATTCTGAACAGTTTTCCATTGGTAGATATTGCCAAGCCATATTTGCGCCGTCTTGCCGATGAAACCTCCCACTCTATCAACCTATCCATACTACAGAATGATCGCGCTGTTCTTATCGACGTGGTGGACTGCTACACGGAGAGCCAAACCATTACAACTTACCGTGGTCGTGCTGTTCCACTATACTGCAGCGCACTCGGCAGGGCCTTTTTGACAGGCTTTTCCGCACAGGAGCTGGATGAATATTTCCGTCGCACAAAACTTGAAGCATATACACCAATCACACTCCTAACAACAGAAAGAATCATTCACGAAGTCAGTCTAGCTCGCCAACGCGGCTATGCGTATGAGCCAGGTGAATTGCGCTCCGGCATCGCCGGTATCGGTGCGCCGATCTGTAATGCACGCGGCGAGGTTATTGCAGCTATCAGTCTCGCTGAATTAAGTTCTGTTATGACTTTGTCCACTATTGAGTTGTATGGGGCTAAGATTCAGAAAACTGCAATGGAGATATCTGCCGTTATTTAGTTGCTTTAAACGTTTTGTAGCTTTTTTGCTACCCTCTTATCCCAAGGAACTATCCCGCACAATATGTCTCTTCCTGTATCCGCACATTCCCGCAGCCGCCCGCCGAAGGCAGGGCGGTCGGCTGACGAGACCGCACAATGATATGAAATCTCCACGGGGCGAAACTATGCTCGCGTCACTTCTGACGCTCGCATGGTTTCGCCCCCTTTCGGCTGTTCTGTTCGGCGCGTCTGCCGGGGGTGATGCACCTCACAGAACCCCTCCGCAGCGACGCCCTTTGCCGCCTGCCTTTTGCTGCAAATTGAAGCACAACACGGTCCAAGAGGGCAAGCTAACGACTAACCCCCGCCCTGCTCTATGGCCTTTTCTATTCTTCATGGTTTTGCCTGTTTTTTGTCCAAAACCTGCCTGCTCTGATCTGCACTAATCTGTCCGCTATCTGAAATACGGAGAATCGTGACGCCTTTTTCACCCCACCGTCCGACCACCGAAAAGGCCATGTGCTCCATATCATCGTCACGGAAAAAGATGCCCTTCAGGTTATTGAGAATAACTTGGATCGCCCGGTTGGAGGTGTCCCACACCCTCGCGTTATTGCTGCCCCTCGGCGTGACGATCTCAATCTCTACGAACGCTTTTTCAAAATACGGCAGCGGTTCCTGCGCCGCCACGTCAGAGATCGCCGCATGGATCATGGCCTTCCAATGCTCCTCGACCGCCTCCGTCAGCTTCTTCATTGAGGGCAGCGGCTCGTCGATCTTTAAGGTCACGACGCCGTTCCTATTTTCCCCGCCGCTGTGCTGTTGGGCAAGAGTTCTCTGTTCCTGCGCCGCCGGGCTGCCGAAGGCTTCCATATCGTAGATCACAGCCAATTCCTGACTTTGCAGCCGCAGCGTAAGTTCATACATTCGCTGTAACTGCTTTGACGTGGGCACCCCTTTTTCCGGCAGGCAGCTACTGATCTCCTCAATCGTCTTTTTTAGATCGATATACATAAACGGTCAGCCCCTCCAGGTCAAGCAGCTCCGGATACATCCTTGCGATGGGAAGATCCTCCGGCCAGATGCAAAGCTCCAATGTGATCTTCGGCCAATATGCCTTGTCCTCGCTCTTTTCTCCCAGATAGGTCTTTGCCGCAGAGAAAAAGTGGACATACTTCAATAAATCGCAGGCGGGGTTAACAAATAGACGGCGGGAATGCATCTCAATATCTCCGATCCCCTGACTTCCTAAAAGCGTCCCGCTGTTTTTCACGCATAATGTTTGAAGATACCGTTCCTCCTCCAAGATCCTTTGCAGGCTGACAGGCATCGCTTCCGGCGTCGCCAGATAAACGTGCTCATACTGTGCCTTGAGCTTGATGGGTGAGCGGGACCACTTGACGGGACGATTTCGCTCCACGCAGCCCTCCCGAAGAAGCTGACGGCGGTTCCACATCGTCTGCCGGATGATGTTCCGCGCAGCTTTGAGCCTCACGCCCTCCTGACAGACCAGCAGCATACCCGTTGCCTTCGTCTCGTAGCTGCCATACCGCGTGTAGAATAGAGAGCCCTCCGCACGCACCTGCCATTCCATTGCGCCGTCCCCGATGTCATAGACGGCCAGATGGTGCTTTCCAGCCATCAGCATTCCGGTAAATCGTGTGGTGGACAGAATGCCCGGCGCAATTTTCCGCCAGCAGGCGGACGGGATAAAATATGGTACATCCCATTCCTGCCGCTCCGCAGAGACGAGGATACTGCTCCTCTCCATCAGCGCCGCCATGCGGGATACCTCCATGATCCTCTGCCTTGTCTGCTCACCGCCTCCGGCGGAGAGCAGCGGCTCAAGCTCAGGAAACAGCGCCCGCCCCTTTGCCAGAATAGACACGCAGCCGCGCTTATCCTTGGAAACATATCGGTTTTTCGTCAGCGGCCGGAAGGCGTAGGACAGCGCCGTGCGGTCGATGCCGCCATCGTTGTTGAGCATATCAAGGCAGGACGGATAATCCAGCAGATTGAACCTCGATAGATGCCGCAGCAGTTTTAATTGATTTTCATTCAGCATAAATTACACACTCCTTTTGTAAGAAAGTTCGGGCGGCATGGAAGCAGCTTTTCTCTAAAAGCCGTTTCCGTGCCGCCCGACATGGTTTATGACAGCCCCTCACAAGACGATCACCCCCTTGTACCGTTTTCTTTCCACTGAGTTTTAGAGGCCCCTTCCTTCGCAGCTCAGGTATCGGAGCAGCGGCTCCGTGTAGATACGGATGTACCTTTGTCTGGTGCCGATGTTGGCTCCAATGGAAGCGAAAGGCTCGCGTCCCTCTGCCACCAGCCACGAAAGCTGACGCGGTGACACGCCGAAGAAAGCCGCGGCGACCTTCAGCGGTACGTGGTTGGGATATTCCTGCCGCAGCTTATTCGCTGTTTTCCTGTCCATGCGTATACCTCCTTCCTCCATGCGGATTTTTTTGCCTCGCCTACTTCCTCTTTCTGTCCAGTTCTTCCATCAGCGCCGGAACATTGACGTAGTAAACGCCGCCGCTCTTGATGTGCGGAACTGTGCCGTTTTTGCAGCCCTGCCGCAGATAATACTGAGACAGGCCCGTGCTTTTACACGCTTCCGCGATTTTCTGAAAAGGCACCATAAGCCCTTCCCTCCTCTCTCCAAATTTCGCATATCCGCTTCTTTCTCATTTTAAGTCGCGTTTCTGCGATATTTTGATCATACAGGACACATCTCTCCTTGTCAAGATAAATTTTTCATTTTTTAACATCAAATTTTCTCTTCGCTTTTTGTGTTGCTTTTTTGCGATATTTGTTGTATAGTAACCACAAGCACAAACAAGGAGGATCAACTATGACAACCGGAGAAAAAATTCGCGCCCGCCGCAAGCAGCTTGGTATGTCGGTAGATGATTTGGCTGCCAAGCTCGGCAAAAACCGTGCAACCATTTATCGCTACGAAAACGATATGATTGAGATGCCCGCCTCGCTTCTGAAGCCCTTAGCAGAGATATTGGATACAACGCCCGGCGAATTGATGGATTGGGGCGATATTATGGTCTCCGAAATAGAGCATCAGGAAAAGATGTGCGAGCTGCTTCCACAAATTAGAGACGGCCTTTCCATTGAGGGAGAACGGCAGAAATACCTTCTATTCAAAGTCCCCGCAGTCGGCGGCAGACTGGAAATCGACTTCCACTCCCTGCTTCTGACGCTCTACCAGATAAACCAGAGCGGGCAGGCTTCCAAGATGCGCACGGTACGGATCCTCGGAGAATTGGTCTCATCGTTGGATGCAAGATCTCAAGAGCATCTGATATCCTATGCGGAATTCTTAGACACACGCCATCAGAAAAAGTACGGCTTTTCGATCACACATCCATACCAATATGAATAAAGAAAGGGATGTTTCATGGCATCAACCAGAATAAGAACCACTAAAGACGGTCAAACTTTTTATGAGATCCGTGTCAGCCGTGGACGCGCCAGATCCTACCTCACCACCCGTTGGTATCCACCGGCTGGATGGAGTCAAAAGGCCATTGACCGTGCATTAACCAAAGAAGCAGCCGAGTTCGAACGACGCTGCCACGAGGGAGAAGTCACCTCCCGCGCAGAGCAAAAAGAAAACGACCTCCGGCAAAAACAGGAGATCGCTAAGATTCAAACTCTACGGCAATACGGCGAAAAAGTCTTTATGCCTGCCAAGACTGTGACCATGAGTGAAAACGGTCGATGCGCTTATCAGGGCAATCTCGACCACTGGATATACCCCACTCTGGGCGAGTTGAAAATGCCTGATATCACTGCCGCAGACATCAGCGCGCTGCTTTTGTCCATGCAGTCCGCAGGAAAGGCAAACGCCACCTGCGTCAAGGTCTACACGATCCTGCACAGCCTGTTCAAAATGGCTTACATGAGTGATGTGCTCTCTGTAAACCCGATGGACAGGGTAGGGCGACCCAAGCCCCGCAAGAGCGAGCGCAGGGACAAGCCCATAGAAGCCTATACCGCCTCAGAGCTTCAGCGCATCTTCTCCGCCATAGATACCGAGCCGCTCAAATGGCGCGTCCTTATGCGTCTGCTGATCGACACCGGCATACGCAGGGGCGAGTGCTGCGGCCTTCAATGGAAGGACATCGACTTCAGCGCGTGTACCGTAACGATCAGCGGCAACCTGTGCTATACCCCGCAAAAGGGTGTCTACTTGGATACTCCGAAAAGCGGAAAGGTGCGGACGATCGACGTCGACCCGGAGATCATCGGTCTGCTCCGTGAACTCAGGCTGGAGCAGTCTAGGGAGGCGATCAGTCCGTTTGTATTCACGCAGTCGAACAGTCCCGAACCCATGCATCCGCAGTCTCCGGCCCGCTATATGCAGAAGCTCTCCGCAAAGTGCGGCGTACCGGATCTGCATCCGCACAAGCTGCGGCACACCTTCGCCAGCATCGCCATCACGAATGGGGCCGACGTGGCAAGCGTATCCGAAAAGCTCGGCCACAGTGATAAAGCCATTACACTTCGTATGTACACACATGCAGACCAGGAAAGCATTCGTCGTGCCAGTCAAATTTTCAGAGATGCGCTGAAAAATTCCAATCAGGCATGAGCTGATCTTATCCGTCAAATTTTATCGGTATGGGTTTCTGTATGGGTTTTGCGTAAGCGAATTTTCCTGCGAAAAAAAGTAAAAACCCGCTATCCCTTGCGGGACAACGGGTTTCCGTGGAGCTGCTGGGCAGATTCGAACTGCCGACCTCATCCTTACCAACCACCGTAGAGCTTTCCAGCCCTTGCTGTATAAGGCTTTGCGGCGTTTTTTTGTCCAAAAAGGAAGAGGTCGCAGCCTGTTTGTTCCATTGTTTCCGTCCGCTCATTTCCCCGTGTGGGTCACGGTGTGGGTCAAACAACTTTCAGGACGCGAACGAGGGGCGCACCTCCGACAGCGGCAAACCAAGCCGCTGCGCCCTGTCCCGCTCATAGGTGACGCGGGTCACTTCTTCAATAAAGCTTTTCTCCTTCGGTGTGGCGCTTGCCCAACGCACACTGTATTTGCGGCACAGTTGAAAGAATATCTCATAAAAACGTTCTTCCTCTGCATCTTTGCGGCAATACCACGCCGCATCAGACGCCGGTCTGATTTTATTCATATCCATGCAAAGCACCTCCTCGCAGAAAATCAATCCAGATAGGTGAAGAAAATTCGTTTGGCAGCTTCGTCCGCAATCAAATACCTTGGCGCGGAAGATTGAAAGGTTGGAAGTAAAACGGCCCCAAAGTCTTCCTCATAATGCTTCGCCAAGCTCGTCGTCTTCGCTTCAAGCACCACATCGCCGGTCAAACCGCTGTCAATGGACAGCTTGATGCCATAGGCGATCAGCAGCCTCCCTATCCCTCTGTACTTCGGGGTTCCTCCGTCGAGCGTAGGATTTGACTCAGGCTGTGCCTCCATATACACAATGTGTACGACCAGCGCAGTCGGAAGGACCTCATATGCTGCCAGAGCAATCAGCTCATCTCCAACTCTGGCCGCGTATTTTTCATAGCCTTCATTAGCTAAGTATTCGCTGGCCCAGGAGGTCTGCCACAACGGTTCTCGGTCTGTCAATGCGGCATCCTGCGGCGTCATCGGCTCAATAGCCACCGGCACTTGTCGATTCATTGCATCGTAAACAAACGGTCGAAACTGCACAGCCCTCACCTCATAAACAGTATACCACGGTTTTTGTGAAAAATGAAGTGGGAAATTAAAGCTATCGCAGTCACGTTTTTATAGTGAAAATTAGATATGAATTTTGATTATCTTTTTAGAAGTTCTTATATGCCGGTATAGCCCGTATTTACAGGCTTTTCCGGCATTTTTCGTATCGGAAGAAACTCACATATATTTTTATATCCGCTTAGGTTTTTGCTTTCAAAAGTAGTAAAGAAGTAGTAAAACCTTGATTTACTACTAAGCTGCTATCCGCAGCATTTCAGCTTTTGCGCTGTCGAAAGTAGCGTGTGCGTAATAGTTCAGCGTCATAGTAATGTTGGAATGTCCCATAATGTACTGTAATGCTTTCGGGTTCATTCCGGCATTTGCCATGTTGGTACAGAACGTATGACGTAAGGTGTGCGGTGTCATTACTTTCGGTAGAGCTTCCTCATGGTACTTGTTGTACTTCTTTGCAAGCCCCCTAAACATACCGTCATAATTGGTAGCTGTTTTCGGGTAGCCGTCCCGGTTGAGGAAAAGGAAGTTGCTGTAACCGTCAATAGTAACAGCTTTTGCACCCCTGCGCCGTTTCAGCACTCGGTTAAATGCTTCATATACTTTTTCGCTCATTGGAATTTGACGAATACCGCTTTTCGTTTTTGGTGTTTCAATGTAATATCCTGTTTCCGCACTTCTTAAAAGTTGGTGGTCTACATTGATTATCCTATTCTCAAAGTTAATGTCAGTATCGGTCAGCCCGCAAAGTTCAGAGATACGAAGCCCTGTCCCAAGCAAAATAATAAGCTCGTCATAATACTTCTGATAAACTTTGTCATTTTGAGCAAAGGACAAAAAACTTTCTTCCTGCGCTGGTGTTAGCGGAACCTTTGGTTCTGTATCATCTTCAATGACAGTGTTTAACTGGAAGTCAAAAGGATTTTTCCTTATGCAATCGTCCTGTATCGCTGTGTAAAAGGCAGCTTTCAAGGAACGCTTGTCATTACTGATAGTCTTATAGGAAATTCCTTTTTCTTTCATGCGGATTGCCCATTCTTTCGCGTCGGACAGCTTCACGCTGTCAATCGGGCAGCCCCCAAGTTTATCTTCTTCCAGTAGCTTCATCAGCCGCTTGCGTCCGTTTTTCGTATTGTACCTTACATTTCCCCGGTGGCGTATCTGCTTTGCATAAAGTTGGCAGACCGTCATTTTCTTGCCTATGGTGTCTATCCCGTCGTCAAGGTCTTTCTGTATCTCTTTTACCTTTTCTCGTAGGGATATATCCTCACGCTTTCCGGCAGGGGTCTTGTCCGTAGGTACTAACTTCCACGCATACACAAACTGCGGATTACCAAAGGTATCTATATATTTGTAAGCATATCTTCCGTCTTTTCTCTGGCTCTCTCCCGACCGCAAAACTCGATTTTTGCTGTCACGTCTTTTCTTTGACATTTTTCAATGCTCCTTTCCAAGACGGAAAGAGCCTTGATATGCTTATCCCATTATAGCACATTCAAGGCTCAATTTCACTATCAGATTGTGTCTATGGTATCAATCATTTTTTCAAACTGTTTGCGCTTGATTTGAATACGGTTGCCGTTCATAATAACCCACCCGGCGGCAGGATTTTCCTCGGCTAATTTACGCAGCTTGTTTTCTCCGATACGGAAGTATTTAGCTGCTTCATCTATCGTAAGCGTGTATTTTTCCCAAATAGGCACGTCGGCGTTACTCATAGTATCGTCCCCCTTTCAATATTAGGAAAAGTGAATAGTAAAAGGGGCTTTAATCGGACGGCTGTTAGCACAACCTCGCGGGAGTTCCACCCCTGCCCGTTAAGGCAGCTCTACCCAATGCCTGCGACGCTTTTAACGCTCGGACTATGGCTATAAAGGCTTGTCTACCCTTAGTGCGTGTCGTCGCCCACAAGCCGCTACACTTGTTCCCCGGCGTGGTGGTGGTCGCTCGACTTTCTCCAATAGAAGAAAAGCGTCATGGCGCACCTGCCGTATGGCTCAACGCAAAAAGGACGTATCCGATTTGCCCTATACTGCGTCGCCGTTATCTTGCGTCGCTTTCTTTGTCAAAGAGCAAGTAAGGTCAAGTCAACAGGCAGCGGAAAGGGGGACGCTGCTTGTGGTTATCTCAAACCTTGAATGAAAGGACAGCCCGCATAAGACGCGAACGCAAGCGGTCGCGTATATCCTCATCTATGCCCCAATAGATATTTCCGCGCTCATCACGCAGCTTTCGCATAGACAGGGACGCTATGTAGCTTTCGTAATGCTGTACGACAATGTTCATAGCTTCCGGGTCGCCCTTAGTAGCGGCTATGATTACCGGGTAAGGCAACAAGCCGCGTTCGTCCTGTTCTGATTTACTAATCTGTGCAGTCATAGGCTTTTTCCTCCAAATAGCGTTTTAACAGCTTCATTGAGCTTGTCCGGCGGGACTGTACCGTTGTCCTTGACAGATTACAAAACTTTGCAATCTCGCGTTCGCTCATGTCAAAGAAATAATACAGCAGTACGGTTTCCCGCTTTTCTTCCGGCAAACTGTGCAGGGCTTCGGCAAGCAGCTTCGCAGTAATTTCTTTGCCGCCGACAACGAAAGACTGTTCTGCTTCATCATCTGCAAAATACTCGTCGCAGACGTAGAGCTGTTTTTCTTCCAGTGGCGACAGGTCAGAAAAAGTAACCTCGCGTAATTGTCGCTGCTTTGTGTCCCTGTGGGCATTCATAGCTTCTCGCTTCAACGCCAGTTTGCAAAAGCCGTTAAAAGCACAACGGATTTGCCATTGGGTACGAATAGGCTCGTTCATGTTCTCACCTCCTTTCGCTGCCGCGAAAGCGGTGGAGTTTGAAATGTCCCCTTTCGTAAACCCTCAAACCAACGCACTTCAAAATGGACGTTGGTTTTAGAAATTTTTTGAAAAAGTTTTTTGATAAAATACAAAATGCGCCCGTCTGCAAATTGCAGACAGGCGCAAAGGAATTATCAAAAGTATATGTATGATTTGTGAGTTCATCTATGTAGCCAGAATAACCCGTTGGCGGGTAATGGCTTTTTTTGATAACAGTCTATTAGGGCATAGGAAAAAGGACATGACGATACCTCCTTGATACCGCCATGTCTTTATCTAGTAGGAGAGTTATTGTTAGAATTTAGATAGATAAAAAGAAACGGCGGCTCTGAAAATCAAAGCCGCCGAAATAGAATAGGCGCGTGAAAACCTGTCTGCGTTGCGACGGCTTTTTTTCTTTGCCGTCGTCCGGCAGATGTTCTATACTATGTCAATTTCAAAAATTTCTCATTATCCTTTATTACTTTTTTGTTTTGTCTTATGTAAAAGCAGGATAACCAAAACAGAAATAGCTATACTGCATAGAATATATGTCCAATTAAAATATGATAGATTTATTAAATTCTGTGCTGATTGATTTTTAATGAAGTTTGTATATGGTGCGTTACTCTTAATCGCTTCCATAACTCCTACAACATTTATCGGTCTTAAATTGTATAAGTACGCACCAAATAAATATATTGCTGCTTTTTCAACGACCGACGGTATTAAAATAGCCAATGCAGCAAGCCATAATTGACATTGCTTGTGGGATTTCTGTAAATATAACGCCCCAAAAAGATAGGGCAATATCGCAAGGCAACAGCCCAAGAGGACAATATTCTGATGAAGCCCAAAGAGGGCAAAGAATATGCGGATAAAAAGATACGTTCCAAATATAATTAACCAATCAATGAGCAAGCTTTTTATTGGCGTGTGCTTTTTTACTATTTCATTCTGTAACTGCATTTCACTACCTCCCAAATAGACGTTACACTTTTGGAAACGTCAAGGTTACGGTTGTTCCACCGTATGAATTGTTTTTAAGCTCCACCGTGATAAATAAGTCAGTTGCCATTTTCTGAACAAGGTATAAGCCCATACCTGTAGAACGACTAAGGTAACTGCCCGTATCTCCGGTAAACCCCTTGTCGAAAACAAAGGGTAAGTCAGACAATGGTATGCTTGTGCCGTTGTCTTTGATAGATAAAGAAATCTGTTCACTATTCATACTATCAGCTATGGAAAATATGAGCCGTGGGGCAAGGTTGTTTCCCACATATTTCACACTATTACTGATTATCTGTCCTAAAATGAACATCAGACCTTTTTTGTCAGAAATCACTTGATAATCGTTTTCGGTATATTCAATAGAAAATCCGGCTTCTTCAAGAAGCGTTAAATTATCTTCAACTGCTTCACGGCAAGTTCCAAGAATTGAAAGCGACTCAAAAGAGTAATCCTTATGTGTAGCCCCAAGCCTTGAAAAGTATAGAATTTGTTCTATATCCTGTCGGGTATGGTCGCGTACATAAAGCATACGAGTATGAACCAAAGGGGACATTTCATCTTTTCGATTATCCAGTAGCAAGGTCATAAGGGATAGTGGTTTTTTGATTTCATGCACCCAATTTTCAACATAGTGTTCATAGTCTGTAACTGTAATTTTCTGTTCGTTGATATATTCTTGCTGCGTCCTCAAATGTTTTCCCAATTCACAGATAAGAGGGCGTATTACAGCGGGAACAGCTTCACACAGTAAGTATTCGTTGGTATCGTCCGGCTCTAATAGAAAACGCCGAAAAATAGCGTCTGCCTTGTTACGTTTTCTGATTGATATAGCAAGAGGAATAGCAAGTGCGGCAAATGACACAAAAATTATCAATGCAGCATAATTTATAAAATAATCAGGGTTAGCCAACCAAGCAAGAAATATAAAGAACAAGTCCAAACAGGCAAGTGTAATAATCCATACCCGGTTAGAGGAAATATAGATTAAAAGTATTTTCAACTTATTCATAAGCGCACCTGCTCTTTCAAGCGGTAGCCTTGACCGCGCACTGTTTCTATACGTTCTTCAAGACCAAATTCACGAAGCGTTTTTCGCAGCCGAGTAAAATTTACTTGTAATGCATTTTCGTCTATAAATTCTTCTGTTCCCCATAGTCTAATGCATAATTCTTTTTTAGAAACAATCTTAGGGCTATTTTTCAAGAGAGCAAGTAATATTTTTCCTTCGTTCGGTGGCATAAGGTAAGAGCTATTCCCTACATAAATTGTAAAGGTATTCGGGTCAAGTAAAAAACCACCTCCATCAAGTAACCCTTGCTGTACCTGTTCTTCTTTACGTCGAAGAAGATTTTTAATTCGGGCAAGTAAACGTGACATATTACAAGGTTTTGTTAAATAGTCATCAGCCCCCAAGTCTAATGCGTGCAGTTCGTCCTGCAATTTATCTCTTGCAGTCAATACGAGTACCGTACCAATCTGTTTAGCTTTCAACTCTTTACATATTTCAAAACCCGAACGAAAGGGAAGATTGATGTCAAGCAAAATTAAGTCGGGAAAATATGCTGCTATTTCTGATACTGCGTTTTCAAAATCCGATAATCCAATCGTATCATATCCCGATTTTTCTAATAAGTTCAACAGTTCTTCTCGCATATAAACATCATCTTCAACCACAACTATCTTTGCCAATATGTCCGCCTCCTTTCCCATAATATTTATAAGCCTGTTAAGAATTGGGCTTGTAATTGAGCTTTCCTATTTCACGATTAGCTGTTCGAGCAACAGCCACACCGTAAATTACCATAACAAGAACAACAATAACAGCCATAGCAATTAAAAGAGGATAGGACTGTTCAAGGTGTGCCGCTCCTGAATATAAATATAGCTGCATGGCATATATCCCTACTGCTCCGCTGATACACGCTAATATAAGAGGAAGCAGGAAATACCATAATACTTGTTGGTTGATAGAACGCTTAATTTGTTCACGTCGTGCTCCTAAAATAGAGAGTGTTAGATACCTTGATTTTGTAGTTTGCATTTGCGTCAAGAATTGCAGGGCAAGTAATGCACACGCAATAATCAAAAACATAAATCCCATGTATAGTGTTGTATAACTTCCGGAAATAACATAAAATAATTGTCGCCCAAAATTATTAAGATAGCTTTCGTAATATAGACCAGATGGTTTTAACAAATCACGAGCTTCCATAATCGGTAACATTAAACCTTTTGTTTCAACAAGTTCATTAGGAATACAAAAGTTCCAATAAACCATACAAGTGTCTGAATTTACAAATTCTGAATATATCTCATCTGAAACAATCAATGCAGTTATAATCTTGATATTTTCATCTGCGGTCAACCCTTTCATCGGTACAGAGGGAACAAGATAAAATGGTCTTTCGTTGATAGAAAGCAACGCTTCATTATTCGCCTGTGCGTCTGCTGCAATTTGATTTATTTGATTTAACAGTGTAACCGTTTCATCTTGAGCATTACCTAAAAAATCTGGGTTGAGATAATAGACAACTTCATTGTTCCCAAGGCTAATCTGTTTTTCTCCCGCGGCATCCAATAACCGATTATAGGAAGATACAGGAAGCAAATAAGGAGAAGAACTACCAGTATCAATAAGACCTAAAAGGTTTAAGGCAGCAGGTTGGTCGGAGCCAAAACTATACATACCATCTTCTTGTGTGGCAGGGTCTACTACATCTTGAGGTAAATGCTGCACGATTTGTTTCCTAAATTTCGACCAATCAACAGGAGAACTTATCCCATCCGAAGCAGTGGATTTTATATTTCCTATTTCCATACGGTTCAGATTTGATACATAAGGACGAATTTGTTCGTTGGAAAGATACTTCTCAACAATTTGGTCGTTGCCCATTACAGTAAAGTCATAAACAGAAGTACCTCGTGTCAATTCACTTCCATATGACATTATGCGCACTGAGCCGTCGGTAATTAACATAATAGTAAGCATCATCAGAATGGACGCTACGCTGATTGAAATATATTTATTAACGACATTTTCATGCAACTGCCGTAAAGTAAATCTTGAAGCCTCGCTTTGACAGTCTTTGCAGCTAATCCCTCTGGTACATCCCATCTCATCGTATAGGGAGATTTGCTGTAGCCTCTGCTAACGGATATCTCATAGAAAAAACTGCCATTCTTTCGCTGCTTCTTCTTTGCCGAAGCCATTAAATTTTCCCCCTTAAGGTGCAGACAGTGTCGCAATACACTGTACTGCCAATTTGTGTTCTCTCTCGATAAATGCCTCATAGTCCACCATATACTTTTTCCCCATCATTCGATGCGGGATTGTGCCATTTTTACACCGATTGCGGATGTAGAATTGACTGAGGCCACTGTACGTTGCAGTATCTTTAATGCTCATGAACTGTTTCATTATTCCATTGCTCCATTCTTAAATTTACGCTAATTATCTCTTGTAAAAATAACCCATCCAAGATTCTTGAACGGATTTGGAATACAAACGCTCTTGAATTCTATATTTCAATTAGCGCTAATCAATATTGAAAAAGTAAAGTCCTCACTGGACTGTGACTAATATATACCATTCTTGCACTTATGTCAAGTATTTTATAACAATATTTTTCAATTTGCGCTAATCATCGTTGACAGTGTACTTTCCCCTCGCTATAATCAAAAGTGGAGGAATGTAATATGTATAACAAACCTGTAAAAGTAGACAGTTCCATTTTAGCCAGCCGACTTAAGCTATGCCGAGAAGCCCGTGGGATAAATAAGGCAACTGTGGCTCGTGACCTTAATATCACTGCAAGCTCAATGACCTACTACGAATCTGGTCTTGCTGTCCCATCTGTCGATAAGCTATATGCTATTGCCGACTATCTCAACACATCTATCGACTACCTTGTTGGGCGTATTGATAAGTCCACTGAATCTGTTCGGACCGAAAAAGATGTGGCAGAACTCATCGCCAGACTTGCTGACTTTGAAGGAATCGACTTAATGCGCAATTTCTGTACAAGAAAGCCGATGCTTACCTTTGAATCCGATGCTATAAACGCTTTTCTTGAAAATCGGATTGATATCGGTGAGTTAAAGAAAGACGCCAGTGAGTCTGCCATCCCCGAGAAATATTTCAATGAGATGTTCAAAGCGAAATGTGTAAATGAAATGTACTATCTGCGCGATTTGAACGAAAGGCATCTCCAATTAAAAGATAGCAGCATCAATGCAGCAATCAGACGTAAGCGTAGATTATCAGAAGACAATGAGCGTGCTGCCGCCGAAATGTTTGACTCCAAAGCAGACAGTGATACCTAAATAGAAGCAAACAGAAAGAGACGGTAGGCATTGAATGTGTCTACCGTCTCTTTTTAGCTCAAGGTTTTCTCAAGGTTTTTTTGCCACCTCAAGGTTTTCATCTAAAGCAAAAGTCCCGAAACCATTGAGATTTCAGGACTTTTTGGAGCTGCTGGGCAGATTCGAACTGCCGACCTCATCCTTACCAAGGATGCGCTCTACCTACTGAGCTACAGCAGCAAATGGCGACCAGGAAGGGGTTCGAACCCTCGACCTCCGGCGTGACAGGCCGGCGTTCTAACCAGCTGAACTACCTGGCCATTTACTAAGGCGTTCTAATCAAAGAACAAATTTATTATAACATTTACAAGCGGACTTGTAAAGTATTTTTTATGGCAGGGGCAGAAAGACTCGAACTCTCGACACGCGGTTTTGGAGACCGCTGCTCTACCAACTGAGCTATACCCCTATGTGGTGGGCCTTCGGGGACTCGAACCCAGGACCAACCGGTTATGAGCCGGCCGCTCTAACCAACTGAGCTAAAGGCCCAAGTGATTGTCTATCCCTGATTTTTGAAAAAGAAAGAGTGCCGCCACCAGAGTGGCGGCACTCTTGGCTCCCCCTGTTGGACTCGAACCAACGACACCGCGGTTAACAGCCGCGTGCTCTACCGACTGAGCTAAGGAGGAGTGTTGGCGCTACCTATCTTTCCGGGCCGTCTCCAGCCAAGTATTGTCGGCAGAAGCGAGCTTAACTTCCGTGTTCGGGATGGGAACGGGTGGACCCTCGCCCTAATCAGCACCAACTGCTGTATTG
>OJKC01000829.1_pt1 | contig 22638 bp, 21 predicted proteins | sample 1596401 | NCBI WGS metagenome assembly OJKC01 (sample SAMEA4350162, study PRJEB24818) | metagenome | biome: human; feature: gut; material: faeces | place: Denmark | collected 2013-09 | reverse complement strand
GTATGGAGTAGTAGTGGCCAGCCAATGCGATATTCTTTGTGTGCTGACGAGGTGTCGGGAGAACAGGAGCCGTTGGTAGTGAGTGGAGGCGCTGGCTTGAGAGCGAAAAAGCCGGATGAGGAAAAATCGGACCTGGACACTCCGGTAAGTGACCTGCACGCTGCCAAATTGCTGAAATTCATAAGTTTCGGCAGCGGAAGCAGCGGCAACTGCTCTTATATAGGCAACGAAGAGGAGGGCATATTGATTGATGCCGGTGTGGACATGACGACGGTGTTGAGCGAACTGCGTGTCAACAATATCCGTCCGGAATCCATCAAGGGAATCTGTCTGACACACGACCACGGCGACCATATCCGTTATGCCTACACGTTTTTGCGCAAGTTCAAGCCGTCGATGCATCTGTTCTGTACGAATCGTGTGCTGAACGGCATTCTGCGCCGTCACAACATTTCCCGTCGGATAAAGGACTATCATGTGCCTATCTACAAGGAAATCCCGTTCAAGATTGCCGGATTTGAGATTACGGCGTTTGAGGTGCTCCACGACGGAAGCTGCAATTCGGGATTTTCGATTGAATACGGCGACGCCCGTTTTGTGCTGGCTACGGATTTGGGTAGCATCAGCGAACGTGCCCGCCACTATATGTCGCAGGCCAACTATCTGGTGATAGAAAGCAACTACGATGTGAAGATGCTCGACAACGGTACTTATCCCGAATATCTGAAAGCGCGTATTCGTGCTGCCAACGGTCACCTCGACAATGTGGATGCAGCATCATTCCTGGCAGAAATTTATTCTGAGGAACTGAAATATGTGTTCCTCTGTCACTTGAGTAAGGACAACAATACGCCGGAAATCGCCCGTGAAGCCTCGATGCGTGCCCTGTTGGGACGTGGTGCGACGGTGGGCGAGGGTACGGATTCGCTGTCCGACCGTACGAAGGATGTGCAGCTGATGGTGCTGCCGCGTTACGATGCCACACGCTGCTTCAAGTTCCGCGTTGAAATGTAGACCGCAGCGGAAAAGAATACAAGCCCTGTTTCCCGTTCGGGAGGCAGGGCTTTTTTGTGTCTTGTCGCGAATGAGGCGGATTATGAAAATTTTTTTTGAAATTTGTGTTACAAAACGGCGGGTTGCTCGTTTTGCTAAGTGAACAGACAAAAAACTGACGAACGAAACCAACAATTTATGAGCGAAGAAACGCTGACATCGACCTTCACACTGCTGCGCCGGAAATTTCTGCGCCTGGCTTCGCGCTTCTTCCCCGACGAGGAGGATGCCAACGATGCCTTGCAGGAGGCTTTCTGCCGGCTGTGGCCGAAGCGCGACGAAATCGACAGCCGTCAGGAGGCGGAGGCGATGACCGTGGCGACGGTGCGCAATCTGGGCATTGATGCCTATCGCAGGCGGCAGTCGGTGCAGTGGCTCGAATTGAACGAGGAATGTGACGGCGGCGTGGCCGAGCCGGTTTCGGATGAGTTGGAATGGCGCGAACAGTTCCGCACGGTGGAAACGATTATCGATCGGCATTTGACGGAAGTGCAGCGCACCATTGTCCGACGGCGTGAATACGACGGGGCGGAATTCTCGGAAATCGCCGCAGAACTTGGAATGGAAGAGCCGGCTGTCAGGATGCAGCTGTCGAGGGCTCGGAAAACAATCAGAATGTGTTATCAAAAACTATCAGAAAAATGAACGGACAACAGGCAGACATACAGAATCGCACCCGTGAGGAGTGGCTCGCATTGAGCGAACGCTATTTCGAAGCGCTGACCACTGTCGACGAAGAACTCGAACTGCGCCGGTTTCTTGCGACGGCTGAAGCTCAAGGCAGGGAGTTTGACGAGTTGCGGGCAGTGATGGGCTTTTTGACGGTCGGTAAACGGGAGCAGGAGCGCAGACGGCATCGAACGTTACGCCTGAATATCAGCCGTGTGGCGGCTGCCGTTGGCGTGTTGCTGGTTGTGGCCGGTTCGGCATTCTATGCCGTCGACCGTCGACAGAACCAGTGTGTGGCCTACATTGGCGGCGTGAAATATACGGACGAAAGTGTGGTGCTGGCCGAAATGCACCGCTCGATGGACGATATGGGCGAGGCTTCGGAGGCTATGGATATCGACAGCCAGATGGCCGACATTTTCAGTACGTTGGGTGAATGATTGTAGAACGGATAAAAAGAAACGACGAGATATGAAACGAGCAGTTTTAATTTTGTTTCTGCTGACAATGGCAGTTCCTGCGGCATTCAGCCAAAAGGGAATGGCGATCGGAGAACTTTTCAGCAGCGGACTGGAAAAGCAGCCGAATGTGGTGGAGGTAATCGTGAAAGGGAAAAAATTGGAACCTTACCATCTGACGGTGTTCCGCAGCTTGACGGTGAAGTCTGATGCCGCTACGGCAGAGCGCATGGAAAAGCTGGTGCTCAGCGATGCGAAGACGGCCACCGACCGCGAGCAGGGCATGACGGGAGGCCGTTTGTACTACGGGTTCTTTACCTTTGCCAATGGCGACGGCACATTCCGCTATGTGTTCTATCGCAACAACCTGCTGCGCAAAGGAGCTAAACCCGAAACAACGGTGGTTTACATGGAGGGAAAGGCCACGCTGGCGCAACTGAAGTCCATGTTTAAATGACAAATCAAGTGACAATAAAAATATAGATAAAATATATGAAACGAATGATTTTTTGCATGGCTGTACTTTGCAGTGCATTGGCAGCCGGAGCAGTTGAGACAGTGAAGGCTGATTCCGTATTATGCTTTCACAAACCGGATTCGGTAGTGGTGAAGCACAACGATGAACGGGTGAAAGTGGAGGTGTACGGCATACCCGAAAATCCCGACTACTACTATTCCTATGCCCGACGCGGTCAGGCGTTCGACAACGAAATCGTGAGCGAGGGTTCTACTAACTGGGATTTCAAAATTCCGTTTGTCGACAACAAGAAGAAAACTACCCGCAAGCCGCGGTTCAGCTTTGAAGTGGGTGGCGTAGGCGTTGGTTTTGTAAACGCCATGAATGCTCCGGCTCCGATGGATGTAGACATGGGCAGTTCGTATGAAATTTTTGCCGACCATATTCTGAATCTCCGTTGTTATCCGTGGGCAACTAAAAACACATCGTTTTCAATCGGTTTTGGTATCGGATGGCGCAACTACCGCATGACCGGAAAGACTCGTTTCGTAAAGGACAACAGCGCGATTTCGTTTGACTCCTATCCGGAAGATGCCGATGTGAAATTTTCGCGTATCAAGATTTTCAGTTGGACTGTTCCTGTCATGTTCCAGCAGGAGCTTGGTCGGGCTTTCACTTGGAGAATCGGTGCGGTGGTGAATTTCAATACGTATGCCAGCATGAAGACGGTCTACAATCTGAACGGCGAAGAACAGAAGTATTTCTCTGACAATATCCATCAGCAGCGCGTAACGGTGGACTTGATGACCGGGCTAGACTTCAAATCGATAGGCTGGTATGTGAAATATTCCCCGTGCAATATGCTTCACAGCGACTTCGGCCCGTCGTTCAACCACCTGTCGACAGGTTTGACGTTATTCTATTAGACAGTAAAAACAAACGGTTCCTTTTTTTGACAGAAGAACAGAAAGACATAATTTTGAGTACGTTATCAAAGGATGTCCTCCTCTAAGATAGAGGAGGTGGGCGAAGCCCGGAGGAGTATGAACGCCATCTGTGGGGTTATGGGTTAGGGGTTAGCGTCTGTAAGTTGCTAACATTTTGCTAACGTTCATACCCCTCAGCCGGTGCTTATACCCCTCAGTCGCAAGCGACGGCTCCCCTATCTTTAGGGGAGCACATCCCCCCATGTTTCCCCTCCCAAAAAACAGTAAACTCTTAAAAACTTCCGACACAAGAACATAAGCGTGGTTCTGTAAACTGTAAACCGTAAACACCCTTAAATACTGTCATACTCAACCATAATATTTACGGCTATCAGCCGTTCGTCCGGCTCCCCGAAGCAGCGGATATTTGCGGAATCTTCCCGCAGCAGTATCGGGTCAACCCCCTCGCCCGTCAGATAACCCAGCAGTTCCTGAGGGATACCGTGGCTCAGTGCATCTTCCTTCCAATCATTTTCATAGTCAAAACCCTGTGCTGTAAACAAAAAGCTGTGCATCGTACATCCCGACGACTTCCATCTCATCCGCACGTATGGCCTTCCGTCCGAAAAGCTGCCTTTTTCGGAGAAAAGGATTTCCATCTTGCGATCCTTCTGAAATCTTTTTAAATTAAGTTCTTTAAATTCCATCATTCAATTACTTTTTACCACCAATCATTTAAATTATTTTGCAATATTCACAAAAATAATTGACATTTCCAACTTTTTGTCAACAAATAGCAACATAAACCTTTTTTAAAACTGCAACGAGGCATAATTCGGAAAACAAGCGGACACATTCCAAGATTTATGGTTAAATTTGCAGAGATTAAAACTCGAAATTATGAAAGTTGGCGATATAGTACGCTACCTCAACGCCGTTGGCGGAGGAAAGGTAGTCAGAATGGAAGGCAATCTTGCCTATGTGGAAGAAGAGGACGGCTTTGAAACGCCGGTATTGGTGCGCGAATGTGTGGTTGTTGACCCCGACGGCGGAATGATGCCCAAAAAACGCTACGGTTCCGACGAGCCGAGCAAATATGAAGCTCCGGCGGTAGCCAAGGACAAGCCGGCGCCGAAAGTGTCGGAAAACAACGTGGAAATCGTGGAAACCGAAGAAGGCGACGTCATCAACGTGGTGCTCGGCTACGAACCGGCTGAAATCAAGCACCTGAACACTACTACGTTCGACGCCTATCTGGTGAACGACAGCAACTATTTCCTCTACGTAGTCTACGCCGTACGCGACCAGCACGGAAAATGGAAATGCCGCTACAACGGCATCGTTGAGCCTAACATTCAGGTACACCTGGAAGAACTGCGCCACGAGGACCTTCCCGACCTCGAACGCGTATGCATCCAGTATGTGGCGTTCAAGGAGGGCAAGGAATTCAAGTTGAAGAACCCGGTGGCAGTGGAATGTCGTGTCGACGCCACCAAATTCTACAAGATGCACTGCTTCCACGAAAACATGTACTTCGACACGCCGGTAATTGCCTTCGACATCGTGAAAAACGACGTGCCCCAACGCTCCATGGTCATCGACAGCAGCATGATCGAACAGGCCATGAAGGAAAAGAAGGCTGCCGACAAGCCGGAACGTCGCCCCGTGACGAAAAACCAGACAAAGGCGAAAAAAGGCGAAATCCTCGAAGTCGACCTCCACATCGACGAACTGCTTGACTCCACTGCCGGACTATCCAACAGCGACATGCTCGACGTGCAGTTGGCTGAATTCCGTCGCGTGATGGACGCTAATCTCCGCAACAAGGGACAGAAAATCGTGTTCATCCACGGCAAGGGCGAAGGCGTGCTCCGCAAGGCACTGCTCGACGACCTGAAATACCGCTACAAGCACTGCGAGGCGCAGGACGCTTCGTTCCGTGAATACGGCTTCGGTGCTACGTTGATAACTATTCATTAAACAGACTATGATACTCTATCTGTCAGCAACGGGCAACAGCCGGCACATAGCGCGACTGCTTTCAAAGGCACTCGGTGACAGCCGGCTTGTCGACCTGAGCGAATACATGGGACGCCACGCCGGAAAAACGCTTTCGGTGGAGCCGGAGGCCGGTGAACGTATCGGCTTCGTCTTTCCCGTCCATTCGTGGGGGCTGCCGAAAGGATTGGAAAGCGTCATTTCCTCCATCAGGGCCGAAGGTTGCCGACAGAACTACTGCTATATGGCATGCACCTGTGGCGACGATGCCGGACTCACTGCCCGCCAATGGAGCAAGGCGGTAACGAAGGCAGGGTTCACCCCAAGTGCTGCGTTCTCGGTGTTCATGCCAAATACCTATGTGATATTTCCGGGATTCGATGTCGACAGCGACAGCGTGCGCGACGAAAAGCTGCGCAACGCCCCACAGGCGGTCCAGACCATTGTCGACAGGATTCTCCACAACGACACCGGCGACTTTACTCACCACGGCTCGTTCGCCACCCTGAAATCGCGCCTCGTCTACCCCCTGTTCGTACGGTTCCAGATTTCCGACAGACCATTCTCTGTCAGCGCCGACACCTGCATCAGCTGCGGACTTTGCGCAAAGGTTTGTCCCACACGCAACATCACGCTCGAAACCTCCAAGGGAAAAGCATTGCCACGCTGGCACGGCGATTGCCTCAACTGCCTCGCCTGCTATCACCACTGCCCCACACTCAGCATTGCCTACGGAAAAATTTCAAAAGGCAAAGGACACTACATTTGCAACGACTAAGAAAAAAATAAAACCATGAACCACCTGATTTATCAATACTCGCTTTGCGCCTCACTGTCACTGATGATTTTCTTCGGCTTGTACTTCATGATTGCCAAGACACCGGAAAAAGCCATTTTCTACAACTACCTCCGTTCGCGGCGGATAATGGGCATAGCGCTGCTGTTGCTTGCAGCCAACTATTCGGTACATTTCTTCTGCGATATACGGTTCATATATGTCAATGCGGCCATCACAATGAACCTGTCCACCTATTTCTTGTCCTACTACCTGTTCAGTTCGGCAATGATAACGCTGCTCGACCGTTTCTACATCACCAGGAAAAGAACACGGATACACATCATTCTCTGGCTCATCTTCTCCTCCCTTTCCGCTGTAGCTCTATTGCTGTTGCCTGACGGTCCTCTGCAGAAAGTAGCATTGTTGGCACTGGCTGCATGGCTGGTGGTTTACGGACTCATACTGGCCCGCAGAGTCATTGTGGCTTACCACAGAGCCATCCGGATTTTCGACAACACCCACGCCGACAACATCGGATTATACATCGAATGGATGTCAACCTTTACCTATTGGGCTCTTATCTTCGGTGTCGGATGCGGATTGCTGACATTTTTGCCCGACAAATACGTTTTCATCTGGATTCTGTCGTCCATACCGTTCTACTGTTATCTTTTCTACAGCTACCAGAACTACCTGCTGTTCTACGAACAGGTGGAAGATGCCTTTGAGCAGGACATACAGTCGGAAGATGACCTTCTGACAGATACGGAAACTGAACCTGAAATCGTTTCAGAGGAAGAAGTTCCAGTGTTCTATGAAAAAATCATAGAGAAGGTGGACAACTGGATAAAGACAGACGGTTATGTCCGGCAGGGACTTACCATAAAAGAACTCTCCGAAATACTTCATACAAACCGCACCTATCTTTCCGCCTATATCAAGACTACGTATAAAATGTCATTCCGCGAATGGATAACCGGTCTCCGGTTGGAGTATGCGAAAAACATACTGAAAGAGCATCCGGAAATCAATATACAGAAGCTGGCTGAGTCTTCCGGTTTCCTTTCCCGCAGTAACTTTATCAAATCCTTTACCGAGAAGGAAGGATGTACGCCTGCCAAGTGGAAAAAAGCAAATCAGGAATAATTTGTGTGGTAAAAAGCCATTGAAAAAAGTCACGGAAGCCCATTTCTCAAAAGTGCTCAAACGACAAAAAAGTGCTAATTCGACAAAAAAGTGCTCAAACGACAATTTGAAAAGTGCTCAAACGACAATTCTTATAAAACACTGTATTTCAACAGAAAAAGTTTTTGTAATATTTGGTATGATGAATGGCATTTATTACCTTTGGGGAAGACAAAGATAATAAATTCAAGTTTATATGAGCAGAAAAATCACTTTTCTTACCCTGTTTCTGTGGCTGACGGCAGTAACTTTTCCTGTCTTTGCGCAGCAGAAAGCAGACACGACCTACACCTTCCGCTTCGTGCCGCAGAAGGACATGTTCTATGTTCCCTGGAACGGCAATGACATGGAACTCGCCCGTCTGCTGGAGTGCATTGAAAGCAACAAGACGGACATTCTTGACGGCAAGCTGCCGCTTTATGTTGACGGCTACTGCAACTCGCTGGGCAGCGAAGCCGAGAACCTTGCCACGGCAAAGATCCGTGCCAACCGTGTGAAATCCGAACTGATTATCCGTGCGGAAATCAAGGAAGAAAACTTTATCACCCGCAACCATGCGACAGAGGGAGACTTTGTCACTGTGCGCCTAACGATACCGGTCAAGGAAACAGCCGTAACGGATGCGGAAGCGGAAGCACGACGCAAGGCGGAAGCCGAACGACTGGAAGCCGAGAAGCGTGCCGAACAGGAACGACTTGCCGAAGAGCAGCGCAAGGCGGAAGAAGCCCGACTTGCCGCTGAAAAGGCAGAGGCAGAGAAAGCCGCTCAACAAAATACACTTGCCGACATGCCGTCGGAAACCAAAATCACAAATGATTATCATCTCTCCCTGCGTGCCAACCTGTTGCGCTGGGCTACCCTGACACCCGATTTAGGACTTGAATGGCGCATCTGCCCGTCGTGGGGCATTGCCGTAAACGGCTCGTGGACTTCTTGGACGTGGAGCGACAAGGACCGCCGCTATGCCCTCTGGGAAGTGGCTCCGGAAGTGCGTTACTACATGGGTGAGAAGAAAGCCTGGTATCTGGGTGCTATGTTCAAGGCCGGACAGTTCAACTACAAGCTCTCCGAAACAGGCAAGCAGGGCGACCTGATGGGTGGCGGCATCACTGCCGGCTACCAGCTGCGGCTGAACAAGGCATTAGATCTTGATTTCAACCTCGGCTTGGGCTACCTGAATGCCGACTATGAGAAATATGAAGTCATTGACGGTGTGCGAGTACGCCGCGGCAACGAGACAAAGGACTGGTGGGGCCCCATCAACGCCGGTGTGACATTGGTGTGGAAACTTTTCTAACAGAGGGAGGAAGACGATATGAAAGCAAGACAATATATAAATATGATGGGAATGGCAGCCGCCGTGCTGCTCTCTTCCTGCGTGAAGGACACGCTCTATGACACGCCGCATCCCGACTACGGGAAGATTGCGGTGACAGCCGACTGGTCGGCCCGCGGTGAGGGCATCGACATACCTGCCACATGGACGGTCACCATGGGCGACTATACGGGTACGGAGACTTCCGCCACCCATACACCCGACCATCTGTTTGCTCCGGGCAGCTACACCCTTGCGGTGTGGAACCCGGCTGAAGGAATCACGGTAAGCGGCACCACCGCCACCGTTGCCGCAGCCACGGGAAACCGGGCAGGCACGGATGCCTTTGTGAACAATACTCCGGGATGGTTCTTCACCTATACGGAACAGTTGAGCATCGAGAAAGACAAGGACTATCCGCTGACCGCCGCGATGAAGCAGCAGGTGCGCGAGCTGACGCTTGTCGTCGAGCCGACGGGTGATGCCGCCGGACGCATCACGGAGATTATTGCCCATCTGACGGGTGCAGCCGGAACACTCGACTTCGCAACCGATACCTACGGAGCCGCTTCGAGCGTCGTACTGCCCTTCACCAAGATAACCGAAGGTGATGATGCCGGCAAGTGGAAAGCCACGGTGCGGCTGCTGGGTGTGACCGGCACGGAACAGTTGCTGACGGGCGAAATCCGCTATGCTGACGGCAACCCGACCCCCACCACGTTGAAAAGCGACCTTACGGAAGCTCTCAAGGAGTTCAACACCGGAAAGGGCGAATCGCTGACGCTCGGCGGAACGCTGGTTGAGACTCCCGAAGGCATGGAAGTGGACGGAGCCGGAATTACCGGCTGGGAAGAAGTGAAAGGTGATGATGTAAGTGCCGATTTGTAACTAATAAAATGACAGATATAATGAAGACAAGATTTTTTGCACTTGCGGCGCTCGCCCTCGCACTGGCAGCCTGCAATAACGACAACGAGATTCTGAACAATGACGGTCCCGTGGCCGCCCGGTTTATCGCCGACATCGCCCCTGCCACCCGCGCCAGCGGAACCACATGGACTGGCGGAGACCGCATCGGCGTCACCGACATCGGTAACGATACCCGGTACGGCAACGTGCCTTTCATCCTGAAGAACGGGAAATTTGAGGCAGAAGAAAAGGTCATCTATATCGAAGATGTAAAGACCCATACTTTCCGCGCCTACTATCCGTACAACGCGGCGGGAGGCACCCTCGCAGCCACGACCGATGCCACGGCGCAGCAGAACCAGCCTGCCATCGACTTCCTCTTTGCTTCAGGAGCCACGGGGGACAAAAACAGCCCGGTGGTGAGCTTCACCGACAAAACCGACAAAGGCGGTGCAGACAACTCCTTCCACCACCGCATGAGCCGGATAACCCTTACCTTCGAGGTGGGCGACGGTGTGGATTTCAGTGTGGTCAAGCCTGAACGTTACACGCTGGGCGGATTGATACTCACCGGTACGTTCAATACTGCCGACGGTATTGCCACCGCAGACGACGGGGCACAGACCGGAGAACTGACTATGAATCTGGCCGACGGCAACCTCACGTCATCGGTCATCCTCTTCCCGCAGACAGCTGCCTCCCTGCCGTTGACTGTGAATTACAGAAGTCAGAATTATCATGCCACGCTCACCGTGCCCGAAGGCGCACTGCAGGCGGGAAACAACTATACCTATACCGTCAAGGTACGCAACAAAGGCCATGAAGTCAGCGAAGCCACCATTGCAAAGTGGAACGATGTAGACGGCGGAGAAGTGGGTGCTGACCTGTAAGACATTACTAATTAAGAATGAAGAATTATGAGACATAGATTATTTATCCCCGCAGCCACCGCGCTGCTGCTCGGCCTTGCCGCCTGCACACAGGACGAACTGGCCGACGACAACCGTCTGCCCGAAGGTGAATATCCCGTAGTCATCCGTGCCACCGGACTGTCCGTAGAGGCAACGCCGCAGGCAGCCCCATCCACCCGTGCCACCGTGGACGGCGACTGGCAGGGCGTACAGACCGTAGCACTCAAGATGGGCGACGCGGTAAAGGAATACACCGTAACGGCTACGGATGACGACGGATACAAGAGCGCCACGCTCACATGCGAGAACGACCCGCACTACTGGACCAGCCGCGACCCGATTACCGTATCAGCATGGTGGCCCCTCGACAAGGCTGACATCACACGGATGCCTGCCGTGAAGGTGGCCGAAGACCAAAGCAAGTTGGCAGACTTCCAGAACAGCGACTTTATCTCTGCTGAAAACCAGACGGTAAAATTTGACGACCCGAAACTCACCTTTACCCACCGCACGGCACGCGTGGCAATCGAACTGAAGCCCGGCACAGGATTCACGAGCGTGGACGGTGCCACAGTGAGCCTCGTGAGCCTGTCCACCGATAACGGCAACCCGACCGCCATCCAGACCTACCACGCAAGCGGCGACAACTACGAGGCACTGACCGCCCCGCAGACCGTTGCGAAAGGCGAGCCGTTCATCCGCGTGGAACTTGGCGGCGGCAACTTCTACTTCCGCCCGCAGAACGACGTCGTGCTGGAGGCGGGCAACCGCTATACCTACACCGTCAAGGTGAACGCCACCGGCCTGACGCTGGAGGGCTGCACCATCGGCGGCTGGGAACCCGGCCAAGGCGAGAGCGGCGCAGCCGAGGAGTTGGACTATATCTACGACAGCAACACCAAGACCTACACCGTTTACACAGCCGACGGCCTGCTGGCATGGGCGGAAGCCGCACAGAGCGACCTCAGCATCAACTGCACCCTGACTGCCGACATCGGCCTGACGGGCAAGACGTGGACGCCGATAGGTAATGGCTCCATGTCTAAATACGGTTACCAAGGCACCTTCGACGGACAGGGACACCGCATCACGGGGCTGGCCATCACTACGGACAATCTGTACGGTGAGATCGCTGCATTGTTCGGCGGTATCGGCGGCAACGGCGAGGTGAAGAACCTGCAACTGGTGGATGTGGACTTCAACGTGAAACAAAACGGTGCGGCCGGCGGCATAGCGATGTCCAACTACGGCACCATTACCGCCTGCTCCGTAACGGGAACGATTGCAGCAGCCAGTGGCAGTGTCGGCGGCATAGCGGCGGTCAACTACGGCACCATCACCGCCTGCTGGTTCAAAGGAACATTAAGTGGGCAAGATGCAATGGGTGGTCCTTCATTCGGCGGCATAGCGGCGGTCAACTACGGCACCGTCTCCGCCTGCTGCTGGGGCGGAAACGCCACGGTTGGGGTGTATAACAATTCTGGTGGCACCGCCGATACGTATCAAATAGACTCCGGCGCCTCCTGGCAGCCAGCCGTCGATGGCATGAACCCCGCCCTCACCGGCAACGGCTATCAGTGGGCACTCGGCACCGACGACCTGCCCGTACTGCAAAAGAAACCATAACAACCCCTAAACAACACGCATCATGAAACGAACAACCATCCATATATCCGCAGCCCTCGCCCTGCTGCTCGGCCTTGCCGCCTGCACGCAGGACGAAGCGGGCTTCCTGCCGGAAGGGGCGGAAGGCACACCCATCGTCTTCACCGCCACGGGGCTGAATCCCGCTGCGACAGCCACCGTCGGTACCCGTGCCCCCGTAGACGGCGACTGGCAGGGCGTCACCTCCGTGGCAGTCCGGATGGACGGCACGGTGAAGACGTACAACGTAACGGCTGCCGATGCCGACCAAAAGAGCACCATGCTGACCTCCGATGACCCGCACTACTGGACCAACCACACCGACCGCCTCGTCACCGCCTGGTGGCCCTACACCGCTGGCGAGACAACCCCGCCCGCTGTGGTGGTAAAAGCAGACCAAAGTGCCCGGAAGGACTTCGAGGGCAGCGACCTCATCGTGGCCGAGGAACAGACGGTGAGCTACGGCAACCCCACACTCCGCTTCACCCACCGCACGGCGCGGGTGACCGTCGTTCTGACGGACTACACTGAGGAGCAGATGTTCGTGCGGCTGACAGGCCTCTCCACCGAGAACGGCAACCCGGCTGTAATCGCCCCGTATTATGACAAGGGCGGCGACACCTACACCGCCCTCGTAGCCCCGCAAAGTGTGGCAACGGGCACGGCCTTCATCACCTGCAAATTCACCAACGGCAAGGTCTTCGTCTATAAGATGAAGGAGGCTACCGACTGGCAGGCGGGCGAGGAATATACCTACACCGTCTCCCTCGCCGCGGCAAAAGACCCGGGATACACCGTGTCGGAGGACGGCAGGACCTACAACGTCACCTCCGCCGATGGGCTGAAAAATGTAGCCAAGCTGGTGAACGAAGAGGGCAAGACCGACATCAACATCACCCTTGACACAGACCTCACCCTGACGGGAGAGTGGACGCCGATAGGCACTGAAAGCCATCAATACACCGGCACCTTCGACGGTGGCGGCCATACCATATCGGGGCTGAAGATTGACCAATCGGGAACGGACAATGTAGGACTGATTGGCCGTCTCGGCAGCGGAGGCAAGGTGCAGGACGTAACGCTGACAGAAGTGAACGTAACAGGTGGCACGTACGTCGGCGGCATTGCGGGACAGACCGATGGCACTGTAGAGAATTGCTCGGTCAATGGCACGGTGACAGGACAAAACCAGACCGGCGGTATCGTAGGACGAAATTTTAGCACCATCTCCGGCTGCTCAGCGGAAGGGACTGTGACGGGTAATACCAATGTCGGTGGAATATCCGGACTCTGTGTTCCTAATTATGACACAGGAACCGGCAGCTTAATCGGGTCAACCATCGAGGGCTGCCATTCCACTGCGGCTGTATCGGGCATTAGCTCTGTCGGCGGCGTGGTGGGCAACTTGGGAAATGGCTGCTCGCTCATGGCCTGCTACTCCACGGGCAACGTTACTGCCACGATAACGTATGGTCACGCTAATGTCGGCGGCGTGGTGGGTATAAACGGCCAAGGTACCGTAACCGCCTGCTATCACGCCACGGGCGAAATCACCAGTTCAGTAGGAGATAGAATCGGCGGCATCGCTGGCTGCAATGACCAAGGTACTTTCACCGCCTGCTACTGGGAGAACAATCAGGAACAAGGCACCGGCAGCGGAAGCACCGGCGGAACCACACAGGTGACGGACGGCGACTGGTTAGACGCCGTTGCACAGATGAACGCCGCCTTGAGCGGTAAAGGCTGGCAGTACGAACTCAAAGACGGCAACAGCCTGCCTACCTTGAAGAAAGAACAGTAAACCGTCGGGCGGGAAAAGTTCCGCCCGAAACGGAATATAACCGAAGTATAACCCCAATAAAGAAAGGAACTCCCATTCCGGGCGGAGTATTGTGCCCGGTAACATCATACAGACACCGCAGCCCGCTACCGTAAGGTCAGTGGGCTGCGTTTTAACCCAAATCGTACATTAGACTTTATGGTGGATTTCGCTCTGCTGTCAGGCAGATTGATTTCAGCCTTTATCGAAGATGTAGCGGGCTACATCGAGAAAAAGCAGGAAGCAAGATGCCGACAGCAGTACGGAAGACAACGAAAGAGCCAACAGAAGCACACTGTCAACAGCCATACCTTGTTTGGCGGTCTAATGACCGTTTTGGGTTTAATAAGGAGAAAAGAATAATATAAAAAATGAGGTAACCCGCATGAAACAGAAAACAATAGCAACCAGACACCTGCGCACCAAGATAGCGGCAGGATATGTGCTGATACTATTCGTCATTTTCGGCATCGTCTATATTTGGCTCAATGAACAGAACAGACAACAGGAATTGGAAGCTACTACCTACAAAATAAGAAAACAAAAAGCTGACAATACCGCCCTCAAATTTATGTTCTTGTTTCTGATTTTTTCGACAGAACAAAAATTTGAGGTTGGAACCTTCAAAAAATATGTTCTTTTGTTCTTCTGTCGAAGTTTTATAAGTTGGGTAGTGTCAATATCTTAAACCGAAGGAGATGTAGGCATTCCCGTAATTGTCAAAGCCATGAGTGTGAGAATCCAGAAATCTGTAGCCAAGTTCGACGACAGGGGAGAATTTGGCAGACTTGATATACCAGGCCAGGGAAGCATCGTAAGTTGTACGTTTCCAATCTGGTTTTCCAAGAGTCTCCAAGGCTTTTACGCGTAAGTCGAGGGCATGACTGCTTTTTGTACGATTTAGTAATTTTGCACCTAAACCTCCGCCCAGACTGGTACCATTGACATACGTCTTGATTTCATTGTTTTTGTATAGGCTTAGATTGTCTTCTATGGCAATGAATATGTATAATGCAGGAATAAGATCAACATGGTATTTGAATGAAAAATCAATAGGGGTTATTCCGTTATTTCTCATTCCTGTTGCTGTAGAGGCTTCGAAATGCATTTGTTCGACAAACGATTGTGCGTGCATACTGACTGTTGAAAAAGCAAGTAAAAGCAGGGCTGTAAATGTAAGTCTTTTCATAATATTATTATTTAGAGTTAATTGGAATGCAAGTCGTTATCTGAATACAAATATAGCATCCTATATTCTGCAAATATAGCGAAATATTTTTACCCCCCCCATTTTATAAAAATTAACACATTGACTTTCTTTGGACAGAAGAACAGAAGGACAAAAATTTGAGGTTGAAGCCTTCAAAAAATATGTTCTTTTGTTCTTCTGTCAATGTGTGTTGGCATGTTGGGCTGCACTTCGGAATAAAAAATTGAGCAAGCTCTTTTTTCTTCGCTCAGCTTGCACTATCTTTGCAAAATAAAACATTAAAACAAAAATAGTTGTGGAAACTAAGTACATATTCGTGACTGGTGGTGTTGTATCCTCATTGGGCAAGGGTATCATATCATCATCTTTGGCGCGTTTGCTTTTATCACGCGGCTTTAGAGTGACTATCCAAAAGTTTGACCCGTACATCAATATTGACCCGGGTACGCTAAATCCTTATGAGCATGGCGAATGCTATGTGACAGTTGACGGTCACGAGGCAGACTTGGACCTCGGACACTATGAACGTTTTACGAATGTTCATACAACCCGTGCCAACAACATTACGACCGGCCGTATCTACCAGAGCGTTATCGACAAGGAACGCCGCGGCGACTATCTTGGCAAGACTGTGCAAATTATTCCGCACATCACCGATGAAATCAAGCGTAATGTGAAATTGCTCGGCAATACCGGCAAATACGACTTCGTAATTACTGAAATCGGTGGTACGGTAGGTGATATCGAATCGTTGCCGTTCCTTGAAAGTATGCGTCAGCTGAAATGGGAACTGGGTTCAAATTGTATCTGCATCCACTTGACTTATGTACCGTTCCTGAATGCTGCGAAGGAATTGAAGACGAAACCGACACAGCACTCTGTAAAACAGTTGCAGGAAGTGGGTATCCAGCCGGATGTGCTTATTCTCCGCACTGAAAAAGATATTCCAGCCGCAATGCGCCGCAAGGTGGCTCTATTCTGTAATGTGTCGCCTGAAGCCGTTATCCAGTCAATCGACGTACCGACTATCTACGAAGTGCCGTTGACAATGCATGCACAGCATCTTGACGAAATTGTGCTCCGCAAGACTAACACTCCGTTCGAAGGCGAACCTGACTTGACTCAGTGGTACCGCTTCCTCGACATGATGAAGAATGCACAGGAATCAGTCACTATCGGTCTTGTCGGAAAATACGTAGAGTTGCAGGATGCCTACAAGTCAATCAACGAATCTTTGTTCCAGGCTGCTATATACAATGGTTTCAAACTGAATCTGAAATATATCCACTCTGAAAAGCTGAACGACGGAAACGTTGAAGAAACGTTGAAGGATATGGACGGTGTGATTATCGCTCCGGGCTTTGGCCAGCGTGGTATCGAAGGCAAGTTCGTAGCCTTGAAATGGTGTCGCGAGCATGATGTGCCGACATTGGGTATCTGTTTGGGTATGCAGTGTATGGTGATTGAATTTGCCCGCAACGTGCTCGGCTTGAAGGATGCCAACAGTACGGAAATGAATCCGCAGACTCAGCACAATGTTATCGACCTTATGGAAGAGCAGAAGAGCGTATCGAACATGGGCGGAACAATGCGTCTTGGCGAATACGAATGTGTGCTTCGCGAAGGTTCGAAGGTGGCTCAGGCTTATGGTACGACAAACATCAGCGAACGTCACCGCCACCGCTTCGAGTTCAACGAAGAATATCGTGCACAGTTTGAGGCTGCCGGTATGCAGTGCGTAGGTGAAAACCCGTCCACTCATTTGGTGGAAGTGGTTGAAATTCCTGACAAGAAATGGTTTATCGGAACACAGTACCATCCGGAATACAGCAGTACGGTATTGTCGCCGAACCCATTGTTCTTGAGCTTCGTTAAAGCTGCAATCGATAACCGCAAGAAATAAGAAACTATATAACCTATTTAAATTTTTTATTGACTACAATCGATGGATAAGAACACGATTCTCGGGCTGCTCCTGATGGGGCTGGTTATCTTCGGTTTCATGTGGCTGAATGCCCCCGACGAGAGCCAGATGCAGCAGGCGGCAACCGAAAATGTCGCGAAAGATGAAAACGTCGGCAGCGTGTTGGCCGACAGTTTGAGCGCAGCGGAAATCAATACGATTAAGGAGGCTGTAAAGCTCTACGGAAAAGTTGAGGAAAAAGAGGGAAAACAGGTGTATAGCATCCAAAATGGTGCTGTAGCTTTTTCGATGAATGACAACGAAGTGGTCGGTACGGTTGCTTTGTCCGATACGGTACTGCCTTTGAGCAGTCTGACTAAAATGCCGGAACCTTCTTCCCGTCTGCTTCACAATGCAGCCGTGAAGGAAGTGCGTGAGGCTGTTGCCAAGATGACGAAGTATTCCAGCTTCGTTAAGTTTGTCAGCGGCGACAGCACAACCGTGCAACTTCAGAACAATCTGATGGCTATTGACCTTTCAACGAAGGGCGGTGTGATTTCGTCGGTAACGCTGAAGGAATACACTGCATATTCGAAAGGCAATACAGTGCCTTGCGAAATTTATCGCAACGACAACAATTCCTACGGTTTTGTGCTGAACACTCACACACAGCGTTTCGATACGAAGGATTTCTATTTCAAGCCTGTTCAGGAAAACGATTCTACGGTGTTGATGCTGTTGGAATTCGGTACAGGTGTTGAGTTCGGTATCCGTTACACGTTGCCGCAGAACAGCTATCTGGTGAAGATGGAAGTTGTTCAGAAGAACATGAACACCATCATCCCTGCCAACATTGCTACAATGGACTTCCACTGGTATCAGAAACTGGCACGCCACGAAATGGGTGAAATGTTCGAAGAACGCAACAGCGGTCTGTACTATAAGCAATTGGGTAGCGGCGGTGATGTCGACAACCTTAGCGAAACAAGCAACGACCGAGAGGAAGTGGAAGACAAGTTGAAATGGATTGGCTTCAAGGATCAGTTCTTCTCTTCTGTCTTTATTGCCGATACCTATTTCTTGGGCACAAACCACTTGACAAGCAAGGTTATCGAGAAAGATGCTCCCGACCACAAGGGCTTCATGAAGGAACTTTGGGCAGAATCGCAGCTCGAATACAGTTCGACAAACCCGAATCCGGCTTCTTTCCACCTGTTCTTCGGTCCGAACGAATACAAACTCCTTGCTTCATACGACGATATCATTTCGCCGGACGAAGACTTGAAGCTGACTAAGATGATTCCGCTCGGCTGGTCATTGTTCCGTTGGATTAATACGGGTGTCATTATCCCGATTTTCAACTTCCTTGGAACGCTTGACCTTAACTACGGTATCATTATCCTGTTGCTCACTATCTTCATCAAGATTGTGCTCTTCCCGTTGACTTACAAGAGCTACTCTTCTCAGGCGAAGATGCGTGTGCTTGCTCCAGATATCAAGGAAATCAACGATAAATATCCGGGTCAGGAAAATGCACTGAAGCGCAACCAGAAGATGATGGAACTTTATAGCCGTGCCGGTGCGAATCCGATGAGCGGCTGTCTGCCGATGTTGTTGCAGATGCCTATCCTCATTGCGATGTTCTCCTTCTTCCCGTCGGCTATTGAACTTCGCGGTGAATCCTTCCTTTGGGCGAAGGACTTGTCGGCTCCGGATGTGATTTTCTCATGGGATGCACATATTCCTTTGATTTCTACATTCTTCGGCAATCACCTCAGCTTGTTCTGTTTGTTGATGACGGCAGTGAACATTCTCTATACTTATATTAACATGCAGTCCAACCCGTCAAGCAACCAGATGCCGGGTATGAAGTGGATGATGTATCTGATGCCGGTAATGTTCCTTGTATTCTTCAACAACTATGCAGCAGGTTTGAGCTACTACTACTTCCTGTCACTGATTATCACTATCGGTCAGACTTACGCTTTCCGTTTGATTATCAAGGAAGACAAGGTGCGTGCGAAGATGGCTGAAAACGCCAAGAAACCGAAAAAGAAGAGCGGCTTTATGGCCCGTCTGGAAGAGGCACAACGCCAACAGCAGGCTATGCTCCGCGAACAGCAGAAACGTAAAGGCGGAAAATAAGCTTTTTCCACTGGATTTAAATTATAAGAGAGGGCAGTCTGAGTTTTCTGGGTTGTCCTCTCTATTATGTATATATATACTATATATTGGTCTATTTCGGATTTTCCTTTTGAGAAAATTAGTTGTGAAGTGAAATATTATTGAGCCTTGTAGATTTTTTTGAAAAAAAAAGAAGGAAAAATTGTATTTGAATTATTTTATGCTTATTTTTGTGAAAATTAATTTAAATATTTATGGGAAAAAGAAATTTAATTTTAGTGTTATGCGTGATTTGTTTTAATCTAGTATCATTTGCACAAATCACAACGGGCGAGACTTCTGCAAAAAAAATTAAATCAGGAAACAGAGCCCAAGAGGGGGACTTTGGTTTGTACATTGGTGGTACAACTGAAATGTTTAAGGATCTGGTAAATGACAATGTTGATGTTAAAGCATTGCCATTAGTGAATTTCAAGTACATGTATTCAGATCAACTTGAATTGCGAATGGGACTAGAATTTTATAAGACGACAAGTACCGAAAAATCTGAAATTGAGGAGGAAATGGGTATGGGAAGTACTAATGTTGAAAGTAAATACCATACATTAGACTCTAGAAACTATATTTATCCTGGTATTGCGTACCATTTTTCTAATAAAAATTTATTAGATGTATATGTTGGAGCTGAATTACCTCTTGGTTGGGAAAGATATGGAATTAAAAGTTCTGGTAAAATTGATGGTGACAAGTTTACTGAGAATGTAACGAGAGGAACATTTAATATAGGTTTGGGTGGATTTATAGGTCTTCAGGCTTATGTGGCAAATCTTCCGTTAGCTATAGGTTTTGAATATGGGATTTCTTCAATGTTTCATGGAAGACTTCAATATAAGCATGTTCAAACGGATAGTGATGGTAAGGAACAGACTTTCTATACAAAGGAACTGAATGGTGGAACCCAATATAATTCTCTTAAAATGAAACAGGGTGAGATTGGAAATCAATTCCGCTTTACGCTGACGTATTATTTTAAATAATGGAAGGTTATGAATGTAATGAAACAGATAAAATATTTAATATTTTTGATAGCCGCCGTTATCTTTTCTTCTTGTGGATCTGTACAAAAGTCTACGACTTTTAGGGCTGATGACATGAGATTAAATGTTGGAATGAATGACTTGGTTTATCTTGGTGAGTCGGAAATAACTGTTAAGTATAACGTATATTTAGGTTGTATAACGGTTATTGACGAGGTTAATGGCGAAGATTATAGTAGTTTGGATGTTAAAAAAACATCACTTGGTAATGTAGCTGGTATTTTGAGTGGTCCTATATCTAGGGCAGCTTATAAAGTTCTTAATGATTATCCTGAGGCTACCTACTTTTTGCCTGTATTTAACCAAAGCAAAGTTGACCGTTTGTTTTTAGGTCGAGAAATAAGTGAAACTGCTAAAATTCGCGCGTATAAATTAAAATAAACTTATAATAAAAGAAGGACTGGGGCTTTTCGATTGGGTTGCAGTCCTTTTTGTTATACATATGAAAAAATTCTGTCTATTATTGTTGACTTTAATGTATTGTATTACAAGTTGCGATAAATCAGATGAATCTGAGGTCGTCGTAAGTTTGGATAATGCATTTGAGTATGGTTATTGTAAGCCTGGTGATATTTTGGACTTCAATGTTGTCGCATTTACAAAGAACGCGGAAATAAACAGATTGGAAGTTTATAGCTCAGATTTGGAAAATGGTGAAAAGTTACTTCTCGATACCATTCTAAATGACAATCCTGTCAAGTACTGCTTTGTGTATAAAGTTCCTGAGTTTAAGACTGATTCAACAAAACTAACATTGTCGTTCAATGTAACAGATAATTTAAGTGTTTCTCAATCGATGAGTAAACTCCTTATTGTAAGCGGAAGTAAATTGCTTGAAGAACATTCTGGAGTAAAACTGTATTCTGGTGGAAGGAGTGGAGAAAATGTGTTAAATCTGAATGACATGTCAAGGGTATATGACTATAGTACTGCTGATACGTCACAAATTGATGTTTACGATTACTTTGATATAAATATTTATGGAGATAATTTGTCACGTGAATGGAGAACGAAGACTGATGTTGAATTTGTAAAATCGAATAATTTTGATTATCCTTCTGCTACTTCTCGGTCAATCACTCAAACTTTTGAGAATTCAAAGAAAAGTTCTTTGGTTTCTGACATTAAGAGCGGAGATGTAATCATTTTAGGAAAGTCAGGAAAGGCTTGGGGAGTTTTTCATGTGGTTAATATCAATGATGAAGCGAATGTTGAGAATGATTTTTATGTGATAAACTACAAGAAAATATAGAAAGTATCAACTTATATATGAATAGGAGCATAAGAGTAATATATTACGTCTTTTATGATAGGCTATTGCATTTATTGAATTAACGTGGGTTCGAGATAAAATTAGAAAATAGACAACTGCCCGTCATTGACAAAATTTACGTCAATGGCGGGTTTCTTCTCAAAAAAGCAATATGCAGCAATGACAGACAGGGAATTTGCAATGAAGTTGTGAAAAGAACGATGTCTGTAGTGTCCTATCTGCGCAATGTTCTTCAGTTCATCATTGACCGTTTCAATCAAGGCTCTTTTCCTGAGCAGAATCCTGTCTGATATACTCATCAGTGAATTCTTCATGTTGCTTTTTGCCTTTGTGACAAGCTGGATACCGTTCAGAAATAGATTCTCAAACAGGGCCTATCCGATATATTCTCTGTCTGCACACAACTTTCTCTTAATGTTTTCCACGAACCTGCCCTGCTTCAATGGCTTACGATCATCTACATTGCCAGGATAAACAGAAAGTTAAAGGTTTCACCCCTGTCATTGATTATCAGATGCAGCTTGAATCCGAAGAACTATCCCATAGAGCATTTTCCACGTTCGGCAATCCCTTTAAAAGTCTTGTGAATCAGGATTCTTTCATTGCGGCGGACACGCAATGAAGTCAATGAAACTGATGCAGGTACAGCCCAGCAGGACTTTATTTCGTCGCCCCTTAAAATATCTTTATCTATTAGTATTCAGTAATTTTTTATGATTAAAAACACGAATAATAGCCCTTCCCTATTCAGCAGCCTGTCTGACATGCTGGACCAATCCCCCCCCACTTTACCGGTTGGCAGATAAAATAGACTGGGGTAAATTTGAAACAGCTTTTCAACCCTTGTATTGTCAGGACAACGGCCGTCCCGGCAAGCCAATCCGTTTGATGTGTGGTTTGCTCATCCTG
>OJKC01000823.1_pt1 | contig 22764 bp, 23 predicted proteins | sample 1596401 | NCBI WGS metagenome assembly OJKC01 (sample SAMEA4350162, study PRJEB24818) | metagenome | biome: human; feature: gut; material: faeces | place: Denmark | collected 2013-09 | reverse complement strand
GTGTCAGCTCCGGGATATCGGTGTACTGGCGGACAACTGACAGAAACCTGTCAACATTGGCACTTTTGCCTTCTACTTCTTCGATTTCCTCACGGAGTATTGCAGCCTGTGTCTGCAAACCAGCCTGTTCCGCTTCATAATCGGTGGACAGCTTGTGAAAACGCTCGTCTGTCAGCTTACCACTGATGTTGTCCTCATACAACCGCTTGAAGATCATATCCAGTTCTGTAATACGCTTCTCACCTTCCGACAGCAGCTTGCGCTTTTTGGCAAGACCTTTATTGCGTTCCTTTACATCCATATCCATGACCATTTGAACGAAGCGGTTTTCATAGCTTCTTGCGAAGGACACGATCTCCCGCAGATTTTGAAGGATCAGTTCCTCCAGGATAACCGTTCGGATAGAATGTGGTGTGCTGCACACCTGTTTTCCTTTGCGATACCCAGAGCAAATGTAGTATTCCTGATCCTTTCGGAAGCCGGTTGCCCTGCATTGATATAGGATCGAGCCACAATCAGCACAGTACATCATGCCGGAGAACATTCCCATTTCGCCCATCTTTGTCGGACGGCGCCGTGATTGCCGCGCCTGCTTTACCGCCTCGGCAATGGCTTCTGTCCAGATGGGTTCATGGGTATTCTCAAAGATGACCCATTCACTTTCGGGATTTTTGATTGTCTTTTTGCTCTTGTAGGACTTCTTTGTGGTCTTGAAATTCACCGTATGTCCCAGGTATTCACGCCAGCGATCCATAATTCCTGCTATCGTGGTATTGTCCCAATTATAAAGGTCGCCCTGATTTTTAACATTACAGGTGATACCCTTACTTTCATAGTAAGCTGAGGGCGTAAGAATTTTTCGTTCCCGCAGCTTTCGTGCTATCTGGGACGGTCCAAACCCATCCATAACATACAACCCAATCTCATATACCACATCGGCAGCCTCACGGTCGGGTATCCAACGCTTGCTGTCATCCGGATCCTTCATGTACCCATAGGGCGCATTGGTGGTCAAATGTTCCCCGGCGTTTCCCTTGACCTTCATAACAGCACGGATTTTTTTGCTGGTATCCTTCGCATACCACTCATTGATGATATTGCGGAAGGGAGTAAACTCATTGTCGCCTTGGGTGCTGTCCACCCCATCGTTTACGGCAATAAAGTGAACATCATGCTCCGGGAACATGATCTCGGTATACATACCCACCTGCAGATAATCACGACCAAAACGGGACATATCTTTGATGATGACCCGTTTGACGATCCCTGCCTCCACATCGGCAATCATTTCCTGGAAACCAGGCCGATTGAAGGTTGTTCCCGAAATGCCGTCATCAATGTAAAAGCGGAAGTTGGTGTACCCGTGTTCAAGAGCGTACTTCTGTAAAATTTTCTTTTGGTTGATGATACTGTTGCTGTCGCCCTGCAATTCATCGTCACGCGACAAACGGCAGTACAAAGCGGTAACAGCTTCGACGCTCATAGCGTTGTAAGGGAATTGAAGCGCGGCAGCGGTGTTTGACTGATGATACATAGTAACCTCCCATCCGGCAGTCAAACACGGTTTTGAAGTCACCTTCATTATACCGCGTCTTTTTGTCCCTGTCTGCCTGTTTAGGAGAATTAAGTTGTCGCTTCTTTCTGAACGTCCGCTTTCATCAGACGTTCCAGCTTCACGGCAATACTCTCGTCGCTCTTTTCCCAAAAGAAGGAATTGACGATAAAGGTCGTGTTGCCGATCTGTTTTTCGCTCCGCTTCGGCGGGGCGTATTTCTTTTCAGATGAAGCGGTCGTTTGCGTCGTTTGCATAGTTAGCCCCTTTCTAATCGTCTGAAAACAAATCATGTTTTGATAGCTTACAAAGAACAGCAGAAACGGACGGCTGAATGGCTTTTCAGCTCCACGGGAATCCCACCCCCGCGCGGTTCTCGCGCGGCCCTGCTCATTGCCTGCGACGCCTCACCGCCTGAATACGGCTGCACGCCCGGACTGTGACTGCAAGGGAGTATCGCCCCGTCTGTGCATCGTGGCCCGCGGGCTGCCTTGCCCGCTTTGCGGCCTGGTGGATATCGCTCGCCTCGTTGAAGGGTTATGGCGCACCGGCCGTATAGCTCCGCACAGACGGGAATGTATCCGTCTGCTCTATGCTGCACCGGGATTTGCCGGGCTTTCTTTGTCAAGGAGCAGGGTCGAGGTCAGATTGAACGCGCAAAGCGGAAAGGGGGACGCTTTGCATTTTGCGTTAATCTGCCTTAAAGTTAAGGACAGCCCGCATGAGCTTTGCTTGCAGCCGCTCCCGCAAGTCCTCATCTATGCCCCAATAGGTATTGCCGCTTTCGTCGCGGATTTTCTGCATAGACAGGTGGGCTATGTAGCCTCGGTAATGCTGCAAGACAAGTTTCATAGCGTCGGGGTCGCCCTTCGTCGCGGCTAAAATGACCGGGTAAGGTAATAAGCCGCGTTCATCGGAATTGTTGCTAATCGTTCCATTCATCGGCTCGTTCCTCCAAATATCGTTTCAGCAGTTCAAAAGAGCTTGTGCGCCGATACTGTACTGTGCTGCGGGGGATCTTCATCGCTTCCGCAATTTCAACGTCGGTCATGTTGAAAAAGTAGTACAGCAATACGGCTTGTCTTTTTTCGTCCGGCAGGGTGTGCAGAGCTTCGGCAAGCAGTTTTGCGGTAATCTTCAAGCCTCCTGCGCAAAAGGCTTCTTCGTTGCCGTCTTGAAAATACTTGTCAACGGTGTAAAGCTGCCTTTCTTCCTGCGGGGTCAGGTCTGAAAAGATCACTTCGCGGAGTTGCCTACGCTTTCGCTCTCGGCAAGCGTCAATCAGTTCATTTCGTAAAGCACGTTTGCAGTACGCATTAAACTCACATCTCGTCTGCCATTCCAGCCGATTAGGGTAATCCATGTTCTCACCCCCTTTCGTCCCGGGGGCGGGTTAGTATTTATCCCCTTTCGGCAACCCTCCACGGCGAAGCCGTGAATATGCCAACCGAAAAAGAAAACTTTTTCAAAAAAACTTTTGGAGAAGCAAAATGCGCCCGACTGCAAAATGCAACCGGGCGCAAGGGATTTGTCAGCAGTATTTAGATGTATTGACAGTTCATACTCATGGGCGAAATATCCCGACGGTGGGTAAAGGCTTTTTTTGAGCGGAGGCTATTTGGCGGGGTAGTACAAACAAAAATGAACATGACGATACCTCCTTGATACCGCCATATCCTTAAAAATGGGCGACTTTAATACACCCTCCGTATTTCCATTTTTCAAAAGGAAAAAGGCGGCTTTGATTGTTATTTCAAAACCGCCGCTTAAACTGTAACCTCAATTAGCTGACAGCAACGGTTTATAAGCTGTAATCTGTCAGCAATCGTATAGGCAGAATGTAGTTGTCAAAGAAAAGAGCCGATAACCGCAAACTAAAATCTGCGTGTTATCGGCTCTGCGTCTTTGCGTCTGGCTCTTTGATAACTGACATATTTAATTGTTTTACATTGATTAGCGTTTCCTGTTTACACTTTGGGCAAAATAGCGGGAAGTTTTCAAGCACCGTATCGCTTCGTATCTTAATCCGCGTTTTGCTGTTACAGATCGGACACAATATAAAATCTGTTTGTTTCATTGTTTTAATTTCAAAATTACAGTTGCTTTTTGTTAAATATAGGTATACTTACGGCAAAGCATATCAAACTTGCAACCACTGTAATTAAAATAGCTACGATGTATGTTTTTGCTTCTGCAACACCGTAAATCAAAGGGTTTCCGTTGGCTAATAAGGTCGGCAAATATTTACTTATTTTAGGAAGCAAGCCGAGCAGATAAGACGCAAGGACAACGCTACCCGTTCCGACAAGCACACCTGTGTTTGAATTTGCAATCGTAGAGAATAAGATCATCAACGAAATTACACACACACCGAACAGCCACCAACATACCACAGAAAGGATAAGGTTTTGTGCTACCGAATTATCCCAGAAATATGCGTTATATCCGTATGTGATCCCAAAGCACAGCCAATAGCCAACCGTCCAAAGAACAGTAAGCACAACAGTTTTAGAAACAACGACCTTAAAGCGTTCAAGCCCTTTGGTTAAAGACAGAACCAACGTGCCCGATTGATATTCCTTGGTGAAGATGCTGCTTTGAAGCAAAACAAAGACAATCAATCCAAGTGGCATATTCTTAAAGAATTGCACCCATGAATCCATTGCGCTTACAGTTACAGGCGTTACAGTCATACCGCTTTCCGCAAGGGAATCTGCCAATATCTCAAGCAGCCAAGGTGTTATTTTTGCAACAGCCGGATTCATAACGCCGAGCAGAACAAACAGTATGCCGAGAATCATTAATCTGCCCGAGCGAAACTGTTCCATTGTTTCTTTTTTTATAAAGGCAAGCAAGGATTTCATTTCTCAACCACCTCCATAAACAAAGACTCCAACGTTGGCTCTGCTCGTTCCAATTTCAAAAGTGCGATATGCTTATCCGCTATAAAGCGCAGTATATCAAATACGGTGTAATCGCCTTCGCAAAAAACAAGTTGATTTCTGCCGATTTGTTGCATATTAGGAAAAGTTTGCTGAAGAATGAGCATATCTGTATCATTTCCCGTTTCCAACTGATATTCTTCACTGCGGTATCTCGTTTTAATGTCGGAAAGTTTTCCTTGAACACCTACCACGCCGTTATTAAGAAAGGCCACGTCGGTACAAATGCGCTCTACGTCTGAAAGGATATGCGTGGAAAACAACACCGTCGTCTGTTCCCTGATAGCCAAAAGAATATCCAATATTTCTTTTCTTCCCACGGGATCAAGCGCAGAAGTGGGTTCATCACAGATCAACAGCTTTGGTCTATTTAAGAGAGCCTGTGCAATACCCAAACGCTGTTTCATACCTCTTGAAAAACCTTTTATGTGGCGCGTTTCATTCCCAAGTCCAACTAACTCCAATAGATCCTTACAACGCTCTTCATTCTCTGTTCGCTTCATTCCTGTAATTTCGCCGCAAAAGTGAAGATATTCTGCCGCCGTCATAAATGGATAAAACTCCGGTACGTCGGGCAGATAACCTATATAACGATTAGTTGTTGTTTGTCCGTAAACCACTTTTTCGCCGTTTACTATAATCTCACCTGCATCCGCTTTTAAGAGTCCGAGTACCATTTTCATCGTCGTTGTTTTGCCTGCGCCGTTTTTACCTATAAATCCGAATATGCTATGTTCTGGTACAGATAAATTCAGCCCATTCAAAACCTTTTTATCACTAAAACGCTTGTACAGATCGGAGATGTATAACATATCCATTACGCATCCTCCTTTCCGAACAGAAAGTAAAGGATCGGCCCAACAAAGTTCATCAGTACAATGGTTATGATAAGCCACAAAGTACGATTTCCACGCTTATAGGTGTTATGGGTCAAAATGTGATGCAATGTATACCCCAACAGTGCAAATTCCGCAATTACAAGCGGAATCAAAAACGGAAGAAATTCCATAACCTTATCCATTTTTCTTTTCCTCCTTTCCGTAAGTTTCTACACAGAAGCCGTGATATCCACAACAAGTACAGGTCAGCTTTCGGAGTGTCGGTGTATGTCTTGCCCAAAATGCTTCCTTAAAATTTGGTTTGAATACTTCATGGCACCGTGGACAGATATACGCAACTCGCTTGAAGTAAAAGTTGGATACCCAGATTCCGTACGGAATCGCTAATAAAGCCCAAACAATGATAGGCCACCATATTCCTGTAGCTATCCACATAATAATTGATGTCCACTGAATTATGCCGATAGGAATACCCGAAATTAACAAAATGGCATGAAGCTGATTCATTTTCTTTTTGTTTTCCAGCGCATATGCTATATCACCGATAGATTCAACAGAGAAATTCTCCATACTCTTTAGCTCTCGTCTGATGCCGTCGATCATTTCCAGCTTCGCTTTGCGCTCACTGACTTCTTCTTGCAGAAGCTGCTCTTGCTGTTCAAGTAAAACAGAAATAACACTGCCCGGATTATCTTCAGAAAGTAGTTCACCAATGCTGTTAATTGAGATTCCTGCATCACGAAGAAAGCAAATAATCTTCATTCGCTTCAAATCCTGTTCAGAGTATAGCCGACGTCCACCCTCTGACAATTCGCTGGGAATGAGAATATTTCTGGAATCATAATACTGTACCGTTCGGACAGATACGCCACAGAGCTTTGCAATTTCTCCTGTTGTGTACTTTGACATAGCTTTCACCTCCTTACACTGCCTATTTTACATCATTACGCAGCGTCACAAGCAATACCTCACGCAAGGGGATTTTTCAAATATTCTCGATTTTTCGTTGAGTTTTAACTATAAATCCTATTTTGGTTTCTTTATGATGTAGCATTTTTAGGTCGATTTGCGATTTTCTTTTCGCCGTCCGTCAACGGGCTTTTCCGCATTTATTGGAATGAGCCACATATAGCCGATTTTTGAAACGCCGGGTATGCGGTTTTCCTCGCATAGCTTCTGTACGCGCCGCTCTGATATGCTCCATTTCTTTGCCGCTTGCGGACAAGACATATATTCCATGTTTCATACACCCTTTCACATAATTCTACAAGTATAATTATATACGGACAGCCGAACAAAAATCAAGGGACTATCTGTGAATTATATGCTTTATTTCGGTCAAGTCTATGATATGTGTACTCATATCGAAATCGAAAGGTGAACAGTAAAATGTAGTAGGGTGAAATGATATGAAAAGAGAAGTCGAAAGATTTGATTTTAAGGCTTTCGGTCAAGCCATAAAAGCAGCAAGAAAGGCAAAGGGCATATCACGCAATCAGTTAGCGGATAAGATGAACATCGCTCCCCGCTATATCGCGTCCATTGAGAATAGCGGACAGCACCCAAGCCTGCAAATCTTTTATGAGCTTGTTACGCTTTTAGATGTTTCAGTAGACCAATTCTTTTTTCCAAACAAGGAAACAGATAAGTCCACACAACGGCGGCAGCTTGAAACATTGCTTGACAGCATGGACAACAAGGATTTGACGGTTATCACCGCCACAGCGAAAGCAATACAGGAAGTCAAAAATGAAACTGCGGGGGAATAAAATCCCCCGTTTTTTCGTGCATACAACCATTGGGAACGCCGCAAATTGCGGTGTTTTTTCTTTTCTGCGTTAGGTTTTGGCATTTCCTCGTTTTTAGCGTGGAAGAAAGCAAACAGAAGAATAGCAAGCACAGCAAGCGAGTACCCGCTTGCGGATTTTGCGCTGTTCAGGTCCCTTGCCCGAACAGTCAAAATTGCTTGCTGGGATATCCCAGACCCTTATGAGAAACGGAGGCGGCGCATGGAAAACCGAAAGCGGAACATTCAGATGAAGTTCTATGTGACGGAGGAGGAAAAGCGGCTCATTGACGGGAAAATGGCGCAGCTCCCCACACGGCGGTACGGGGCGTATCTGCGGAAGATGGCGATAGACGGGTATATCATCCAGCTTGACACCACGGATATCAAGCGGATGAACGCCGCCCTGTCCGCCATCGGCCGGAACATCAACCAGATCGCCAAGCGGGTCAACGCCGGAGGCAGCGCGTACAAAGCGGATATGCGGGAGATACAGGAGAGGCTGGATGAGATATGGCAGTTACAAAGACGCATCCTATCAAGTCAACGCTGAAAGCGGCCATTGACTATATCTGCAACCCGGAAAAGACAGACGGAAAGCTGCTGGTCTCCGCCTATGGCTGCGCCGCCGAGACCGCGGATATCGAATTTGCCTGGACCCGCCGCCATGCCATCGACAAGGGAACGAACCTGGGCCGTCACCTGATCCAAGCCTTTCAGCCTGGGGAGGTCACGCCGGAGCAGGCCCATGAGATCGGCATGGAGCTGGCAAGGGAGATCCTGGGCGGCAGGTATGAGTTTGTACTTACCACTCACACAGACAAAGATCATGTTCATAACCACCTGATCTTCAATGCCGTCAGCTTTGCGGATCACAAGCACTACCATTCCAACAAGCGCAGCTATCACTTCATCCGCCGCACCTCAGACCGGCTCTGCAAGGAGCACGGTCTGTCCGTCATCATCCCCGGACAGGACAAGGGCAAAAGCTATATCGAGCATCAGGCGGAGCGGACCGGCACCAGCTATAAGGCGAAGCTGCGCGCCGCCATCGACCGGCTGCTGCCCGGCTGCCATGATTTGGAGGAGCTGCTGGTGCGGTTGCAGCGGGAGGGCTACGAGCTCAAGCGGGGCAAGTACATTTCCGCCAGAGCACCGGGACAGGAACGGTTCACAAGGCTAAAGACCCTGGGCGCGGACTACACCGAGGCCGCCCTGACCGCACAGATGGCCGGACGCGCCAGACCCTCCCGCCAGCCGAAGCACCAGAGCGGAAAAATCAGCCTGCTCATTGATATTCAGAACAACATCAAGGCCCAGCAGAGCGCGGGCTACCGCCATTGGGCGACCATCGAGAATCTGAAACGCATCGCCGAGACCAGCAACTTCCTGACGGAACACGGCATCGGCAGTATGGAGGAGCTGACAGAGCGCTGCGAGGCGGCTTCCGCCTCCGCCGCCCGGCTGAAAGCGGAGCTGCGGGAGACCGGGGCGCGGATCGAGGAGCTGACGCTGAAAATGAAGCACGTCGCCGCCTACCGTCAGCTCAAGCCAATCTACGACCGCTATCAGGCGTCGAAGGACAAAGAGAAGTTCCTGCGGGGCTATGAGCGGGAGATCATTCTCTTTGAGGCCGCCGCCAGAGAGTGCAAGCGCCTGGGCGCCGTGCCTCTGCCGTCCGCGGAGCGGATGCAGGCGGAAATGGACGCGCTCACCGCCCGGAGGGCGGCGCTGACCGCCGAGCGTCAGAAGGCACGGCGGGAGGAGCAGGACTACGCCGCCGTGCGCCGGAACGTGGAGGAGTTCCTGTCCCCGCCCCGGCAGGCGCCGGCACGGCAGAAGGATATGGAGCTGGAATGACCCCTGGGACAAACTTTTTGCCGCGATCTGCGTTTTCCCCTGGGCTTTTGCCGAAACGTCAGATATAATGAAGATACAAACGATTTTGAAGGAGGCGAACCCCATGACAAGAGGCGAGGCCTTAAAAGACTTTTTCCGCAAGACCATCCTGCCGGTGGCGTCGGCCGCGCTGCTGTACTGCATCTTCCGCTCTGTCTGCGTAAAGAACGGGGAACTGGACTATCTCTGGCTCTGGATCCTCTGCGGGCTGCCATTTGGGATCTGGCGGCTGCGGCTCTGGATCATACCGGGCGGCGGCTCTCTGGGCGGCGGGATCGCCCTGTTCCTTCTGAACTTCGTCTTTGCCGGCCTTATCGGCGGCTGCGTCCTTGTCTGGCGGCTGCTGGTGGCGGCGTGGTATGTGCCGCTGACGCTGTACCGCCTGCTGACGGCGGGCTGTGCGTGTATCATCACCGAGGATTAGACCCGCACTATGGAACTATGGAAAACGGCCGCTTTGCCGATGGAAAAGCCATTCACCCCCTGATGGAAAAGGACAGGCCTTTCCCACAGGACGGCAAACCGCTTTCCCACAGCGCCGCCCGGCTTGGCCGTTTGCCCACAGTCCCACAGCGCCTACGACTGCTGCTGCCGCAAAAATCGCGTTCCCTGATAGAAAAAATCATCATTTCATGGTAGAATGGGGATAGCCCATTGAAGGAGGAAAAAGCCCATGGACGAAAATAACTCCATCCAGCTTTTTGAAGATAGAAAGATCCGTACCGCCTGGGACGAGGAAAAGGAAGAATGGTATTTCTCCGTGGTGGATGTGGTGGCGGTGCTGTCGGACAGCGCCAATCCCACGGATTATCTCAAAAAAATGCGCAAGCGGGACGAACAGCTCGCAAGCTACCTGGGGACAAATTGTCCCCAGGTAGAAATGACCGGCTCCACAGGCAAAAAGCGAAAGGTGCTTGCCGCCAATACGGAACAGATCCTGCGCATCATCCAGTCCATCCCCTCGCCGAAGGCAGAACCCTTCCGGCTCTGGCTCGCCGCCGTAGGTCGGGAGCGCATCGAGGAGACCATCGACCCGGAACAGGCCATCGACCGGGCGCTGGAAACCTATTTGAAGAAGGGCTACTCCGAGGACTGGATCCACCAGCGCATCCTTTCCATCCGCGTCCGCAACGAGCTCACCGCCGAATGGCAGGCGCGGGGCGTGGAGAAGGGACGGGAGTACGCCATCCTCACCGACGAGATCACCAAAGCCTGGTCCGGCATGACCACCCGGCAATACAAAAACCTGAAAGGTCTCAAAAAGGAAAACCTCCGGGACAACATGAGCACATTGGAGATCGTGCTGAACATGCTGGCCGAAACCACGACCACGGAGCTTTCCAAGGCCCACCGGCCGGAGGGCTTTGAGGAAAGCCGGATCGTCGCCCGGCGCGGCGGCAAGGTGGCGGGAGACGCACGGCGCGCCATCGAAGCGGACACCGGGAGGCCCGCCGTCACAGCGGAGAACGCCGCCCAGCTCAACGCCGTGGTGACGGATGTGATCCAGGGCGTGGCGGAAGCGGATAAGCCCAACGAGGACGAGAAATAAGCAAAAAAGAAGCGGGGACGCAGCCAACGGATATACCGGAGGCCGCGTCCCCGCTTTTGCTATGGGCGCGTATGGGAAAGTGTCGAAAACCGCTGCTTTTTCGCCGCAGGAGCGCGGAGAAAAGCGCGGATGGGAAATCATAAGGGCATGGTCTGAAAACGCCGCCACGGAGGACTATTTTGCCCGTTTCCCACCCTTATCCACGCCTTTTTTCACACGCTGGGACTGGAAGTGCGGGCAGTCCAATACCACCGCCCGGAAGCTCTGCTTGCAGGGATGGATACAGCCCTTGCAGAGCCGGTTGTACTGCCGCCTGCCGTTCTCCCCCAGGAAGAAGGCCCATTCCAGCCGCCACTTCACGCCCCGGCTCATCGTTCCCCCAGCTCCGGGGACTTCTTCTCCGGGGCAGGCCTGGGCTGCTGCTTCGCGCACTCCTGCTTTGCCGCCGCCAGCCGTTCCCGGATGGAGGGCTTTTTCTCCGGCTGCGTCCGCTCCGCGTGCTCCTTGGCCTTTTCCAGCTCCTCGCCCCGCCGGCCGTTGTTGATAACGCCGTCGATCATGCCGTAGTCGTCCTCCAGCGTCATTTCAGCGGTGCGGAGAGGATTGTCCTTTTCCGGCGCATCAGCTCTGACCGCATACGCCTGGGTCCCATTTGCCATAATGAGATATTTTCCATCCTCAGAGGCGTGATGAAAACCGTATCCGTCCGCCTCCATCTGCTCCCTTGTCATGCCGCAGAGATAGAAGCTGCCCCTGGGTGTCTGGATGCGCTCGGTGATCTCGCGGCTTTTCTGCGCCGGCTGCAAAAACTCCGGCACTTCGGAAAAACCAGCGCGGTCGCAGTAATGGGCGGTATCCTTCCCGCCCTGATGCAGCACCACGATATCCGATACTGACAGGGAGTGCCCGGTGAAGTCTGCCGGGCGGTCCACGTTGAACCGGGTATAAATGCTTTCAAGGTTGTCCTTCGTCGTCAGCGGCGCTTCATAGACCAGCTCGTAGTTTTCCGGCTTTATGGAAAGGCCGTTGCGGTGGATGCTGTCCAGCGGCTCAAAGCGATAATCCAGCGTTTCATTGCCGCCCTTGAGCTGGTAGATGGAGAAGCTGCCCACCGGCTCGTCCCGCACCGCCCGTGCCTGCTCCACGATAGCAGCGGGGGTCTGCGCATAGGCGGCCGCCTCCGCCGCGTACTCCCGTTCCGCCTTTTCCGCGGCGGCCAGCATTTCATCCACGCGGGATCTGTTCGGATCCTCCAAAGCCGCCTTGACCTCGGCAGGGTCAAAATCCAGAAACTCCTCGTATCCCGTGGCGTCCTTGAACTTTTCGATCTCGGAAGGAAGATAGTCCTCCTGCGTCTGGCCCAGTGCCGCCAGCTTTTCCTCCAGAGCGGAGATGCGCCCGGCCATCAGATTTTCGTAAATCGCTTCCTTTGCGGCGGGCGCCTCCGGGTGCTCCGCCGCGTACTGCGGATCGTTCTGACGGAAAAACTCGTCCATGTCAAAGGCGATATCCATAGCCCACTCGGATTTTTCTTCTTCGGGAAGATCGTCCTGGAAGGCCATCACCCGGTATTCATCGGGGATACTGCCGCGCTCGCCATCGTAATACTCGCAGAAGCGGTCCCCCGTATCCCGCACATAGCCCTGATCCGTAAAGCTGCCGTTTTCGTCCATCGCCACATCCCGGCCGTAGGCCTCATAGTCGATGTAGTTTTGCAGGTGCTCCGGCACCTGCATGACCTCCAGCTCCTCAATGTAATAGCGCCCAAGATCGTCATAGTCCTCAATATGAGGATAGACCTCATAGCAGTCCAGATTTTCGGTCAGGTTGATGATCTCCTGCAGGCTGCCGCAATGGTCGCCCATTTCCATACCGGCCTGAAACTGCGCGTATTCGCTGTCGCTCATTTCATCCAGCTTCGATGCCAGATAATTGAGCTCGTCCAGATTTTCATATTCGCCCAGCTTGCTATAAAGGCCGTCCACATAGCAGTCATAGTCCGTGATGAACCATTCCTCATAGGGCTGGCCGAAGTCGTCCCTCTGGCCGATACCGATACGCTTGAATACCTCCTTCAGTTCCTCGGCGGTGGTGGGAAACTTCACCCACTCGCCCACAAGCTCGCCCTCGTTGTACTTGCCAAGATTGGTGATAAAGGCGGCAAAGGGATAATCCTTGTTGTAGCTGTAATCCGGCATATACGCTCCTCCTTCAGCTTCGCTTATTTTTGGGAAATTCCAGCTTGAAATCGATGTACCTGCCGCCCGTGTCGCAGAGGATCACGGCGGCGTCGTAGGCGGTCTGTTTCTTTTCAGACCACATTCCCTTGACGTTGGTACGGCCCTTTTTCAGAAGATCCGCTGCCATCTTCTTTGTCAGCTCCTTCTTACGGCTCGTCCAGAAGCGGTCATTTTTCCAGAGAACAAAGCCGCAGGACCGATCTGAACAGGCGAAGTTTTTCTTCCCCTCATAGACCGGCTGGCCGCAGCGGGGGCAGGTACCGACCACTTCCTTCTCCGGGGCAAACAGCTTTTTGCCGTCCTCGGAAATACAGGAATAGGTGGACACGATCTCTTGAACCATCGTGCGGATACCGTCCATGAAGGTATCCGGGTCAGCGCCGCCCTTTGCGATCTCCGTCAATTTCTGTTCCCATTCCGCCGTCAGCATGGGAGAGGTCAGCGGCTCCGGCAGGACCGTGACAAGGTTGATACCGGCTTTTGTGGGGATCAGGCTCTTGCCCTTACGCTCCACAAATCCGGCTGCCACCAGCTTTTCGATGATAGCGGCACGGGTAGCGGGAGTTCCCAGCCCCTTGCGCTCCGCTTCATCGGGAATGTCGTCTTTCCCCGCGTGCTCCATGGCCGACAGCAGCGTATCCTCCGTGTAGGGCTTCGGCGGCTGGGTGAAATGCTCGGTGACGGAAACCTCCGCGCCGTCAAAAACTTGTCCTTCGGTGAAGTCCGGCAGCGTGCCGCCGTCTCCGTCCGCAGGCTTTTCTTTCAGGGAGACGCGGAAAATGCGGTCGATCTCCCGCCAGCCTTCGGAGAGGACGCGCCTGCCCTTTGCGGTGAAGGAATGGCCTCCGCAATCAAAGGCAGCCGTGACCGCCTCATACACATAGGGCTCCGCCGATGCGCACAGCAGGCGGCAGCAGACCAGAAGAAGCAGCTCACGCTCGCCCAGGGGCAGGGCGGGGATATCCGCTTTCTCGATCTCCAATGTGGGGATGATGGCGTGGTGGTCGGATACGTCCTTGTCGGAGACCATGGCCTCCACCAGAGGGAAGAAGTTTGTGCAGCCATCAAAGGGCGGCAGCTTTGCCGCCAGGTGGATCACACAGGAGGCCGTTTCCGCCATATCGGAGGTCAGATGCCGGCTGTCCGTGCGAGGGTAGGTCAGCAGCTTTTTTTCGTAGAGGCTCTGGGCGTAGTCAAGGGTCTGCTTCGCCGTGTAGCCAAGCAGCCGGTTTGCCTCACACTGCAAGGTGGTGAGGTCATAGAGTTTCGGAGGCGGTTCCTTCTTCTGCTCCTTCGTGACGGAAGTACAGATGACGGCAGCGCCCTTGCACATGGCCGCTGCCTGTTCCGCCTCTGCCAAATCGGTGAATTTCTCCGACACTGCCTCCGCGCCGGCCAGCGTCAGGCGCAGCAGATGATATTTTTCCTTGTGAAACAGCGTGATCTTTGCGTCACGATCCGCCATCATTGCCAGCGTAGGTGTCTGCACACGGCCCACATTCAGGGTACGGTGATAGAGGACGGAGAAAAGGCGGGTGGCGTTGATCCCCACCAGCCAGTCCGCCCTCTGGCGGCAGAGGGCGGACTGATACAGGGCTTCATAGTCAGCGCCGGGGCGCAGTTCGGAAAAGCCCTCCCGGATGGCGCTGTCCTCCATGGACGAGATCCAAAGCCGGAGGACCGGCTTGCGGCAGCCGGTCATTTCATACACCAGCCGGAAGATCAGCTCGCCCTCCCGTCCGGCATCACAGGCGTTGACGATCTCCGTTACGTCCTCCCGCGCCATGAGGCGCTTCACATTGTCCAAAGCCGCCTCCTTGCCGGGGATGGGGGCGTAGCGGAAGGGCTCCGGCAGGATGGGCAGATCCTCATAGCGCCATTTTTTGAAGCGCTCGTCATAGCCGCCCGCGTCCAGCGGGGATACCAGGTGCCCCACGCACCAGGAAACGATCAGGCCGCTGCCCTCATAAAAGCCGTCGGCCCTGGATGAAGCACCCAGGGCCAACGCGATGGATTTTGCCACGCTCGGTTTTTCCGCAATGATCAGCTTACTCATGCTCCGCCTCCGTTTCAGCCTCCGCAGGCTCGTCCTCGTTGATATACTCCTCGTCGGGGAAATCGTACTCGTCGGGATCGGCGCTGACCTTCACGCTGCTGCGGTTCGGCTTGATGAACTTCACATAGGCGAAGGCTCCGCCGCCTGCCAGCGCCAGCAGCGCCACCACGGCCAGAAGGCCGCTGCCGCTCTTTTTCTCCGGCTGCTCCGGTTCCGGCTCCGGCTCCCTGACCTTCTCCCTGCCCGCGCACTCGGAGAGGTTGGTCTTGCAGACAGAACAGGATGTATCCACCGCGCCGGCCGCGCATTTTTCCTTACAGGTACACACCGGGGCGGCGGGCGTCTCCTCGTCCATCAGGGCCAGCAGGTCGCGCTCGTCTACCTGGTTGAGGAAGTGGACGGTGTTCTCGCCGTCCTCCGCCCGGTCGATGATGATGTAGAAATAGTTGCCGCCTTTTGTGACCACGGTGATGAACTGCTTGTCCCCGGCGCTCTCCCCGGTGATATCGTCCACCAGGGTCATGTTGCCCTCCGGGGTCAGGGGTTGGGGCTCATAGCCGCCCGTGGTCTCCTCCCCGGTGTAGTAGGGCTCACCGTCCCCGCCGCCGGCGAAGGCCACGGTGGAGGTGGCCGCCATGCAGAAAAGCGCCAGGAACACGGCGGCGAAACGGCGAAAAGCTCTGTTACGCTTCATCTTCCGCACCCTCGCTTTCCTCCGTCTCCATCAGCCCGTCCGGCAGGGAGATCATGCCGCTGGCGTAGGCGCGCAGGAAGGCGGTGAGTTCCCTGTTGTCCATGCGGACAGCCTTTACCATGCGGACGATCTCCAGGTTCTCCTCCTCCGTGAGTTGGGCTTCCAGCGCGCGGAGACGCTTCTGCTGCTCGGCGATCTTCTCCCTCGTTTTCTCAATATCCTTGCGGATCTTCTCAGTCGTTGCCATGATTGCATTGCTCCTTTCCAAATCGTTCTTTCCATGAATAATTGCGCCCAAGCCCCCGAACGGTTTTCAGGTTGGCTCGTGCGTTATCCTCCAATGCCAGCGCGCGCCGGAACAGATCCGGGTAACGCTCCCGCAGGTCGATGATCTCCTCCGCCCGCATACTGGGGCAGAAAAAGCAGGAGGACTTTCCCGGCTGCGGCAGGCCCGCCGCCTCGATTGCCCGGATACACGCCTCCCGGTCCCAGCCCCATTCCATCAGGGGATACCATTTGCTGTACTTCGGGTCTGCCAGATCACGCAGAAGGACCTTGTCGCTGCGGTAGTGCTCGCCAGCGTCATAGCCGATGAACTTGACCACCTTTTTCCCGCTGGCCCAAACCTCACGGCATGGAGGATAGTTGTTGCAGAACTTTTCCTGTGGTCCGATCTTGTGTTTCAGAGAACACCGCTTGAAGCCGTAGGCGATAGAGGGCAGCGTACCGCTTTTCAGACATTCATCCTCCAAGGTCAGCCGCCTGCCGTCCTTCGTGGCCTTATAGACCCGTGTGATCTCCGGCATACCGTGATCCTTCAGCCAACGATCCATGATATCCAGATAGGCATAGGTATGGGGATGCTCGCCGCCCGTATCCGCAAACAGGATCAGGTCAACGGGGATACGGTGCTGGTGCAGCCCAACGAGAAGGGCGGTGCTGTTCGCACCGCCGCCATAGGAAACAATATTGATATGCTCACCTCATTTCAAAGCCTTTTCATATCGGTATTTCATCTGCGCCGGATACAGCGGTTCGGGTGGGCGGCGTCTGCCGGTCCACTCCCGTCCGCCCGCCAGCCCCGCGCACTGCCAGCCGGAGGCACGGAGGCTGACGCCGCTCTCCGTGTCCAGAATGTAGGTGACGATCCTATGGTAGCCCAGGACCTTCGCCGCCCGCGCCGCTGCGCCATAGAGGAAGCTGCAAGCGTTTTTTGTCCCGTCCGTGCAGAGGCGGTTGACCTCCAGGGTCAGCCCATCGTCCAGATATCGGCTCACCGGCCGCCCCACGATGGCGACGCCCGCCAGATGGCCGTTCGCTATGCAGCCCAGGGAGAACTTATGCCCTCGCACCGGCTTATGGTGGCGGTGGTGCTCTGCGACAAACCTGTTTGCGTCGGCGAGGGACATCGGTTTTACAGTCAGCATCGGCTCCGCCTCCATCAGTTATACGGCGGTCTGCCGTAGGCATAAAGGTGGGATTGCCAGTAATTCGAGTTGAGACTGGTGTACTGGATGGGATCCCCGCAGTGCAGGAGCATCCCGTCCCCCACATAAAAGCCCACATGGCTGACCCCCGGCGTGTCGTAGGTGCCCACAAAGAACACCAGATCCCCCGGCCGCGGCTCGGATACCGGCGTGGAAATGTTGTAGAGGCCCTGCGCCCCCAGCCGCCCGGTATCGCACAGGCCGCTGTTGGTCAGGACATAGCTGACAAAGCCGCTGCAATCAAAGGAGGTGGACGGGCTGCTGCCGCCCCAGACATAGGGAAAGCCCAGATACTTCTCCGCCTCCGTAATCAGCGTGGCAAAGCGCTCGTCGGACAGATACTCCGCCGGGATCTCATACTTGGCGGGCGGGTTTGTCACATACTTGGGGACATAGCCGGAGGACGGGAACAGGTCGGGGCGGTTGCCCAGAGTAGACATATACACGGCGTACATGGAAAGCGTCTCCTGATCCATCATGTAGACCGGCAGATGGGAGAGGTCGAAGTTTTCCAGCTTCACGGTGCAGATATAATAATCGTAATAGACCCGGTAGCTCTCCGTATGGGTGTTGCCCTCCTCGTCCGTCCAGGTATCCGTCTCAATGTAGTACCGCCGCTCCACCTCCACCGTCTCGGTGAGGATGTATTGCCGGTCAAACAGCATTTGAAGGTTGCCCTGCACCTGGTCTATGGTAAACTGCCCCTCATGGAGCGCCGACAGGATAGACAGCAGCACATAGGGATCGTGCTCGATCTCGTCCAGATCGTAGTGATACTCGTCATAGTCGTGGGTCTGCTCATAGGTGTCCAGATACCGCCGCAGCTCGTCCTCCTTGGCGCAGTAGGCGGCCTCCGCCGCCAGCAGGTCAGCATCCTCAGAGAGATAGGAGGAGGCCACAATGTTGGACACGCCTCCGCCGAACATGGAGGAGCAGGATTGCAGCAGGCCCAACAGCAGCACCAGCACAAGGCCGATCCCGCCGATGATAAGGAACACCTTCTTGTGCCGGGCTATGAACTCGCCGGCCTTCTTCGCTGCCTCCGCGCCCTTCTTTGCGCTCTTGGCTGCCGTCTGCGCCGCCGTCTTTGCACCCTCCGCGCCGCGCGACGCCCGGTAGGCCGCCGCGTACTGCCGCTGCATCCGCTTCTTCTGCCAGATGCGGGAGATGGGGCTGCCGGATGCAAGCTGGGGGTTATCATGGAGCGCCTTTTGGTAAAGCGCCTCCGCGTTGGCCCTGACCGCCGCCTGCTCCGCTTTTGCCACGTCCCGCCAGGGCTTCACCTGCCGCTCCGCCCGCCAGTTTTGCAGCTTACGGTTCCCATAGCCCACGGCCTTTTCCATACCGCGCTCGGTGAGATGGCCCGCCGCCACGCCGGAGTTCTCCTGCTCCACCTCCCGCACCTTGGCGTGGGCGGCGTGGGCGACCTCCTGCAAAGGCCGCGTCAGCGGGTTTGGCCCCGGCTGCCGGATCGAAGCCGGCTTATCCGTCTCATGGAATACCAGCTTTGTACGCCCGGCGCCGGAAGCCTCGTCAAAGACACGCTCCGTGCCCAGGACGCGCTTTTTGGGAACGGCGGCCCTTGCCGCGTCCAGCTTATCCGCCGCCTTGTCGGATTTGCGGATCGCCTGTTGCAGCTCCGGCGCGGCGCGTTCCTCGTCTGAAAACTGCAAACGGGAGGATGGGCGGTCATTTGCCGCCGTACCCTCCCGGTAGGCTTTGCGGCGGTTCCGCCGCTTTTTCTTCTGAGACTTCCGGACGCGCCGGTCGTCCAGATGGTGGAGGGCAGTCCTCGCCAGCGCCGTGGAATCGCCAGAGGGGGAATAGTCCTGCTCCGGCGCACGGTCTGAAACATGGCTCGCCTCGCCTGTGACCATGTTGACGGAAATGGCTCCGTCGCGGGTCATCTTCTGCGCCTCCTTCTCGGAGGCCTTCCATTCCTTCATGCGTCACCACCTGCCTTTCCGTAGGGACAAATGCTCACGCACTCGCCCGTCTCGATCATAGAGATATACTTGAAAATGGGATATGCCTGGGGCGGGCAGACCGCGTTGCCCAGGGTTTTCAGCCGTAGGGCGCGGTCCGCGGTGTTTTCGGTGATACGTGGGACTCCCTCCGGCTCGGCGGCCCAGAGGATACGTCCGTCCATTTCCGGGGGAAGCCCATGAGCCATTCCACCCAATCCGGGTTCAGCGCCGCCGTCTCGGATAGCGGCTGCTCCTGCCGGATCACCTGGGATGACAGGTTGGCAGACGGGGCGCTGTTCCGAAACGCCGCCGGTTTCAGCGTGGAGCGGTAGCCCTCCGACGCTGCCGGGGTCAGATAGAACACCGCCGCCGACAGGCTCAGGCTCCAGATGGCCCCGTTCCGGTTCACCTTGCGGAAGATCCCGTTGTCGGAGAGGTACACATCCAGGTTGGCCGCGTCCCTGCAGGTGTTCTTGTCGGAGGCAAGGGGCGTGGGAAACATCAGCCGCGACGATAAAAGTTCGCTGGCGCTCATGCCATGCGCCGACGCCGCAAGCCGGAAATACGAATGGGAGAACAGCGTATCCCGCTTTTGCCAGGTCAAAGATCGTTTTGTCGAGGCCCAGATTGATGAAGCCAGCAACATTTTCCCCAAGCACCCAACGGGGCCGCAGCTCGGTAATAATGCGGCACATTTCCGGCCACAGGTAGCGTTCATCCGCAAAGCCCCTTCGCTGCCCAGCGGTAGAGAAGGGCTGGCAGGGAAAGCCGCCGGAGATAACGGTAACGGTTTCAAGTCCTGTTTTTTCAAAAAACGCCTCCTTCGTAAAAGTCGTGATATCCCGGAATTTTGGCACCTCCGGCCAGTGCTTTTCCAGAACGGAATAGGGATAGTCCGCCCACTCGCATTGACAGACGGTGCGGAAGCCCGCCGCCTCCGCCGCCAGGTCAAGCCCGCCGATGCCGGAAAACAGGCTCACATGGGTCAGCTCAATCATAGTCGTCCTCGCAGGAATGATCTTCGCAGTGGACGCAGCAGCGGCCGCAGCCGATGCCGTCCTCCGCCGCTTCCTCCGGGTCATAGGGCGTCAGGTGCGTGCGCCGCAGCGTTGCCTCCAGAATGTCATAGCAGGTGACGACCTGATCCTCCGCAAAGCCCCACCTGCGGTACATTCTTCGGATGCTCGGATTCTCGCCGGAGAGATTCTTTTGCAGCCGCGCAAGCCGTTTTTCTGTTTTCACTTCTACAACACGGTTGCGGAGAAAGCTGTACTGTGCCAGCAGGTCAAAGAGATCGCCCACCAGCATACGGAAGGCGCCGCCGGAGATGATGTAGGCGGGATCGTGGGCGGTGGCGGCGCGCTGCTTTTCCCTGATTTTTGCGTCATGCTCTTTCAGTACGGCGGTCAAGGGCGTGAGCTCCGCCGCTTTCAGCTCCGCAAGGTCCTTCCTGTCCCCAAACACCAGATAGCGGCCGGGGATACGCCAGACGGCGAACTTTTCCTCCGCGATCTCTCCGTAGCGCTTTGCCGTCTCGATCAGGTTTTCCAGATCCTTCTCGTCCTTCGCCTTTTCCGCCAGAAAGGCGAGCTGATGGAGAAGTCCGTACAGATGCACCTCATCATTGATGTGGTTTTCATATACCTTGCTGTCGATCACATATTTCATATCTTGTCCCATCCTTTCTTTATCCGCTTTGCCCATCATGGGAAACCTCGCTGGGCTTTGTCGTGAGAAGTCTGTATAGCTCGGTGGTCTTGGGAAACTCGTCCTTGAAGGGCAGGATCACATTTTGGAAGAACAGAAGGCCGCTGCCGGGGTCCGCGTTGGTCACATAGGCAAGCTGCTCGGCGGAGATGTTCAGCCGCTCCGTCATCAGCTTGCGGTCGCCCGCGGAGAGGTTCAGCAAATAGATAAAATCGCTGTTTTCCAGAATGTTTTCGATCTCCGGGCTGTGCAGCAGGTCTTTCGGGTTCTGCGTCGCCCCGGTCGGGACGCCGCCCCATTTTCTGAAACGCTTCCAGATCTCGGCGCTGTATGCCGCCGTCTGCTCCTCCTTCAAGAGCAAATGGAACTCGTCCACGAAATACCAGGTGGCCCGTCCAATGGAGCGGTTCACCGTGACGGTGTTCCACACCGCGTCCTGGACAATGAGCATCCCCGGCTTTTTCAGATTTTTGCCAAGGCCCTTGATGTCGAAGCAGACAAGGCGGTTGCGGATATCCACGGTGGTCCGGTGGTTGAAGAAGTTGAGAGAGCCGTTCACATACAGGTCAAGCGCCTGTGCCACACGGTCCGCCTCCGGGATATGCTGGGCGGTGAGGGCTGCCATGAGGTCGGAGAGGATCGGCATATTCTCCGGCCGGGGGTCTGCGAAGTACGGCTGATAGATCTTCTGCACGGCACGGTCGATGACGGTTTTCTCGATAGCCTCCAGCCCCGTCTTGCTGCCCATGATGAGCTCACAGAAGGACAGCACGAAATCGCTTTTCAGCGCCAGCGGGTTTTCTTCCTCGCTGTAATTGAGGTTGATATCCAGGGGATTCACATAGTCGCGGCTATTGGGAGAGAGCCGGATCACCTGGCCGCCCAGCCGGTTCACCAGCGGGGAGTATTCATCCTCCGGGTCGCAGATGATGACATTATCCTTCGTGGTCAGCATGACATAGGTGATCTCCCGCTTGCAGCTCATGGATTTGCCGCTGCCCGGCGTACCGAATACAAGACCGTTGGGACAACGGGACTGCTTGCGGTCCAGCAGGATCATGTTGCCGGACAGGGCGTTGAGCCCGTAATACATGGCGTCCCCGCCCATGAAAAGCTCCTGGGTCACAAAGGGCACGAACACCGCCAGTGCCGAAGTGGTGAGGCTGCGTTCGATCCTGATACGGTTAAGGCCCAGCGGCAGCGAGGACATAAGACCGTCCTCCTGCTGGAAGTCCAGCCGGGTCAGGATGCAGTTGTGAGTCTGGGCGACGCTGGCCGACTGCGAAACGGCGATCTCCAGCTTTTGCTTCGTGGGTGCCAGATGCAGCATGAGGAAGGTCATATTGAACATTCGCTCGTTGCGGCTCTGTAAATCCTGCAAGAGATTTTTCGCCGCGCCGCCGTAGGTGGAGAGGTCGGACGGGAGGATATCCAGATCATAGCCGCTGCGGGCGGCCTTCTTCTGCTCCTGGATCTTCATGGCGTCCAGATCGGTGATCTTGCGCTTGACCATCTTGATGGCCTCGTTCTGGTTGATGCCGCGGACGTGCATGGTGACGAGAAGGTTTCCCTCCACATCCATGAAGTCCGTGAGGATGCGGTCCTGGATCTCCGGGGCCAATATCTGCAAGAAGGACACCGCGCCGTACATTTCGCCCATGCGGAAGCGCCGCGTCTCCCCAAACTCGAAGGAAGAAGGCACGATAAAATCCTTCACGGACAGGCCGGAGGGCGCCAGCCAGTCCCATTCAAAGGCAAAGGGCTCCCCTCTGGGATGGAGAAGGCCGTGCAGCAGCGCCAGCCGCTCCTTGCCGTCCAGCACCTTTGCCGCCGCACCCATGACCTTGAAGCGGTTCAGGGTGTCCGCCTCGATGCGGGAAAACCTTGCCCGCGCCGCCTGGATGCTCTCCGCCTCGATGGTCAGCGTGACATACTTGCTTTTCACATAGCCGTTGCTGCCGCGCTCATACTGTGTTTGCAGGATGCCGGAGGCCTCGGCGCGGATCCCGTCCAGATCGTCCCCCTGGGCCGCCATGCGGAACAGGT